>QWCN01006255.1_pt1 | contig 11132 bp, 7 predicted proteins | sample 1972711 | NCBI WGS metagenome assembly QWCN01 (sample SAMN09866707, study PRJNA288562) | Human gut metagenome isolate term1_stool, whole genome shotgun sequencing... | isolation source: gut | host: Homo sapiens | place: USA: California | reverse complement strand
CAGGCTCTTGTTGGCGGCGGCCATCTCACGCTCGCCCTGCAGCACGTTGACCTCCACGGAGGTCTGGTTGTCGGCGGCGGTGGAGAAGATCTGGCTCTTTTTGACGGGGATGGTGGTGTTGCGCTCGATCAGGCGGGTGCATACGCCGCCCATGGTCTCAATGCCCAGAGACAGGGGGGTAACGTCCAGCAGCAGCAGACCCTTCACGTCGCCGGTCAGAACGCCGGCCTGCAAAGCCGCGCCCATGGCCACGCACTCGTCGGGGTTGATGCCCTTGAAGGGCTCGCTGCCGGTGAAGTTCTTCACGGCCTCCACAACGGCGGGGATACGGCTGGAACCGCCCACCATCAGCACCTTGGCCAGATCAGAGGGCTTCAGACCGGCGTCGGACATGGCCTGACGCACGGGGCCCATGGTGGCGTCCACCAGATGGCCGGTCAGCTCATTGAACTTGGCGCGGGTCAGGGTAACGTCCAGATGCTTGGGGCCGGTGGCATCGGCGGTGATATAGGGCAGGTTGATGTTGCTGCTGGTGACGCCGCTCAGCTCGATCTTGGCCTTCTCGGCGGCCTCCTTCAGACGCTGCATGGCCACCTTGTCGCCGCTCAGGTCGATGCCGTCGGTGCGCTTGAACTCGCTGACTAGATACTTCATGATGCACTGGTCGAAGTCGTCGCCGCCCAGACGGTTGTTGCCGGCGGTAGCCAGCACCTCGATGACGCCGTCGTCGATCTCCAGAATGGACACATCGAAGGTGCCGCCGCCCAGGTCGTACACCATGATCTTCTGAGCCTGCTCCTTATCCACGCCGTAGGCCAGAGCCGCGGCGGTAGGCTCGTTGATGATACGCTTCACGTCAAGACCGGCGATCTTGCCGGCGTCCTTGGTGGCCTGACGCTGTGAGTCGGTGAAGTAGGCGGGAACGGTGATGACCGCCTCGGTGACGGTCTGGCCCAGATAGGCCTCGGCGTCGGATTTCAGCTTTTGCAGGATCATGGCGCTGATCTCCTGCGGGGTGTAGCTCTTGTCGTCGATGGAGACGCGGTGGTCGGTGCCCATCTCACGCTTGATGGAGGAGATAGTGCGGTCGGGGTTGGTGATGGCCTGGCGCTTTGCCACCTGGCCTACCATACGCTCGCCTGTTTTGGAAAATGCCACCACGGACGGGGTGGTGCGGTTGCCTTCCGCGTTGGGGATAACGACAGCCTCGCCGCCTTCCATCACGGCGACGCAGGAATTGGTGGTGCCAAGGTCGATACCGATAACTTTAGACATAATGATTGCCTCCTGAAATACTTTATATAAATTTATTTACTTTACTGATTTGATTCAAGTGCGCTCGGGGATAATGATGGCCGCGATGATATAGGCCAGCAATCCGCTGCCGCCCAGCAGGCTGAACAGCACCCAGCCCAGACGCACCAGCGTGGGGTCAATATCGAAATAATCCGCGATGCCGGAGCAAACGCCTGCCAGCATCTTGTTTTCCGTGTTGCGGTACAGCTTCTTTCCGTTCATAAGGGTCGCTCCTTTCAGTTGGCTACCTTCACCATGGCGAAGCGCAGCACCTTGTCACCCAAGGCGAAGCCCTTCTGGAACACCTCTACCACGGTGTTTTCACCGACGCTTTCATCCTCTACGTGCATCACGGCGTTGTGCTTTTCCGGGTCAAAGGGCACGCCCTGCGATTCGATCTCCGTAACGCCCAGCTTGGTCAGCGCCTCGGTAAACTGCCGCAGGATCAGCTCCAGACCCTGCCGGTGTACGTCGGCCTCGTCATACTGAGCAATGCCCCGCTCCAGATTGTCGTACACCGCCAGAAAAGGCTTGATGGTGTCGGCCTTGGCGTCGCTGTAGACGCTTTCCTTCTCCTTGGCGGTGCGCTTGCGGTAGTTGTCGTACTCCGCCGCCAGACGCAGGTATTTGTCGTTCACATCCGCCACCAGCTTGGCAAGGCCCTCCATCTTCTCCATCTGCTCCTTTGTGACGGTGAAGGTCTCCGGCGCTGCCTCCTCGGCAGGGACTTCTTTATCTTCGGTTTCTTCCGTTACAGGGGCGGCGGTCTCTTGCTCCGGCTCCTGGGCGGGGATATCCTTTTTCTTCTTGTCGCTCATTGTATCTCATTCTCCTTTGGGGGAAGTTCATGCTTTCCAAACATACGGGTCAGGCTCTCGGCAAAGTAGCTGAGCCGGGCCGCCACCGTGGCGTAATCCATTCGGGTGGGGCCGACCACGCCTACAAGACCCCGCATGCCGTCGCCGATGTCGTAGCTGGCCACCACAACGCTGCTCTCCTTCAGGGCATCGTTGACGTTTTCCGGCCCAATCAGGATCTGCATGGCGCGTCCGTCCGCCGGGACGGGCAGCTGCTCCTTGCTGTCCACCATAAAGTGCATCAGGTCGTGAGCCTTGTCAATGTCCCGGAACTCCGGGAATTTCAGCAGCTGGCTGGCGCCGTTGGTGAACACCTCGTGCTGCTGGGACTCCTTCAAAAGCTCGGCGGCGTACTCCACCACCTGATTCAGCAGCAAAAACCATTGCCCGCTGACCTGATCCGACAGGTTCATCAGATGGGCGTTCATCTCCGCCGAACCGATGCCGGTAAAGTGGGTGTTCAGCAGGTGGCTGATTTGGGGCAGCGTCTCCGCCTCCAGCGGGAGACTCAGCTGCATCAGGCGGCTTTTCACCCGGCTGTCCGACAGCATCACCACTGCGATCACCGACGCACTGTCCACGGCGATCAGCTCGAACCGCCGTACGGTGGCGTCGGCGGTGTGATCTGCCACGGCATAGGTGGGGTAATCCACAAAGCTGGACACCATCTGTCCGGTCTTGGCGATCACCTGATCGGTGCCCTTCAGCTCCTGCCGCAGCGTGTCGTTGATCTGGGCGGCCTCCTCGGCGGAGATGGGCTTGCGCTCCATCAACTCGTTGACGTACAGCCGGTAGCCCAGCGGGGAGGGGATCCGTCCGGCGCTGGTGTGGGGCTGCTCCAGATAGCCCATGTCGCTCAGCTCTGACAGCTCGTTGCGGACGGTGGCGGAGCTGACCTTTTCCGGCATCCGCTCGGCGATGGCCTTGGAACCCAGCGGCTCGGCGGTGTCGATGTAGCTCTCCACCACGATCTTCAATATTTGCTTTTTCCGCGCTGTCAATTCCATAGCATTTCTCCGTTTAGCACTCGTTCTTGCTGAGTGCTAACTCAGTGTACCACCGCCCGCCCGGAATGTCAAGAGTGGGAGAGTTGAATTATTTGTGAACAGTTTCATAGAAAAAAACCGCAGCGCGGCAATGATCGGGCTACATGATACCGTTAACAGGCACAGCGGGATGATCTACTTGATGTACCGTGCGAGTGCTCCTTGCCTCTCCCTTTGGGAGAGGTGGCCGAGCGCAGCGAGGTCGGAGAGGGAGGAAACGTTAAGAAAACATGCTGAGCAATAAAGCAGCATCCTGTCGGATGCTGCTTTATTGCGTTTGCGCAAAATATCCCTTGTTATTTGCAGCCGGATGGTATATAATAAGTGATATTATGTCATTATTATGCCCGCAAAGCGTAATCACCTCCAATAGAAAGGAAGGCTGCTATGATAAAGATCACCAGTGAGCACGGAGATATCACCATCTCCAACGCCGTGTTCACCACCATTACCGGCGCCGCCGCCACCAACTGCTTCGGCGTCAAGGGCATGGCTTACCGCTCCATGACGGACGGCCTTGTCCACCTGCTGCGCCCCGAGGCCATGAGCAAGGGCGTGAAGGTCACCTACAACGACGATAACACCGTGTCCATCGAGCTGCACATCATGGTGGACGCTGGGGTGAACATCGCCACCGTCTGCCGCGCCATCATGAGCGAGGTCAAGTACGTTGTCACCTGCAACACCGGTGTGGAGGTACGGGACGTAAACGTCTGCGTGGACTCCGTCAGTAAAAGCTAAGGGAGGATCACAGCAAGATGATAGATAAGATCAACGGCGCCGCGTTCAAGGAAATGGTGCTGTTCGGCGCGGCCTGCATCGCCGGGCAAAAGCAGGCCATCAACGACCTGAATGTGTTCCCCGTGCCGGACGGCGACACGGGCACCAATATGTACCTGACCATCCAGACCGCCTGCGCCGAGCTGAAAAAGGCGGAGCCCGCCACCATCGACGACGCCGCCAAGGTAACGGCCCGCGGTCTGCTGCGGGGCGCCCGGGGCAACTCCGGCGTGATCCTGTCCCTGCTGTTCCGGGGCATGTCCAAGTCCCTGAAGGGGCTGACCGAGGCCGACGGTGCGGCGCTGGCCGCCGCCATGCAGGAGGGTGTCGCCACCGCCTACGGCGCGGTGATGAAGCCTGCCGAGGGCACGGTGCTGACCGTTTCCCGTCTGGCCGCCCAGCGGGCCGCCGAGGCCGCGCAGGAGAATAACTCCGTGGAATTCGTGCTGGAGGAAGCCATCCGCGCCGGCGAAGTGACGCTGGCCGAGACAGTAGAGATGAACCCGGTGCTGAAAAAAGCCGGCGTGGTTGACGCCGGCGGCAAGGGCTACCTCATCATTCTGGACGGCATGCTGCGCTGCCTGCGGGGCGAGCCGATCCCCGAAGTGGCCGACGAGCCGGAGGTCAAGGAAAAGGCCGATTTCGCCGCGCTGGAGGATGAGATCACCTTCACCTTCGACACCGTGTTCATCGTCCGCAAGACCATGGGGGAGAAGTCGCTGGAGCCCCTGCGGGCCTATCTGGACAGCATTGGCGACAGTCTGGTGATCGGTGAGGACGACGAGTGCTTCAAGGTGCACGTCCATACCGATATCCCCGGCCACGCCCTGACGGAAGCCCAGAAATACGGCACGCTGGAGCTGGCGAAGATCGAGAACATGCGTACCCAGCGGGACGATCTGGCGGCTGGCCGTCAGGCCCACAGTACCGACGATCTGGACGCTGTGGAGGAGGAACTGGAGGCCCAGGAGAACACCGTGGCTCCCGCCGAAAAGCGGTACGGCTTTGTGGCCGTCTGCGCGGGCGACGGTCTGGCGGACACCTTCCGGGCGTTGGGCGTGGACACCATCGTGTCCGGCGGCCAGACCATGAACCCCTCCACCGAAGCCATTCTCAAGGAGGTCAATCGCACCCCCAGCGAGGTGGTGTTCATCCTGCCCAACAACAAGAATATCATCATGGCCGCCCAGCAGTGCGAGGGCTTGACGGAGAAGCAGATCATCGTTATCCCCACCGCTACCGTGCCGCAGGGTATCACCGCCATGATGAGCTTCGACCCCGATGAGAACGATCCCCAAACCATTGCCCAGGCTATGGTAGCCGCCGCCCAGACGGTCTCCACCGCTCAGATCACCTACGCCGCCCGCAACTCCGATTTCGACGGCTTTGCCATCAACGAGGGCGACTATCTGGCTCTGCTGGACGGCAAGTTGTTCGGCACCAGCCGCAGCATGGATGAGCTGCTGGAGAAGCTGAGCCAGCACGCCGCGCAGGCCGGTGCGGAGTACATCAACATCTACACCGGCGAGGGCGTGTCCGAGGGCGATGGTGCCAAGACCGAGGCGCTGTTCGCCCAGTCCTGCCCCGACGCGGAGGTAGCGGCCATCCCCGGCGGCCAGAGCGTGTACTTCTATATCATTTCGATCGAATAAGAAAAGGAGGGCAACGCCCTCCTTTTCTTATTCATCATGGGTTACGGTAAACGGTGTGTAGGGGCCGACGACTCTGTCAGCCCCTACAGATATTTCGCGCTTTGGCGCGACCTACTTTTGAACTGTTGCGGTGCCCGAAATTTCGTTTGAGGCATTAAGCCGCCGAAATTTTGACCGCGGCCACTCGCTCACCTCGCTTCATCTGCCACAGGCAGCGCTCGGATCGCTCCCAATAGCGGCAAAAGTAGGCAAAAATGCCAGAAAGAACCTCCGGGCGCACTGGACATTGTGCGCATTTGTGAGTCTTTACCACACGTTCACGGCAGATGTTGGTTTTCGTTGCGCACGACGCATCGCCTTTCTTCTTGCGAAGTGCAGGAACCTTGGTTCCTGCCGGCTCTTTTGGCTACTTTTCCAGACCACGAAAAAAGGCCGCTGCTTTCGCAGCGGCTCTTTCTTATATCACTTAATACGCCACGCCCCAATAGATATCCGTGGTGCACTCCTTGCCGCACATGACGCACTTTCCGGTCGTGCCGGACTGCACCAGCGGCATGCAGCGGCTGGACACGCCGGCCTTTTCCTTCATGGCCAGCTCGCACTCCAGACTGCCGCACCACTTGGTGCGAGCCAGACCGCCCTTACCGTCGGCCATAGCCTTGACCTCCTGCCAGTCGGTCATGTCGAAGGTGTTCTCCTCCAGATTCTTGGCGGCCATGTTGTACAGGTTGTCGTGAACGTCCTGCAGCAAACCCTTGATGGTGTCCTCCAGACCGGCCAGCGGTACGAAGGTCTTTTCGCCGGTATCGCGGCGAGCCACGCAGCACTGCTCCTTCTCCATGTCCTTGGGGCCGATCTCCACACGCAGCGGCACGCCCTTCATCTCATACTGGGCAAACTTCCAGCCTGCGGACTGCTCACTGTCGTCCATGGCGACACGGAGACCGGCGGCGGTCAGACGATCCTTCAGCGCAGCGGCGGCGTCCAGCACGCCGGGCTTATGCTGAGCGATGGGGATCACCACCACCTGCGTGGGGGCGATGACAGGCGGCAGCACCAGACCATGGTTGTCGCCGTGGGTCATGATGACCGCGCCGATCAGGCGGGTAGAGCTGCCCCAGCTGGTCTGGAACGGATATTGCAGGGTGTTGTCCCGGCCGGTGAAGGTCACGTCATAGGCCCGGGAGAACTTGTCGCCGAAGAAATGGCTGGTGCCGGACTGGAGGGACTTGTGGTCCTTCATCATGGCCTCGATGGTATAGGTGGCCTCGGCACCGGCGAATTTCTCCTTGTCGGTCTTGCGGCCCTTCACCACCGGCATGGCCAGCGCGTTCTTGCACACATCGGCGTAGCAGTTCAGCTGCTGCTCCGTCTCAGCCATGGCCTCCTCGGCGGTCTCATGGATGGTGTGGCCCTCCTGCCACCAGAACTCGCGGCTGCGCAGGAACGGGCGGGTGGTCTTTTCCCAGCGGATAACAGAGCACCACTGGTTATACAGCATGGGCAACTCACGCCAGCTGTGCAGTACATGGGACCAGTGGTCGCAGAACATGGTCTCGGACGTGGGGCGGAACGCCAGACGCTCCTCCAGCTTTTCGCTGCCGCCGTGGGTGATCCACGCCACCTCAGGTGCGAAGCCCTGCACCAACTCGCCCTCTTTTTTCAGCAGGCTCTCCGGGATCAGCACGGGCATCGCCACGTTGACGTGACCGGTCTTTTTGAACTCGGCGTCCATGTATTTCTGGATATTCTCCCAAATGGCATAGCCATAAGGGCGCAGGATCAAAAAGCCCTTGACGCTGGCGTAGTCCACCAGCTCCGCCTTCAGGCAAATATCCGTATACCACTTGGCAAAATCCTCCTCCATGGGAGTGATCGCTTCCACATTTCTCTGATCCTTAGCCATATTGTATAACCTCAATTCCCGCGCCTGTGCGCGTTATTTTCTAGTGTATATCATATCCCAAATTGCAAATATTGTCAACTGACCACAGGGGATATGGATGATTTTTCGCGGTTTCTGCGCGGAAAAAAACCACCCTCCGGCGTCGCCGGAGGGTGGTCGTGTTCATTGATTGGGATGTTACTTTCCAGATGCCTACGCTGGATTAGTTCCCCCAAACGAAGTTGTCACCACTGGCAGTAATGGTCTTACCGGAATCCCAGGGGAAATCGTCGCCAGTACCGGTGATGCCGGTTCCATTGGTCATAATGTTGACCGTCACGCTAGTGCACTGGCCAAACACGGCAGCAGTTGCGTCATTATCATATGTGATAGCCACAGAAGGCATTGCGCCAGCCGCACGAAGCTCGTCCATCACAGCCCAGTACAGCTTGCTATAATCCAGCTTATCGTTGTCGTTACCCTCGAACTCATGCTGGGCAGCCACCTTGCCGTCAACATTGATCGTCACCGTGATGGGCTCCACGACCACATAGTCCACGTAGATCTCTTCCGTACCGGCAAGGATAACGCTCATCAGGTCGCGGCCGTCGCTGGTCTTGTTGACGCTGTAGGTCTTGTCGCCGATGGTGATGTTCACCGCGTTATACTGCTGGTTGGACAGATCCCACATGTTCTTCATGACGTACTCGTTCTTGGCGGCGTCAAACTTCAGCATGGGGCAGGTATTCCACTTGGGATACTTGTGCATCAGCTGAACGGCAGCGTCCGTCACAGTCTCGCCGCTGACCTTCTTGGTCACGGTCACATGGATGCGGTTGCGCAGATTTACGCCAAAGGACAGGGTGTCGGTCACAGCGGGCTGATCGCCCTTGGTGGCAGTCGCGGTAAAGCTCAGCGTAGTATAGTTGCCGATGATCTTCGTCACACGGTACCAGATGGTCTTGGTGCCGTCAGCAGCGGTGTCGGAAGCGACCTGCGTAAACGCGCCGTTCAGAGTGGGGGTGATCTTGATGTTGTCAGCCTTGACGTTCGTCTTGACAGTCACCTTGATCTCATCGCCTAGGAACAGCAGGGCGCCTTCACCCTTATTGGCAGTGACCTTGACCTCAGTCAGCGCCTCTTCCCACTTGGCGGTGTAGGTGGCATTGCCGGTCACAGTCTCAGCAACCTTAGGCTCCCAGCCCAGGAACACATAACCCTCGCGGGCGGGAGTGCCCTCAAAAGCGGGGGTAGCATCGCCTTCCTTGACGGTATAGGTCTGATTGGCAAAAGCAGCGCCGTCCACGCCGTCGGTGTAAGTAACGGTGTACTCGGTCACAGCGGGGGTAGGAGCATTGTGCGTAATGTCGATATAAACGGGGGCTTCAGCACTGCGGAACTGCCACTTGGAAAGATTGGCGTTGTAGTACCAGGTTGCGGTCTCCGTTGCCGCCTGACCATCCTTCAGATAGTGAGTGCCGCACTCGCCGCCCAGTTCATCATTGTACGCATCCAGATACTTGTTGGCATCCAGCGTCATCACGCAGACCCAGGGATAGGTGCTCTTGCTCAGCACAGAGCCGTCGTTAGCGACCACATCGCCCAGCGTGTAAGCATCATCCACTTCGGTGATATAATCGAACCACGCCTGATGGTCATAGGTGTCGCACCACATATACACAGCACCCATAGAGGAACTGGTAGAATTCACATAGTCGCGGAAACGCTTAACATCGCTCACAGTGGGCTTGTCAGGCTTATTGGCGGGATCGACCTCACCATCGCCAACATTGACGGTAAAGGTAGCGGTTTCCTTATACCATGCGGTGCCATTGATAACGCCGCTCTGGTTGAAGTTATAGTAATAGGTCAGCGTCACATCGACAGAACCCTCTGCCAGAGCCGTGTAGTTGAACTGCAGGCAGGTAGCGCCGGTATAAGAGCTGCCCTTCCAGGAACTCAGGCTAAAGGACAGGTCGCCGATAACGCCGTCCTTGGACACCTTAACGCTTCCCGTCTTGGGCACTGCATAGAATCTGGGATTCATGATAGCATTACCAGTTCCCGCGATAGGCAGACGCTGGAAGTTACCGGTTTCATCAACAGCCTTGTTGGCGGTATCATAAGAGGGGGCAAGGCCATTCAAATAAGAAGTAGGCATACCCTCCTGAAGCGTAACGCCGTTTTTGCTGGTAGTGCCCAGCGTCACTTCTGCGTCGTCTGCCAGCGCCACAGTGGTCAAAGAGAAAATCATGACCAGTGCCATCAGCAGAGACAGGATCTTTGTTGTTTTCTTCATTGTTCTAACTCCTTTTTCTCCAAATTTTTTTGCGAACCGCGCCCGTTCCACCGAACCCCGTATTCTTTTTCACCTGTGAAAAAGAGAAACCCCTTGGGGTTTCGTCATGAAGCGCTGCGCTGTAAACGCGGTTTGGTGTGCGGTAACGTTACCATTTCCGCTCCACCGCTTTTGCAAGAGCTATTATATAACCTTATCTCAGAACATTCAAGGTCTAATTTGGTAAAATTTCAAAAAATTTCTGTCCTACCCAACAAACGTTTTGTATCCCATTACCGACCATAGTCCGTAGACCAACAGCCGCCCTGCAAAAAACGCCCTCGCCTGCTCCGCCGTTTCTCACGTTGCTACTGATTAAACAAAATGACCACCCTGTTGGGTATTGTCCTACCGACAGCCTTGTCCATTGCCAGCTTGCTGCGCCCGCTGACCTCGTCGTGTCTGCCAATGCCCGCCCACATTCGTGGCGCGGCCATTGGGACACTTCCTTGAAACCGGCTTGCTACTTCCGCCACTGGCGGCGCTGCGCCGCTTTCCCTCGGCCCTCCTCTCACTAACGTGACAGTCCACCGGACTGTCACTCCCAATCTCGCGCTCTGATAAAGCGGCAAGATCAGAGTTCGTTTCGAGCCTACAGCTACCGCTGGTAAGCAAAATGACCACCCTATTGAATATTGTCCTACCGATACCCGCTGCATTTCGATAGCTGTTGACTTCTCCCTCGGCTCTCCTCTCACTTGCGCAACGTGCCACCGGCACGTTGCTCCCAGCTTCAGCGTCCTATGGACGCGTGAAGCTGGAGTTCGTTTTGAGCCTTAACTGACGCTGATAAAAAATATCACCATCCAAATAGATGGTGATATTTTTTGGCAGGGGCAGAAAGGCTCGAACTCTCGACACGCGGTTTTGGAGACCGCTGCTCTACCAACTGAGCTATACCCCTGTATAAAACAGCTTGCGCTGTAATTGTAAGTGGTGGGCCTTCGGGGACTCGAACCCGGGACCGGACGGTTATGAGCCGTCTGCTCTAACCAACTGAGCTAAAGGCCCAAGTCTGCGATGGAAGCCTGATGTAAAAAGAAGAAGTGCCGCCACCGTTCGGATGGCGGCACTTCCCTTGTTTGGCTCCCCCTGTTGGGCTCGAACCAACAACCCTTCGGTTAACAGCCGAATGCTCTACCATTGAGCTAAGGAGGAGTGTTGGCGCTACCTATTTTCCCGGGCCGTCTCCAGCCAAGTATCGTGGGCAGAAGCGAGCTTAACTTCCGTGTTCGGGATGGGAACGGGTGGACCCTCGCCCTAATAAGCACCAACTAT
>QWCN01006249.1_pt1 | contig 11138 bp, 9 predicted proteins | sample 1972711 | NCBI WGS metagenome assembly QWCN01 (sample SAMN09866707, study PRJNA288562) | Human gut metagenome isolate term1_stool, whole genome shotgun sequencing... | isolation source: gut | host: Homo sapiens | place: USA: California | reverse complement strand
GATATCTTTGCCGTGCGTTAGCACGCCTGCAGATATCTTCCTTGTCTTTCGCACTCTGCTGAACTGTCTTAAATGCATTATTTACTAGGACTGCTATAATTATTCTGCTTAGATTACATAGTCATTTCCCATCTGTTCATACCAGTCCTTGAGGTCCTGAAGTGTCACCTTGTTCAGGACTCCTTCCATGGCTTCATCCAGCATTTTCCAGAGACGTAAAGTCACACATTCTCCGGCTCTGCTGCACTGGTTTGGTTCATCTTCCAGACAGGCTACCGGTTTCATGCTGCCCTCTGTCAGTCGTAAGATCATTCCGACTGTATAGGTCTTCGGCTCTCTGGCAAGCATGTAGCCTCCCTGTGCGCCACGTAAACTCTTTACATATCCCGCTTTCTTTAAAGAAGAAATAATCTGTTCCAGATATTTCTCGGAAATCTCCTCTCTTGCTGCAATGTCTTTAATTTTTACAAGCTCTCCTGTATTATGAACTGCAAGATCAAGCATCAGTCTTAAAGCATATCTTCCTTTGGTAGAAATCTGCATTGTATAAACCCTCCTGTTTTTATTATGTTATTTTTTATATAAAGCGGAAACTCGTCCTATTTTTATTATTCTTCTATTATATAGTATTCCTAGTTGTTTGGTCAAGATATTTTTTCAATTCCCATATGAATGTAGGGAAATCGTTGCTGAATACGAAGGAATTGACAACAGAAAGTCATTACTGCCCCCTCAAAGCGATAACGAAAATTCAGGAGAACAGATTTATTTTTGCAGAATATACAAAATCATTTCTTACAGGATAAAACAGGACGATTCCCCTGGTCCAACGGAGAATCGTCCTGCTGCTCACATATGCCTGTAAAATCTCATTATCTTCTGTAATGAGGACTCTGTACTTTGATTATTTATTTTTCCAGTTCGTCTACGGAAGTAAAGACCTTGAATCCATTGTTTTTCAATACACTCTCTGTCACTGTGATGTCTTCGGAGTGAAGGATAACAACCGGTGTCAGATCCTTCCTGTGGAAAGAAGTATAGATATAATCCAGGCTTACATTGCTGTCTGCCAGAACTTTCAGCAGTTCATCCAGACCACCAACCTGATCCTTCATATCCACTACAATTGCCTGTGTGATACGGTTCATATATCCACTCTGATTCAAAATGATCTCTGCTTTGTCAGGATCATTGCAGATCATACGGAAAATCGCAAACTCCGGCGCGTCAAAACATGCAAAACCATAAATATTGATATCATTGTTGGCAAGCATATTGGTGACTCTTTTTAAACTTCCTGCTTTATTTTCCACAAATACAATATTCTGTTTGATCATACTGTTTTTCCTCTCATTCTAAATATCTTCTTTTTCTGTTACTTAACCGAATCAGGTCAGTCCCCTGCCTCCGCAATTTTCATTATAATTCTTCGTCCACATATCTCTGGATATTGGAAGCATTTACGTATTTTGTCATATGCTCTCCGTCAGTGATGACAAGTGTCGGTGCCTGCATGATGCCAAACTGTTTTGCTATCTCCGGATTCTTCTCCGCATCAATGATCTCCAGCTCTTCACCTTCGAGCATCTTCTTTGCCATACGGCAGTTCGGGCAGGTGCTTGTCGTAAACAGATACTTATGGGAGGCTAGCGGCTCGATTTTTACGTCATCGCTGGTCATCGTCACCATAGTTGTATGTACAGGCTGAAATTCTTTTGTGCTGTTTTCTGTGTTATTTTCTGTATTTTTTTCTGCTGTTTTTTCCATCTGAACGGCTGCCGGATTCTCCATATGTACTGTGGAAGCTTTCTTTACATCTGAATGCATCACATCATACAGGGTACGGTTCTTATACTCCTGTGCCTTACCGTCATTCCAGTTCTGTACCGGTCTGTAATATCCGGTGATACGGCTGTAAACTTCTGCCTTCTTACCACATTTCGGACAGGTGAAATGCTCGCCGCTGATATATCCGTGTTCTCTGCATACAGAGTAAGTCGGAGAAATGGTATAATACGGTAACTTATAATTCTCTGCGATCTTACGCACCAGTGCCGCAGCAGCCTTCCAGTCAGGCAGTTTCTCTCCGATAAAGGCATGGAATACGGTTCCTGATGTATATAAAGTCTGGAGCTCGTCCTGAATATCCAACGCATCAAAAATATCTGTCGTGTATTCTACAGGCAGATGGGAACTGTTTGTATAATAAGGAGTATCCCCTTTCTTTCCTGCTGTCTTAATGTCCGGCCAGCGCTTTCTATCGTGTTTTGCCAGACGATATGCGGTGGACTCTGCCGGAGTTGCCTCCAGATTGAACAGCTCGCCCTCATATTTTACCTGATAATCAGAAAGACGCTCTCTCATATGGATCAGGACTTCTTTTGTAAATTTCTGTGTCTGCTCATCGGACATATCTCCACCCAGCCAGCGCGCATTTAAGCCGACTTCATTCATTCCCACCAGACCAATGGTAGAGAAATGATTGGAAAAGCTTCCCAGATATCTCTTTGTATAAGGATACAGCCCCTCATCCAGCAGCTTGCTGATGACTTCTCTCTTAATGTGCAGAGAACGCGCGGAGATATCCATCATGCGGTCCAGACGGTTATAAAATTCTTCCGGTGTCTTAGACTGGTATGCAATACGCGGCATATTGATCGTTACCACGCCCACAGAACCTGTGCTCTCTCCGGAACCGAAGAATCCACCGCTCTTCTTTCTGAGTTCTCTTAAATCCAGACGCAGACGGCAGCACATGCTTCGGATATCGCTTGGCTTCATGTCACTGTTAATATAGTTTGAGAAATATGGTGTTCCATATTTGGATGTCATTTCAAAAAGGAGACGGTTGTTCTCTGTGTCGGACCAGTCAAACTCCTTTGTGATGGAATAGGTCGGAATCGGATACTGGAATCCGCGTCCGTTGGCATCGCCTTCGATCATGGTCTCGATAAATGCCTTGTTGATCATATCCATCTCTTTCTTGCAGTCTTTGTACTTGAAATCCATATTTTTGCCGCCTACGATAGCAGGAAGTTCTGCAAGGTCATCCGGCACGGTCCAGTCCAGTGTAATATTGGAAAACGGTGCCTGTGTTCCCCATCTGCTCGGTGTGTTGACACCGTAGATAAAGGATTCGATACATTTCTTCACTTCCGGATAGCTTAAGTGATCTGCCTTTACAAAAGGAGCCAGATAAGTATCAAAAGAAGAAAACGCCTGCGCACCGGCCCATTCATTCTGCATGATTCCCAGGAAGTTTACCATCTGGTTGCATAACACACTCAGATGTTTCGCAGGTGAGGAAGTAATCTTGCCTTCGATTCCTCCCAGTCCCTCCTGAATGAGCTGCTTGAGTGACCAGCCTGCACAGTATCCGGTCAGCATGGACAGGTCATGGATGTGAATATCCGCATTTCTGTGCGCCTCCGCAATCTCATTGTCATAAATCTCTGACAGCCAGTAATTGGCAGTAACCGCACCGGAGTTACTTAAGATCAGTCCTCCTACGGAATAAGTCACAGTAGAGTTCTCTTTGACACGCCAGTCCTCTACTTTTACATAACTGTTTACGATCTCTTTATAGTCCAGGATCGTGGATTTCATGTTGCGGACTTTCTCTCTCTGTTTGCGGTACAGGATATATGCTTTCGCAACATCAGAGTATCCTGCCTGAATTAATACATTTTCCACACTGTCCTGAATTTCTTCCACAGTGATCTTGCCATCCTGAATCTTATTCTGGAAATCGGAAGTAACCCGCAGTCCCAGAAGGTCGAGCATATCCTCACTGTAAACTTTCTCTTTCGCATCAAACGCTTTATGAATGGCTGCTGTAATCTTGCCAATCTTAAACTCGTCAATTTCACCATCACGTTTCACAACCTGAAACATATTCAATGCCTCCCCACCGTTATCTTTTTTTCGTTCATTTCTGCCATAAAAAAATGCCTCTCAAAACTTTTTCAGAGTATTTTTGCGGCATCCACTTCACGTCCTTTTCAAACGCTGTAGGTTTATTGTATCAGAGACTCCCTCTGACGTCAACCTTAAAAAATACCATATCTTGTGTCTTTGTTTGTATTAAAGAACATGATATGGTATTCGTATTGTTTTACCTGTGATTTTTCCGCCCGCTGTTTCGTGGATATTTTTACACTACTTTCGGGTAAATTTCCTTTGGAACCCTTGCTTTTACTGCGATTCCGGTGTCTGTATATTCCTCGGAAATCAGCTGTCCATATTCACGGATGAGCTGAATTTTACCGGCCTCATGATATGGAAAAAGCCGTTCCACATAAATCAGTTCTTCTGCAAGAAGTTTCTGAAAAAGATCATTGAGTTCTGACAGTCCCTCTCCTGTTCTTGCCGAAATTTTCAGGGAATAATCAGATTTAAAGTCCCTGAGTCCAGCTGCTCCCGGTGCGTCCTGCTTGTTAAACAGGGTAATAATCTTTTTTCCCATCACGCCCAGTTCACGCAGTGTCTCATATACCACATGCATCTGCATCTCTGCCTGCGGATTGGAAGCATCCACCACATGAATGATATAATCCGCATATTTCGCCTCTTCCAGAGTACTCTTAAACGCCTCAACCAGATGATGCGGCAGTTTATGGATAAATCCTACGGTATCCGTCAGCAAAATCTGCTGTCCGTCTGCCAGATCCAGGACTCTGGTGGTAGGGTCCAGTGTCGCAAACAGTTTATCCTCGGAAAGAACTTCGGAACCGGTCAGTTTATTTAATAACGTTGATTTTCCGGCGTTCGTATAGCCTACGATCGCAGCCGTTTTCATATTTCCTCTGGCACGGTTTGCACGGATCAGCTCTCTGTGCTTCTCCACCTGCGCCAGTTCCTGCTTTAATGCAGAGATTCTGGTACGGATCAGACGACGGTCCGTCTCCAGTTTCTTTTCACCAGGGCCTCTGGTTCCGATTCCACCGCCCAGACGGGAAAGAGACTCTCTCAGGCCAACCAGCCGCGCCGCACGGTAGCGAAGCTGTGCCAGTTCTACCTGAATCTTACCTTCACTTGTCACTGCACGGGCTGCAAAAATATCAAGGATCAGCAGCGTCCTGTCCATAACCTTGCAGTCCAGCTCCCGTTCCAGGTTATTAAGCTGTGCAGGAGAAAGTTCATCATCACAGATGATTCCTGTCGCATCCATGGCATAAACCAGTGCCCGGACTTCTTCGATCTTACCTTTTCCAATGTATGTTCCCGGATGTACGGCCTCACGGTTCTGGATGATCTTACCCACTGTGACAGCACCGGCAGTACCGGCAAGTTCTTCCAGCTCATCCAGGGATTCTTCCACGTTGTCATTCTCTCCGGTCTGAACACCAACCAGAACCACTCTCTCTTCTAATCTGCCAAATTCTTCCATAATACTCCTTAGCTTTCTACACGGGTTTTCAGAAATGCCAGCTCTTTTTTGGCTGTTTTATCATCCGGATACATATTCATATATTCTTCCGCTTTCTGAAGGGCTGTCGCGAAGTCCAGTTTCTTCTCATACACAACCATTTCATTAAACAGAAGACTCTGCATGTCTTCGGCATCTGCCGCTGAAATGCCACTGCTGATATTGGAAAGAGCACTGTCATAGTCTCCGTCCGCAATGTCGCATAATGCCAGACCATTGTAGCCTTTGGCACCGTTTTCTGCCTGAGATACATACTGCTGGAACATGCTTCTAGCATTCGCAGTGTCTTTCTGTTCCATGTATACCATTCCCAGCAGAGCCATCGCTTCCGTATTTCCACCGTCGATTGCCTGCTTCAGTTCCTCTGAAGCATTGTCATAATCATCCATATAATAGTAGACTCTTCCTCTGTCGCAGTGATCCTGAGCATTTTTCGCCTCACCGGATAACGCGGCCTCCAGGTATCTGGTTCCGTCGGCTTCCATATCCTGTTCCAGATAAACCGCATAGATGCGGATTGCCATATCATAAGTGGCATTCTCTCCATAAGCCTGTTCAAAATAAGAAGCGGCTTCTTCATAGGAATCCATGGCAAGTGCCACTTCTCCTGACAGGAAGTACAGATCCGCATCCATATCATAGCCTTCGGCCAGTGCCTGACAGTCTGTCAGAGCTTCCTCATAAGATTTTGTTTTCAGATATGCGGCTGCTCTGTAAGATAAAATATCTTTTTTCAGAGCTTTTCCCACTTTTTCGCAGTTCAGAGCCTGGGTGAAATCTTCGATAGCTGCCTCATAATTTCCAAGCCGCACATTTGCCACACCAGCTCCCCTGTAGGACTCTGCCACTTTTATGCCGTCTGAAACAGCCGTCTCATATTCTTCCAGTGCAGTCTGGAAATTTCCATCTGCCAGATCCAGCTCTGCCTGTCTGTAATTATTGATCTCCTCTGTACTGCAGCCTGCCAGAGTTCCAAGACTCAGGCAGACTGCCAGAAGTAATGCCGTTTTTTTATTTTTCATGTATTTCCTTTACTGTTTCGTCAATGTAACTGTGAAAGTACTGAACAGTTATGCTTCAACGATCAGTCCTTCTTCTTCCATTACTTTCACCACATGATCTACATGTTCATGGCAGATTTCGTCTGTTCCTGCCTCTACCATTACACGGATCAGCGGTTCTGTACCACTTTCGCGGACAAGGATACGTCCGTCATCTCCAAGAGCATTGGCAACTTCTTCCACTGCTGCCACAAGCTTCGGATTTTCTCTTGCAGTTTTCTTGTCAGCTACGCGCACATTGCGCAGAAGCTGTGGATAAACTTTCATTTCTTTTGCCAGATCGCAGAGAGTTGACTTTTTCTCCACGCATGCTTCCATGATCATAAGAGAAGTCAGGATTCCATCACCGGTTGCTGCATAACGGCTGAAAATAATATGTCCGGACTGCTCACCGCCCAGGCTGTAATTATTCTCCATCATCTTCTCGGCAACATATTTATCCCCAACTGCTGTCTGCTCATAGTTGATGCCTTCTCTTTCGAAGGACTTGTATAATCCAAGGTTGGACATTACGGTTGTCACAACGGTATTTCCGTTTAATTTACCTTTTTCCTGAAGATATTTTCCGCAGACATACATAATCTTATCGCCGTCGATCACATTTCCTCTGTGGTCTACTGCGATACAGCGGTCAGCATCTCCGTCATAGGCAAAACCGATATCCAGGCCATTGTCTACCACATATTTCTGAAGAACTTCAATATGTGTAGAGCCACAGTTTGTATTGATGTTGGTTCCGTCCGGCTGGTTATTGATCACATAAGTTTTTGCGCGGAGTGCATCGAACACGCTCTTTGCGATTGCAGAAGAACTTCCGTTCGCACAGTCCAGACCAACTTTGATGTTCTTGAAGTCGCGGGACGGGATAGAGATCAGATAACCGATGTAACGGTTTCTTCCGGAAGCAAAGTCAATCGTGCGTCCGACATCTTCTCTGGTAGCCAGAGGAAGTTCTTCTATCTCTCCGTCCAGATATGCTTCGATTCTCTCTTCTACCTCTGCCTCGATCTTCTGTCCGTTTTCGTTGAGAAGTTTGATTCCGTTATCATAGAACGGATTATGGCTTGCAGAGATCATGATACCGCAGTCAAAGTCTTCTGTGCGTACTGCATAGGAAACGCTTGGGGTTGTTGTTACATGAAGAAGATACGCGTCTGCACCGGATGCAGTCAGTCCTGCAACAAGTGCATACTCAAACATGTAACTGCTTCTTCTGGTATCTTTACCGATCACGATCTTTGCTTTGTGATTTCTTCCATAATACCATCCTACATAACGTCCAACTTTAAACGCATGATTCACTGTCAGTTTTACATTTGCCTCTCCACGAAATCCATCTGTTCCAAAATATTTTCCCATAATAGCTCTCCTTTATTCGTCACAAGAAATATTGTCACTATTTTCGCTGCACCTTGTCCACAGTCCCCAAAATCTGTGTTATCTGAAGAAGTTTTTATCTGTAAAGTCCCTTCGGATATACACCCTTATCTGTAAGATCCTGGAATGCTTTCATAACAGTCTCTTTGTCTTCCTGATAAGTCACACCAAACCAGGTATCTTTTGTCTCCAGAACATCTACCTGCGCACGTCCGGTTTTGATCAGCTGATCGACCAGTTCCGGAAGAAGGTATTCTTTTTTGATTTCTTCCGGTTTCAGTCCATCGAGAAATTCCACAAATCCATTGTAAAGAGTTTCCATAAAGTCCGGAGTCAGTCCCCACATATTCATGGATACCAGATCTTTTACATTGAGTTCCTTTGGTACTTCCCCGCTTCTGGACTCTGCGCCTGTCCCGGTTTTAAATATATCATGTGTCTCTGTCACACCTGTAAGCTGTCCATTCTCAATATTGCAGATACCTCTTGTCACACTGCCATTGTCGCTCAGTGTATTGCCAAGTCTGAATCCTGCCATGCAGATATGGATCCTGCCATCTGCCGGCTGTTCCTGAACAAGATAGTCATGCACTTTCACATAGGCTTCTTTTCCATAGTAATCATCTGCATTGATGACTACGAACGGCTCATCCAGAACTTTTTTCGCTGCCAACACTGCCTGACCGGTTCCCCATGGTTTGGTACGGTTCTGTGGTCTGGTAAAGCCTTCCGGAAGATCATCCAGTTCCTGGAATGCGTATTCTACTTCTGTGATCTTCTCAATGCGCTCTCCGATCACTTTACGGAATTCTTCCTCCAGATCTTTACGGATAATAAATACAACTTTGTTAAATCCTGCTTCCAGTGCATCATGGATGGAATAATCCATGATGATCTCACCTTCCGGTCCTACCGGTGCAAGCTGTTTGATCCCGTTGCCAAAGCGGCTTCCGATTCCTGCTGCCATAATGACAAGTGCTGTTTTCTGCATAAATATTCTCCTCCAGTTTTCCTTCTTTAATAGTTTTCCTTCTTTAAATAGTTTTTTAACAGTTTTCCTTTTTTATCATTTTCCTTATCAGAAAATGATTCTTTTTCTTCTCAAAAGCAGTAAATTCTGCTGTCAGAGACTGGTTACTGCCCTCTCAGATCAGCCTGACTTTTAGTCTTCATCCTGTAAATTGCTCAGTTTCGCTGCCTGGTCTGCTGCGATAAGACTGTCAATGATCTCATCCAGATCACCATTTAAAATATTCTCCAGTCTGTGAAGTGTCAGCTTGATCCTGTGATCTGTCACACGTCCCTGCGGGAAGTTATAAGTTCTGATCTTCTCAGAACGGTCACCGGTTCCGATCTGGCTTCTTCTTGCTTCAGCCTCTGCGTCATGCTGTTTCGCAAGTTCCATCTCGTACAGACGGGAACGCAGAACCTTCAGGGCTTTGTCTTTGTTCTTAAGCTGTGACTTCTCATCCTGACAGGAAATCACGATTCCTGTCGGAATATGGGTCAGACGTACTGCGGAGTCTGTGGTATTGACACACTGTCCACCATTACCGGATGCACGGAATACATCGAATTTACAGTCATTCATATCCAGATGGAAATCAATCTCCTCTGCTTCCGGCATAATGGCTACGGTACAGGTGGAAGTATGGATACGTCCGCCGGATTCTGTCTCCGGAACTCGCTGTACACGGTGTACGCCACTCTCATATTTCAGTCTGGAATAAGCACCTGCACCGGTGATCATAAAGGTAACTTCCTTAAATCCGCCGATTCCGTTCTCATTCAGACTCATCATCTCTGTTTTCCATCTGCGTGATTCCGCATATTTCACATACATACGGTAAATCTCTGCCGCAAAAAGAGCTGCTTCGTCTCCACCTGCACCTGCACGGATCTCCACGATAACGTTCTTGTTATCATTCGGGTCTTTCGGCAGAAGAAGAATCTTCAGTTCGTGTTCCAGTTCTTCTACATTCTTCTTTGCATCCGATAACTCTTCCTTGAGCATCTCTCTCATTTCTTCATCTTTTTCTTCCTCGAGCATGGCGAGACTGTCCTGTATGGTCTCTTTGTTCTTCTTATACTCGCGGTAAGCATCTACGATTGGCTGCAGATCGCTCTGTTCCTTCATCAGCTTCTGAAAATGCTCCTGGTTGTCTGTCACTCCAGGCTCTCCCAGCTCATTGAGCACTTCCTCAAAACGAATGAGCAGATCGTCTAATTTGTCAAACATGTTTTTCCTCCTGTCATTTCTTTCGTTACTGCTCACAAAGTGAACCGTAACCTTTCTTTCGTCCAAGAACCACACGGTCCAGCCCGCCAAGGTCCTTTCTTATTTCAATCTCTTCATATCCTTCTTTTCGCAGAAGGTCTGCCACATCTTCTCCCTGACTGCACCCGATCTCATATAAGAGCCAGCCGCCCGGAGCAAGATAATTCATTGCCTGTTCTGTGATGATCCTGTAAAAATGCAGGCCATCTTCCATGCCATCCAGAGCCATACGCGGATCGTGAAGCCTTACTTCTTCCATAAGATCTTCGATCTCGGCTGTAGGAATATATGGCGGGTTTGAAATAATCATATCATAAGCAGTGCCATGATTTCCATTACTATTTTTATCTTCTTCTGTAAACAAATCACTTTTTACAAACTCAGCCCTGTCTGCAACTTCCAGTGTCCGGGCATTTCGTGCTGCAACTTCCAGTGCCTTTTCGGATAAATCGACTCCTCTTCCCTCAGCCTCCGGAATTTCTTTCAGAAGACTGAGCAGGATGCATCCTGACCCTGTACACATATCCAGAATATGCGGATTTTTTCTGCCTGTTTCTGTCATTGTATTCATACATTCCAGCGCAGTTTCCACCAGTGTTTCCGTATCCTGTCTCGGTACCAGCACATTCTCATCTACATAAAACTCATATCCCATAAAAAAAGCCTGATGCGTCAGATGCTGCAACGGGATGTGTTTCGCGCGTCTGCTGATCAGTTGCAGATAACACTCAGCAGTCTCGTCTGTGACACCTTCCTCTCCGTGTGCAAAATAATACGCCCGGCTTTTTCCTGTGGTATATTCCAGAAGGAGCCAGGCATCCAGCCCGGCCTCCTTAATTCCTGCCTGCGCAAGAATCGTCTGTCCTTTTTTTAATAACCCTGTCAGAGTTTCTCCGTTCATGGAGTTACACCTTTCTTTTCTCACATTTGTTCCCCGGATGCTTCGTCTTCTGCGGCAGCCGGTTCCACTTCAACACCAAATTCTTCCTTCAGA
>QWCN01007498.1_pt1 | contig 11148 bp, 7 predicted proteins | sample 1972711 | NCBI WGS metagenome assembly QWCN01 (sample SAMN09866707, study PRJNA288562) | Human gut metagenome isolate term1_stool, whole genome shotgun sequencing... | isolation source: gut | host: Homo sapiens | place: USA: California | reverse complement strand
GACTTTGTACATTCCATTATTCCGGATGACCAGATCATTTCGTCTATACTGGATCAAATTGGGGCAAATACCCTTATATTTCCTTTGACTCCAAGAAATCTGACAACTGTTGATTTATCAGCCGAGTGGGTACTCTTTTCCGGTGGTAAACGCTTCCGTGCCACCAACATCGGAAGAACGATGGTCGACTTGGCACGGGAAAGTCGGGCACAGGTATCGGCCAATCAGCAAAATCTATTAGTTGAAAGTTATTATGGGCTTCGACTGGCACAACAAATTGTGACGGTTCGTGAAGAAACCTACAACGGATTGAAGAAACATTATGAAAATGCCTTGAAGTTAGAAGCTGCAGGTATGCTTGATAAAGCCGGAAGACTTTTTGCCCAAGTAAATATGGATGAAGCTAAGCGTGCATTGGAAGCTGCACGAAAAGAAGAAACAGTAGTGCAAAGTGCTTTAACAGTTTTGCTGAATAAAAAAGATACAGATACTGATATAGCACCTACTTCTCCCCTTTTTATGAATGATTCAATACCTCCTAAGATGCTTTTTGACTTCTCTGTAAACAGCGGGAACTATACGCTTAACCAGTTACGGTTACAGCAGCATATTGCCAAGCAAGAAGTACGGATTGCACAAAGTGGCTATATGCCGAATATAGCCCTTTTCGGAAAACAAACCTTATATTCGCATGGTATTCAGAGTAATTTGTTACCGCGTACGATGATAGGTATCGGGTTTACGTGGAATCTGTTCGATGGTTTGGATCGTGAGAAGAAAATACGCCAATCGAAGTTAACGGAACAGACGCTTGCTTTAGGGCAAATGAAGGCTCGTGACGATTTGGCTGTTGGTATAGATAAGTTATATACGCAGTTGCAAAAAGCGCAGGATAATGTGAAGGCATTGAATGCGACAATTGCTTTAAGTGAAGAATTGGTTCGTATCCGGAAGAAATCTTTCGCTGAAGGAATGGCAACTTCTACCGAGGTTATTGATGCTGAAACCATGCTTGCCAATGTAAAGGTGGCTCGTTTGGCAGCATATTATGAATATGATGTGGCACTGATGAATCTACTTTCACTCTGTGGCACACCTGAACAATTTGCAAACTATCAACCTAAACCGTAACAAACAATGAAATTAGCTAGTAGAACCCTTTCATGGGCCTTCGTCATTATTATGTTCGCTGTCGGTGTTTTTACAGCACTGGGAATTATATTGATGCATAAACAACCGTTAGTTCTTCAAGGGCAAGCGGAAGCGACTGAAATTCGTATTAGTGGAAAACTTCCCGGGCGTATAGACACATTCTTTGTCCGGGAAGGTGATTGGGTACATCAAGGGGATACTCTTGTTGTAATCAATAGTCCTGAAATATATGCCAAGTATCAACAAGTAAATGCTTTGGAACAGGTTGCCGTACAACAGAATAAAAAAATAGATGCTGGAACCCGTCGCCAGATTGTAGCTACTGCATTACAGCTCTGGAACAAGACAAAGAGTGATCTCGGTCTTGCTCAAACAACGTATAATCGTATTCTTACTTTATATAAAGATAGTGTTGTAACTTCTCAGAGAAAAGATGAAGTGGAAGCGATGTATAAAGCAGCTGTTGCAGCCGAACGTGCAGCGTATGAACAATACCAGATGGCTGTAGATGGTGCACAAAAAGAAGATAAAGCGTCTGCCGCCAGTATGGTAGACGCTGCCAAAAGTACAGTGGATGAAGTTTCTGCTTTATTGCTCGATGCACGGCTGACAGCACCGGAGGACGGGCAAATAGCAAGCATCTTCCCAAAACGTGGAGAGTTGGTTGCACCGGGTACTCCTATTATGAATTTGGTAGTAATGGATGATGTACATGTTGTTCTCAATGTGCGTGAAGATCTGATGCCGCAGTTTAAAATGGGGGAAACTTTCATCGCAGATATACCTGCTATCGGTAAAAAAGATGTTGAATTTAAGATATACTATATTAGTCCGCTAGGTAGCTTCGCCACGTGGAAATCAACCAAGCAAACCGGAAGTTATGATTTGCGCACATTTGAGATTCATGCTCGTCCGATGCAAAAGGTAGATGATCTGCGTCCCGGTATGTCTGTGTTGCTAACGCTAAATTAATCGGCAAATAAAATTAATCATAGAATGGATTTATCACAAACATATTCACCTTTTCGCTCCGTACTGCTCAGAGAGTGGCGGCGAATGACGTCACGACGCCTTTATTTCGGTGTCTGTATTGTCCTGCCGTTGTTTACTCTCTTTTTTATGGCTACCATTTTCGGTAACGGGCAGATGGAGAATATCCCGATAGGCATTATCGACCAAGACAATACTGCTACTTCACGGGCTATTACACGGAATATCTCTGCAGTGCCCACTTTTAAGGTAGTAAAACATTATATAAATGAGGCTGCAGCCCGCGAGGCCGTACAGAAAAAAGAAATCTACGGGTATCTTTCCATACCTCCGAGATTTGAACAGAATGCTATCACCGGAAAGAATGCAACTCTTTCCTATTATTATCATTATGCCTTGTTGTCAGTAGGTGGTGAGCTCATGGCTGCCTTTGAAACGTCATTGGCTCCCGTATCCTTATCTCCCATTATAATGGAAGCGGTATCTCTTGGGGCAGACCAACAGCAAATTACTACATTCCTGTTACCGGTACAAGCCAACAACCACCCGATATATAATCCGAGCCTGGATTATTCCGTTTATCTGAGCCAGCCGTTTTTTTTCGTATTATTTCAGGTATTGATTCTCCTGACTACCGTATATACAGTCGGAATTGAAATCAAGTTCCGCACAGCTACAGATTGGCTGGCTACTGCTAAAGGCAATATGATAACTGCCGTTTTGGGTAAACTACTCCCCTATACCTTTATATATATTCTGATAGGATGGCTGGGTAATTATGTCATGTTCGGTATCCTGCATATTCCTTTTCAAGGAAGCTGGTGGCTGATAAACATGATAACCGTACTCTTTGTTATTGCTACACAGGCTCTCGGATTATTCATATTTTCCCTGTTCCCGGCAGTCTCTCTGGTAATAAGTGTTGTTTCTATGGTAGGTTCATTGGGGGCTACTTTATCTGGAGTAACTTTTCCGGTTTCTAATATGTATCCGTTAGTAAGAGATGCCTCTTATCTGTTCCCTGTCCGTCATTTTACAGAGATGATACAAACCATGCTTTACGGAGGTGGTGGATTCATCTATCTTTGGCCGTCAATGGTGATACTCTGCATCTTCCCCTTGCTGGCTTTGTCATTACTACCCCATTTAAAACGAGCTATAGAAAGTCATAAATATGAAAACATTAAGTAAATTACAACAGCTATCATTTGTTATCCGTCGGGAGTTTCTTGCCATAAGTACTAGTTATGCTGTTTTACTGGTGTTGATGGGAGGAATTTTCATGTATGGATTGCTTTATAATTATATGTACGCTCCTAATATTGTAACGGATGTTCCTGTTGCCGTTGTTGATAATTCCCACAGCGAATTGAGTCGTAATTTTATTCGATGGCTGGATGCGACCCCTCAAGCGGAAATTTATGATCAGGCAATTGACTATCATGAAGCCAAAGAGTGGATGAAAGAAGGAAAAGTGCAAGGAATACTTTACTTGCCGCATGATTTTGAGGAGCGGGTATTTCGCGGAGATGAAGCTGTATTTTCTTTATATGCAACGACCGATGCCTTCCTCTATTTTGAAGCATTACAAGGCGCTTCTTCACGTGTCATGTTAGCTATCAATGATAAATATCGGTCGGATGGTGCTGTTTTTTTACCCCCTCAAGGATTATTGGCAGTAGCTATGGCAAAACCGATAAATGTAGTGGGAACTGTACTCTATAATTATACGGAAGGATATGGCTCTTATCTGATTCCGGCAGTCATGATGATCATTATTTTCCAGACTTTGCTAATGGTGATAGGTATGTTGACCGGTGACGAACATGCCAACAGAGGAATTCGTGCTTATACACCTTTTGGGTATGGCTGGGGAGTTGCCATTCGTTTGGTGACGGGAAAAACTTTTGTATATTGTGCCTTATATGCAGTCTTTTCTTTTTTCTTATTAGGACTCCTTCCCTATTTCTTTAGTATTCCTAATATTGGAAATGGATTTTACATTATATTATTGTTAATACCTTATCTGATGGCCACTTCTTTTTTAGGATTGGCTGCTTCGCGATATTTTACAGATTCGGAAGCTCCATTACTCATGATTGCTTTTTTTTCGGTTGGATTAATATTTCTTTCCGGAGTTTCTTATCCTATGGAATTAATGCCGTGGTATTGGAAAATAGTACACTATATTCTTCCGGCTGCACCGGGTACACTTGCCTTTGTAAAGCTAAACTCTATGGGTGCCGATATGGCAGACATAAAACCGGAATATATAACTTTGTGGATTCAGACGATTGTTTATTTCATTATTAGCATATGGGTCTATAAAAGCAACTTAGCAAGTCAAAAAAACAACTTTAGTAACAAAAAACTTTCTAAATGAAAGTTTTTAATAGAATATTCTATATTTCTTTGTTTTTCTCATTGCTTTTGTATAAGTTTGTTAACTTTTATTTCCCAATGCTTATTAGAAGTCGTTAAAAACAAATGCCTATATGAAATACATCATCTATATTCTCCTCTTTTTTCCTATTTGGGTCACTGCACAAACATACAAATATATAGGGATAGAAGAAGGTTTGAGCAATCGAAGGATATTCAGTATACAAAAAGACGCTGAAGGATATATGTGGTTTCTTACCAATGAAGGCATGGATCGCTACAATGGCAAGGATATCAAACATTATAGACTGAATAAAGATGATAATTCTCTGGAATCTCCTATTCATTTAGGATGGATATATACCAATCCCCATATAGGAACATGGGTGATTGGCAAACAAGGACGTGTCTTCCAATATGAAAGGAAATATGATGATTTCAAGCTGGTATATAAGTTGCCGAATAGTCTGGAAACCATTAGTTACGGCTATATGGACCGGAATAATAATATTTGGTTATGCCGTAAACACTCCATATTATTGTATAACACAGAAAATGCTCAGATACTTCAATTTACCAATATTCTACACAGCAACATCACTGCAATCGAACAAGTGGACGACCATCATTTTTTTATATCAACGGAGACTGGTGTTCGATATCTTAAATTGGAAAATGGTATTTTGAAAATTATTCCTGCCGAAACATTGGATTATTTCCATGTGCAGGTAAACGAATTATATTACCATCAAGCATCAAAACGACTGCTTATCGGTTCGTTTGAGAGAGGTCTATTTGTATATGATATGAATAACCGGGAAATAATAAAGCCCGAAGTTGATTTAAGTGATGTAAGTATTACCTGCATGGCACCATTGGATGAATCACAGTTATTGATATCAACTGAAGGCATGGGAGTCTATAAGATTAATATAAATACCTGCCAGATGGAGCAATACATTGTAGCCAACTATCAAAGCTATAATGAAATGAATGGTAATAATATTAATAATGTTTTTGTCGATGAAGAAAAGAGAATCTGGCTTTCCAACTACCCTACCGGAATCACTGTTATAGATTATCGGTATGAAAATTATCATTGGATGAAACATTCAATGGGTAATAAACAATCATTAATCAATGATCAGGTGCATGCGGTAATTGAGGATAGCGATGGAGACTTATGGTTTGGAACCAGCAATGGAATTAGTTTATACCACTCCTCCACAGGACAATGGCATTCATTCCTAAGTTCTTTTGACCGTCAATTAAAAGATAAAAATCATATCTTTATTACTTTGTGTGAAGTTTCTCCCGGCATAATCTGGGCAGGAGGCTATACTTCGGGAATTTATAAAATAAACAAGCATAAATTGTCCGTTGAATATTTCTCTCCATACCTGCTTACTTCCGTTAATATGCGCCCCGATAAATATATCCGTGATATGATAAAAGACTCGAAAGGAAATATATGGTCCGGGGGATATTATAATCTAAAGTGCTTTGATTTAGAAACGAATGAGGTACGCCTATATCCGGGAGTGTCATCTGTCACTTCAATTGTTGAACATGACAAAGATCATATGTGGATTGGAACAGCCTCCGGATTATACTTATTGGATAGAAATTCCGGTAAATATCAATATGCTGGATCAGAGTTGGAAGGTGTATATATCAATTCACTTTACCAGGCAAATGATGGATTGCTATATATTGGCACGAATGGAGCAGGAGTATTTGTATACAATATACAGAAACAGTCTTTTGAGCACTATTATACAGACAATTCCGCATTAGTTTCCAATCGGATTTTTACAATTTTACCTGAAGTGGACGGTCGTATTATGATGAGTACGGAAAATGGTATTACTTGTTTTTTTGTAAAAGAGAAACATTTTCATAATTGGACTAGAGGAGAAGGATTGTTACCTGCCTATTTTAATGCTTCTTCGGGTACATTACGTATGAATAAAAGTTTTGTATTTGGTAGTACGGACGGGGCTATTGAAGTTCCGGAGAATGTAAAGTTCCCTTCTTATAAATTTTCCAGAATGATATTCAGTGATTTTCATGTATCTTATCAGCCTGTTTATCCGGACGGCAAAGACTCTCCTTTAAAAGAATGTATAGACGAAACAGATGTATTGAAACTGAAACATGACCAAAATACCTTTTCTCTAAAAGTCTCCACTATCAATTATGATTCTCCGGGTAATACATTTTATTCCTGGAAGTTGGAAGGGTTCTATGAAAAATGGACACAGCCGGGAACAAATAGTCTGATACGTTTCACCAATCTGCCTCCGGGAAAATATACTTTACACGTACGCGCTATATCCAGAGAAGAGCATGATGTTATTTTTGAAGAACGTACAATGAAAGTCATTATCGCACACCCTTTTTGGTTGAGTTGGTGGGCTATCCTATGTTATGTACCATTGGTTATTTGGGGATTCTCTTTTATTTTACGTGTGATAAATCTCAGGAAACAAAAGAACATATCAGATGAGAAAACCCAATTTTTTATTAATACAGCTCACGATATACGGACTCCACTTACTATGATAAAAGCGCCTTTGGAAGAACTTCTAGACGAAGAACCGCTTACTGACACCGGAATAACCCGTACAAAGGCTGCATTAAGGAATGTAGACTCCCTTTTGCGATTGGCGACTAATCTTATCAACTTTGAACGTGCTGACGTATATTCTTCCGAGTTGAGCATCTCAGAATATGAATTGAACACATATTTGAAGGATGTATGTAATAGTTTCTCTTCGTATGCTACTATCAAACATATAGATTTTACTTATGAGAGTAATTTCAACTACTTGAATGTATGGTTTGATAAAGAGAAAATGGATTCTATACTGAAAAATATTATATCGAATTCATTGAAATATACAGCAGAAAATGGCAAGGTCAGTGTCTCTGTCTCTGATATGAATGATTTTTGGAAGGTGGTTATTAGTGATACAGGTATCGGTATTCCTGCCTCTGAAGAACGGAAGTTGTTCAAACTTCATTTCCGTGCCAGTAATGCCATCAATTCTAAAGTCACGGGCAGTGGCATAGGACTAATGTTGGTTGGAAAGTTGGTTCGTCTGCACAAGGGTAAGATTCAGATTAAAAGTGTGGAACATCAAGGGACGACTGTTCAAATTATATTTCCCAAAAACAATAAGAGTACTCAGGAGGCAACTTCGGCTTCCTCCCCTAAGATTCAGCTACAAACACCGGAACTAACAGTTCCGAATGTTTTTTCAAATGTAGCAAATACAGAAGTTGTCACAGCCAAGAAAGAAATGCAACGTATCCTTATTGTAGAAGATAATGATGAATTACGTTCTTACTTGGTTAGTCTGCTTTCTCCCCAATATTATGTGCAAGCCTGTTGTAATGGCAGGGAGGCTTTAGTGATAGTAAAAGAATTCTGGCCGGAACTTATTCTTTCCGATGTTATGATGCCTGAAATGCAAGGAGATGAACTCTGTGCTGCTATTAAGAAGGATGTTGAAACTTCACACATTCCGGTATTATTACTTACAGCTTTGGGGGATGAGAAAAATATTCTTGATGGACTCACAATCGGTGCAGATGAATATATCGTCAAACCCTTCAGTGTGAAGTTATTGAAGGCGAATATTGCCAACCTTTTGTCCAACCGTGCTTTATTGCGTCAGCGGTATGCTAATCTTGAAATAGACTCCGAGCCTGTACCATCAGCAAATGGAATGAATAGTCTCGACTGGAAATTCATATCGGAGGTCAAGAAAAATATTGAAAAGAATATCGATAATACTGATTTTTGCGTTGACAAGCTTTGTGAATTACAGGGCGTGAGCCGTACTAGTTTATATAGTAAATTGAAAGCGTTGACCGGACAATCTCCGACAGCATTAATTCGGGTGACTCGTTTAAAATATGCAGCACGATTATTAAAAGAAGGTGAACATAATATCGGAGAAATAGCAGATATGAGTGGTTTCTCGGAAACAAAGTATTTTCGGGAAGTATTTAAAAAATATTATCGAATGAGTCCTAGCACGTACGCTAAAGAAGGGAAAAGCCTCTCCTCTGTTGTTGTAGTAGAAGATGAACCCGAAGAGGAAGAGGCGACCGATTGATTTATTTGCGAATCAGATACTTGATGAATGTATAGCCTCCTAATACTTGCAGGCACATCCCGGGAATTCCGATACGGAAATCTTGAATAGCACTGTAAAAATTACCATTATATATCCATTCTCCTAAAGTACCTACGGCCTGATAAATAAGTACTACACCAATCAATACCGGGATAGAAATACGTCCGAAACGTTGTGCAGCCCAACCGGCAGTTATGGCAAGTAGTATGGATTTCAGTAAAATTGCGGGTAATACTGCAGGGGCGGGCATATCGAAAAATAAGGAATTGATAATAGGTGAAAGAATAGCTGTCAATAAGCCGACTTTCCATCCGTACTTATAAGCTCCAATCAGTGTGAAGAAATAGATTGGTAGCCAGATTATTCCTCCTTGAGGCATGAGATGGAATAATTGTGGGAAAAGAATATTACCAACGATGAATAACAAGGCTGCCCAATAGGTTTTCACATCGTTGTAATTTAGTGAATAGAACTTTACAGTAGTTGTTTCCATGTTTATTGTTTTTTAAGTTCAAATTACTCTTCAACTTTTATATCTGATTTCTGAAGCAACTCCAGAGCTTTGGTACTGATAATATCAGTATATAACTCTTTGATACCTCCCAGAATCATCAGGGCGGCAGCTCCCTTCCCAACCACCTTATCAGCAATCGAAGCTCCTTTAAGAAACTCCGGTTCCTGGGTCAGTAAATCATAGATATCAGTCACACCGCGTTGAGTGAAAGTGCGGATTTCTCCTTTGTTGGCAATAGTACAGGAATATCCTCCCGTATGTAGTAAATTGATTAATCCTTCCATCTTTTCTTTTATAAAGTACCTTGTTTTAATTGTTCTACGAACTGATCTATCCGATGCAGCTCTTTCGGAATATCAATGTTCTGCGGACAGTGTGCCACACACTGGTTACAACCGATACAATGGCTTGCCTGACGAAGTTTGGGCACGCTACGGTCATATCTGACTAGAAAAGCACGCCGGGCTTTTGCATAATTCTCATCCTGCCCGTTCCTGGGGACATTCCCTTCATTGACGCAACGGTTGTAATGTAACAACACAGCGGGTATATCCAACCCATACGGACATGGCATACAATATTTGCAGTCGTTGCAAGGGATCGTTGGATATTTCAACATTACTTTCCGGACGGCGTTGTTTGAGCCGTGCCACCAGGTTGTCATTCAATTTAGACAAACGACCTCCTAAAAGCGGTTCCATGATGATAGATGGAATTCCTCGTTTATGCAGTTCTCCATACAGATATTCAGCATCCGTATTCCGGGTATTGGTTTCTTTGGCATGTTTCCAGTCTACATAGTTCAATTGTATCTGTACGAAGTCCCACTTGAATTCATCGTGCCGTGAAAGCAGATAATCATACACTTCGATATCTCCGTGATAGGAGAATCCCAAATTGCGGATACGTCCTGCCTCCCGTTCTTTCACCAGAAAGTCAAGCATTCCGTTATCCAGGTAGCGTCCTTTAAGGGCTTCCATTCCTCCCATGCCAATGCCATGAAGCAGCATATAATCAATGTAATCTACCTGCAGGTCTGCAAACGATTTATGATACATCTTGAGCGATGCTTCACGAGACCATGTATCGGGAGAGAAATTGGATAACTTGGTGGCAATATAATATTTGTCACGGGGATGACGGCTCAATGCAATACCCGTTGCCTTTTCGGAAAAGCCCTGTACGTATGCCGGAGATGTATCGAAATAGTTTACTCCGTGAGCGATTGCATAATCAATCAGTCCATTCACGGCATCCTGGTCGATTACTTCACCATTACCGTTGGGAGTAGGTTTGAGAGGCCAACGCATACAACCATATCCCAAGAGTGAAACACGGTCACCGGTAGTCGGAGACGTGCGGTAAGTCATTTTATCGGTAGGCACCTCTCCTTCTCCTGTTGCGCTGCTTGAAGAGGAAGTACCTTTTGAAGAGCATCCGTATAATAGCCCTGTCGACGTGGCAGCACTAATACCTACAATCTTAATGAAATCTCTTCTATTTATATCTTTCTTATTTTTATCTTCCATAATCTTATACTGATTTAGATCAAATAATTCTATGCATCTGGTGTCCTGTCACATAAATAGCGCTGAAAGGACGGGACGGACAAAGGTTCTCACACGCCCCACAACCGATACATTTTTCTACATTTACTACCGGAATCTTTGGAGAATCTGTTTTTTCAGGATTGGAAGCTACCATCTGTATGGCACCTGTCGGACAATGGCGGGCACAGTTGCCACATTCCATTCCGTCTGTCAAAGGTACACAGTTCTCTTTAATCCATACGGCATGTCCGATCTGAATAGCTGATTTCTCGGCAAGACTGGTGAGATGAATAGCACCGGCAGGACAAACTTCCGAACATTTAGTACATTCGGGACGGCAATACCCACGTTCGTATGACATTTCCGGTTGCATCAATGTCAATAGGTTGTCCGATGGGCGCAATACCTGGTT
>QWCN01006240.1_pt1 | contig 11150 bp, 16 predicted proteins | sample 1972711 | NCBI WGS metagenome assembly QWCN01 (sample SAMN09866707, study PRJNA288562) | Human gut metagenome isolate term1_stool, whole genome shotgun sequencing... | isolation source: gut | host: Homo sapiens | place: USA: California | reverse complement strand
CAGCGTGAAGTGATCTCGATCGCGTCCGCCAGCGTCAGGTGCTCGCGGTCCACCAGCAGCCGGATCAGCTCCGGAATGGCCACCGCGGGGTGCGTGTCGTTCAGCTGGAACGTGTGCTTCGCCTCACTCCTCGCCGCTCCGCCTACATACTCGGGGAACTGCTCCCAGGGCAGGCACTGCTCCTTGAAGTCGGCGAGCACGTCCTGGATGGTGGCGGAGACGAAGAAGTACTGCTGCTTGAGGCGCAGCTCCTTCCCGTTGTAGGTGCTGTCGTTCGGGTAGAGGATGCTGCTGATGCTGATCGCGTTCTCGCGGTTGTTCAGCGCCGAGATGTAGTCGCCCTCGTTGAAGGAGGACAGGTTGAACTCCTACGCCTCACCCTCGCTGCTCGCGCGCACGGAGAAGGGGTTCGCCTTCCACAGCCGCAGGTTGATCGTCGTGTTCGTGTTGTAGCCGTTGATCGGCGTGTCGAACGCCACGGCCACCACCTTCTGCGTGTCGCACCACTCCATCTACTCTCACACACGCGTTTCACTCCCACGACGGTGTTCCCATAGGCGTCCTTGCTCTCGTTGACGTGCCCGTAGAACTGGATCTCGTAGCGCACGTCCTCCCGCTCGATCTCCCAGGGAGAGCCGAAGGTGAGCCAGTACTCTGGGTGCTCCACCTGGTAGCCCTCCTTGCTGATCTCCTGCTGGAAGATGCCGTAGTTGTAGCGGATGCCGTAGCCCGTCGCGGGGATGTTCTGCGTGGCGAGCGAGTCCAGGTAGCACGCCGCGAGTCTCCCCAGTCCGCCGTTGCCCAGGGCAGCGTCCTTCTCCTACCCCTCACCCCACTTTTCATCCCTCACTTCTCCGAAGATGTCCTCCATGGCATACCCGAGATCGAGCAGCGCCTCTTGGTACCTGTCCTCGATTCCCAGGTTGATCAGCGAGTTCTGCAGCGATCTCCCCATCAGGAACTCCAACGATAGATAGTGACTACGGGTCGTAGAGAGGAGAGTCTGCTACACTCGTTTGCACCGGCAGTCCTCGATTGCCACGTTCGTGTCGTTGAAGCGCTCGATGAGTCTGTCGCGAACACTGTTCTTCACCCTTTCCAGCTACACAAACCTGTGGCTGGTCGCGAGATAGGCTTTTGTGTCGTCAAAGTCAAAGCGCGTCGATGCGAGCGTGTACTCCACGTGGTTGACAATGCTCCGCTCGATCGTGTCGATGTCTACCCAAATCACCGGATTCCACGACTCCCACCTTGTCCGAGATAGGAGGACATCAGGTCGTACAGGAGCTTGTGCGTTTTCTCGAACTCCTCCCCCTTCTGCTGTTTGCTCGTGCACTGCTGCATTTGGAGAGTTTGCTGTTGCCTCGGCTTCGCCCTTGACAAGATGTCAGTTGTCAAGATGTGTCAAGCAGTGTCAAAGAGAGGAGAAAATAGTAGTGGTTGTCAAGCAAAGAGCAGCAGTCATAAGTGGTTGTCAAACAGAGGAACAAATAGTGGCAGTTGTCAAACAAAGAAAGCAGCAAATATAAGTAACAGAGGACATGGCGGACACAACGGCATCAATGCGTTTGCTGTCGACGCCGGAGGGCTTCAACTCCACGCACTGCTCCACGAACTCCAAAAAGAACCCCTTCATCTTGTTGTCCGTCGTCGACTTGAGGGATGGCACGAGCAACTGCACGAGGTCCAGCAGATCGTCCACCACAGCCTTCGGGTAGGGCATGGCGATCGTCTGGATGACGTTGTACACGAAATCCAGCACCACCGCAGTGGTCAGCGCCGCCTGCTTCGCCTTGTAGGTCTTCACCACGTACGCCAGATACCTACTTCTCACTCTCGCACTGCAGCGTCACCCGTCTTTCACCATCTGCATCACGAACAGCGAGGACTCGCGGCTGATCGTCTCGATCGCTCCGTACACCTCCTGCTACGCCTCACTCCCCTCCCGTGGTCTCACGTCGTATACCAGACAGGGCAGCACCATCATGATCTCCAGCACGCGCTCGCGGTACGCCTCGTTCGTCCCCAGCGTCTTCAGCAGCTCCACCAGGAACAGCACCGTTTCCTTCGAGAACTGCGTGATGTTCTTCTCCTTCAGCGACTACCGCTCATCGCCCCCACACGCCCCCCACATCTCGAATCCACGCCACGCAGTACTCCCGATAGAACCACCCGAACGGCGCCTCAGCGCCCTCCGGCCCGCACATGCGCAGCAGCACCGCCCGCACCTCCTCGCTGCGGAACCGCACGCAGTCGCGCGTGGTGCACACCTGCAACACCCCCAGCAGGCGCCTCTCCTCCTCCTGCGCCGCGGCGGACCGGGTCTCGCCCATCAGCAGCCATACAAGCAGACGCGTGGTGATCTGCAGGAAGCGACCGCCCGGGAACTGCATGGAGGCGAGGTGGGAGAAGAGAAAGGAGCACAGCAGACCGCAGAGCGGCGAGTCGCGGAAGGCGCGCTGCGCGTCGGGCGCGAGGCCGTCGAGCTGGCCGAAGAGCGGGATGGTGTGGGCGAAGTCGCCGTTGAGCAGGCCCTGCAGGTCGGGCAGCAGGGCGTTGAAGGCGGAGGACTGGGCGTACAGACTGAGCAGCAGCTAGGGGTGAAAAGGTGGGGACAGGCGAACGATGGATGTGGAGTGCGATGTGTAGGCCTGCTTCAGCACGCGCTCTTGCAGGTACTGAAGAACCGAGGCGATGTTCGGATTGGCACATGCAGTCTGCACGCAGGTAATGTAGTTGAACACGATGCAGTACTCTTCCGGAGAGGCGAACTGCAGGTTGGGAACGAGCGTTTGGATGCGGGAAAGGCAATCCTCGTAGGAAGGGGAGGAGGCGACTTGCTTGAGGATGGCATCGATGTACAGAATCAGCGTCGACAGCGAGCACGCCGTGAAGTCCACGTTCTTCATGTCGCCAAACTCTCCAGAGCCATTCACGAGCTGGGAGGAAACGAAGAAATCCAGCAGTCCGTTGTACCCGGAGGAGTGCAGCCGATCGCGCAAATAGCGATCGCGCAGGATGAACAGGAAAACGGCCTTCCCCATAGGGCTCGCGCACAGCTGGATGAGCCATTCCGGAGGATTCTCCCTCGACATCACGAATTCATTTGCTTTGGGAGAAAGGATCGCCTCCGAGAACTAATGTGTCACGCATTGTCATTACGACCACAATTTTGCAGATTTCGTCTTCGATGGTTTTGCTAATGTCGTTGCGAAGCTCGTCGCCGTTCTGAACTACCCATGAGCGGAAAGCGCGCAGGAACGACTATCGGACGCAACCAGCATGATCATTTTCTTGATGAAGAGGGCCTCCGCCGACTGGTCGCTACGATAAAGGAAGGAGGCATGCGCTCCCTACTCACGCATCTTCTCCACCGGGAAGTTGCTCCACAGGGCGGTGGACTTTCGGTTCAGCAATCTGGGCCATCAGAGCAACTGCGCACCATCCTACGGCTGTTGCGGCAGAGCAGACTCCATTCCAGCGGGCGCGTAGCAGCAGCAAAGAATCGGGCTTTGCAGCAAAAGAGAATGAGACGTGCGGCTCGAAAAAGAAAAAAGCGCCGAGAAGGTGGATCGAACACCTGACCTTATGATCTTCAGTCATACGCTCTCCCAACTGAGCTATCTTGGCTTCTATTTTTGTCTCTTTGGCACGCTACATCAGCGCCTGCGATGGAAAAGGAGTTCTGGGTCAATTGATCGCAGCGGCGTCAAAAAGAAATAATGCAGTGCGTCCGCCGTCTCGTTCCTTCTGTTGTGAAGTATTCTACTCGCATGTACAACCCTGCCAGATTCTTTGGCGGTGCGCGTCTCGTTCTGCCATCATGTCGTAGTGGAGATGACCTTCAAGGCCAATGGCGAGGATGTTGAGGTGGAGTGCGATGCCGGTGAGAACCTCTTCGAGGTCGCCGTGGGCAACGATGTTGAGGTGAAGAGTGCGATTCACTGCGTTTCCCTCATGGGTAGACAGCTGCAACGGTGGTGGCACCTGCGGTGAGTGCTGGATGGTGTTCCCCAAGGATGTCTTTGACAAGCTCCCTAAGGCTGGCGAGACCGAGCAGGGTCTCCTGAAGAAGATGGGCGCCCCCGCTCTGTGAGGATTGCGCGCTGCGCCTGACGCGTAGGGCTAGACTCTCTTGCCAGGTCAAGACCTGCGAGTGCATGTCCGGCAAGACCATCGAGGTCCCTCTTCCCAAGTAAGGTGTTGAGCGCGTGTTTGTACCAAACAGTCTCATCGAAGAGAGGAGAAAACAGTCCGGTGAAAAAAACGATCACTTCCTCTTGCAGTAGCACAGAATCAGGGCGGCCAGCAGCACGATCACTGCCACCACGCAAATCACCACAATCGTCACAATCGTTCCCGTGCAGCCTACGTCTTAAACTCTCACATTGGGATCACCTGCAATTCCCGACTGCTTTGCGGTAAGACCTAAAAACTGGATCCGCTTGTCTACGAGTGAATGGCCCGAAGAGGCACTACCCGAGGATTGGATCCGCACGCCTTGGATGGTCGTTCCAATAGAATCCGTGTACACCCGGGTATACGGCAGTCCGGCTTGTGTACACTCATTACTGCTGTGGGTCACTTTTCTCCATTGACGTCACCTGAGAGAGAAACTCGAGCCCTGGCGCACGCGTTTCTTGCAGGCAAAGCCGAGAGACGCAAAGGTGTTCGTATCCTTCACTGTCATTTTCACCGATTTGTAGGTCATGTCATAATAGTCATAGGAGGAAAATGCGGATGAGCGTATTTTCATGCGCAAACTAGGAGTCATGATCCCTCTCTTCCCAAACTCCGTGTCAAAAACGAGGTAGGGCGTTCCTCTGCATCTATCGTCCGTGTACTGGGACTCCTCCATCTGAATCTGCTTGGCGTGTCCCTGCTTGTCGGTGCTCACCACGAATGCGTGCTGAACGACTATTTGTCAACGTTTTGCTTTAGGAGCAACAAATGGGTCCCGCCGCTCGGCAATCGGTCGTATACTCGCCACAGTCTACGCTAACACAACCCACACGATGGTTACCTAACGCCAATGCAATTCCCAGAAGGAACACCACAAATGTCACGAAATCCATCTGAAAATGAAGAAAAACGGACTGGGGGTTTTGAGAACCAAAATTGGGCCTCTTTTGGTCTGGCATCAGAAACGGCAATGCAATGGACCATGAAGCGTTTGCAAAGCAGGTTCATGAGGTAGTCTACGACACCTATCGCCGCATCAAGAACGGAGGGAAACCGCAGTCCCACGAATGGACCGTGCTGGCGTCCATTCTGGCGGAGAAGGAAGGGAAGCTGGAAGTGATTGTGCTGGCAACGGGGACGAAATGTGTTGGGGAAACCCAGATGTCGGAGAAGGGCCTGGTTGTGAACGACTGTCATGCGGAGGTGCTGTGCAGGAGAGCCTTTTTGCTCTTTCTGATGAGGGAAATGGAGGAGTTTCGCTCCACCGGAAAGAGCGCCTATCTGGAGGAAACGGATGATTCGGACAAATTGCAGATGAAGGCGAGCATTCGGCTCCATCTCTATGTCAGTCAGACGCCGTGTGGTTTCGCATCGGAGTATGCGAAGAAGGATGGAAAGCGGGAGGCTGTCGAGCGCTTTGCTGTGAAGCAGCGCAAGTCAAAGCGCGTGCGTTTGGAGGCGGCAGTCGAGGATGTGGGAGATTTCTGTGAGGACCATGCCGAAGAAGACATGCACTTGTCGGGAGCCAAGTTTGTGGATGACAATGTGCGGCTGTCCACGAAGCCGGGCCGAGGCGAGCCCTCTCGCAGCTACAGTTGCAGCGACAAGATCTGCCTGTGGAGTCTGCTGGGTCTGCAGGGCGCCGCCCTGTCCCTGCTCCTCCGCCCCGTATACCTCGCCTCCATCGTCATTGGCGGGGAGATGGATGAAGCTGTTGCTTCCCGCGCTCTCTCTAGTCGCGTGGTTATTCCTGTGATGGTTCGTCCAGGTGTTCAAACTGTTCAAACTGCTCAAACTACTCAAACCACTCAAGACATGCAAGACATTCAAACCACGCAGGAACGGCAAATCACTCAGAAACGGCAAACCACGCAGCAACGGCAAACCCCTCAGGAACAACAATCATCACCTTTTATGCACCACCACCCAACCATCATCCACGACACACTCCCCTCCCCACTCTGCGAGCGGGAGGTGATGAAGACGCTGGAGGGGAAGCGACTGGCGGCGAGCGGCGCGGCGTTGGTGTGGGTGAAGCCGGACGTGCAGGAGGCGCTGATCGCTCGAAGCGGCGTGAGGCTGGGCACCAACGTGAAGAAGGGCGTGACGGAGAAGAACATGAGCGTGGTGAGTCCGCTGGCTCTCTTCAGACAGTTCAAGGCGCTGTGCGCGTTGGGAGGGAGCTGCGGCGTTGAGAGTGACGACGACTACGACACGGTGAAGCGAAGGGCGGTGGAGTACGGCAGGGCGAAGGAGCGGGCGATGGATCCTGCTCTGCCCTGCTCGCTGAAGGCGTGGCGAAGGAAGGACAGGCGGTTCTACCACTTCCAGTGCTCTGTTTGTAACAAACAAGCGATTCGTCGTTCATAATCTCGGACATGATGTTCGAGGCGACCAGTTTACAACACTTAAATGCTACGCCTCACTCCCATGACTTAAGACCCACACGCCACCTGCGAGTCGATGATAATCACCTCCAAGCAGGACTTGAACTGCTCGTAGAGAACTACCCTTCACGCCCCCGCTCTCTCCCACTCTCCTGCTTGATGATCGTCAGCACCGAGGTCTTCCGCACCAGCATGTCGATCAGCGACACGGTTCCCTGCAGCAGCTGCGCGATCTACCCTCCACGCCAACACCCAGTCCTACGGTGTTCCGCTGCTCCTCCTTCACGTCGTACTTCCCCACGAAGTGCTCGTCGTACAGAATGTTGTACAGGCAGATCGCCAGCGTCAGCAGGTTGTTGAGGTTCGACGACTTCTACGCCTCACGCGCGCCCGTCACCGCCACCAGCGCGTTGCGCAGCACCAGACTCAGCTTGGGGTTGTTGCTGCTGTTGTACAGGAGCACGTGGATCAGCAGGCGCAGCAGGCGCAGCGACTGCGAGATCAGCGGGCTGTTCTCGCACACCTCCGCGATGTTGTTGTTCTCGTTGCTGTTTATGTTGGGGATGCGGATGCGCTCGAACAGGCGCAGCAGCAGCGCCTGCACCGCCTCCGGCTCCACCGACAGCACCAGCGCCTCGTCTGACACCGCCAGGAAGAAGTCGAGACACGACAGCACCAGCGCCTTCAGCGTCGCGTTGTCGAAGACGGAGGCGGTCAGCAGCCACGCCGGGCGGAACAGCTCCCCCTGCAGGAAGAGGGCGTATGCTACGGCTAACGCGACGAGGGCATCATCACAGCTTATCAGGAGTTGGTGCACCAGCAGCACCGTGGCGATCTCGCTGGACTCCCACTGCTGCAGGCTCTCCTCCAGCGTGTGCAGCAGGTCCTTCAGCAGGCAGGGCGCCTCGCCGTCGTAGCGCGCGAGGGATGGCGGCGTGAGGGCGTTGCTTCCGTCGAGGCTCCAACGGGACTGTGTGGGCGAGGGGAGAAGGAGGGAAGGGGGAAGGAGATCGTCACGCACGGTGGGACAGGACACGATGAGCGTGTTGAGGATGGAGAGGATGAGGTTCTACGGTGGAGGCGGGGTGCGAGGGCAACGCCATTGGCACTGCGGATGTGATGGATGAGGTAATCGAGAAGGGGGTGCAGGGACGAGCGCGACGACTGAATGCCCGCCAGAATGGACTGAAGCTACTGGAAAGAGGAAGCGATGGACGCACTTCGAAAATGATGCTGGATCCCATCGTGTTTGTCGTTCTACAGTGAAGAAAATGCAGAGGGAATTACACTGCGTGATTGTCCTGACTTTCATGTGTCGGAGTAATCGAATCTACGGGGAAGAGGCGCAACAGGCTTGTACCACGCCAAATGTCTGTCAGCAGCGTGGATGCAAACTCCCTGTCCTGCTCATAGAGTTGCTCTTGCTTCGCGTTCTGGGCAATCATCGCTCTTTGCTTTTCCTCCCTCGCTTTCTTCTCCTGGAGCGTGCTCTGCTCGATTTCGAATATTTCCAGCTGCATCTCTGCATCATTCAGCTGTTTTCGCAGCTGCTCGTTTTCTTCCGACAGCTGCTTCTGTTTCTCCATCAGTTCCTCTCTACGATTTTAGGGAGACAAACGAAGAAGCACAACTGCCGTGACAGGCTGTTTTCCGAGTTGCTGCGTTGAAACGCATTCCCTCCGCTTCTGCATGTCAACCCATCCTTCCGAAGGACGTACGCACTCGTAGAACGCTGGAGCGAATTGACGCTCCGTTGTCGCAATAGGGAGGACTCCGAGCTATTGTTCCATCTCTTCATCCTCTAAAAACAGCTCGCTTTCAAAACAAACGCGTCGAGAACAAGATAAATGGACACTACTCTTCCTCCACCACTTCCGCCACCTCCTCCTCATCGTCGTCACAATAGTTCGCATCCTCCTCATCGTCATCTCCATACACATCCAAGTAGGAGTGGGTTTGCTTCACATTCAGGTTGTGCACCACAAACTCATCCTCTCCGTTCTCGTACTCATCGCTGTCTGTCGGCGGAAGCTACCTCTCACACCCCTCCTTCTTCCTCACATCGATGCTCTTCTCAATCGATCTTGCCTGCTCCACCTTCTCCATGTACTCGTTCTGGAACGCAATGACCTCGGCACCCGACTTGGCACTGGCGTATCCCTCCAACAGCTCCTATAATTCAAAGGGGTTTGTGACGCAGACATAATTCAAGGCGATGAACTGACATCCCCACTTGAACGGCTTCATGATGGTCAGCGCGTCCTCCTTGAGTCCCACAATGTACAGTGTGGCCGCTATGGCTTCTGCGCAGGTGAGTTTGGAGGGCTTGCCATAATTCACGGGGTTTGCAGCGACCAAGAAGGGCAGGATGCGATGGACACCGTTCTTCAGCTTTGCCATCGGGATTTCGTCGATGCGCGCCCACGAACAATCGATGGCGGACGTGCCGTACTGCTTCACAACGTCCTAGCGATGAGTTGAGGGAGCGGAACACACGAGATCTTCCACGGACACGGCCTTCGTTCCATAGGGCGAGAGAACGAGTCCGTGGTAGGGCTGATTCACGCGAATGGTGCCTACAGGGTGAAAGTGATGAGGGATGACTACGCAAATACCCGAGGCGCTCGAGCTTTCTTCCCGTGCACTTCTTTGCATCGCACTGCTCGAAATCCCACATGTAGACGCCGACGCTGGTTTTGAATGCAGTAGTCTATTGTTCATGATATATATGTGTGGAAAACTTCTTTGTAGCCACGAACGTGCGTTTCCTTTTGATCATTGTACTTCCGTTTTGGCTTTTTTACGGGGTGGGGTCTGTAGTCATCCTCGTAATTGCCTTTTCCCTTTTTGCCCATTTGAAGGTGAATTGTGGGGTTTGGAAGGGCTGGGGAAATCGGGGGTGTTTTGGGAGTGTGGTAAATAGCGTTGATGGGAGGATTTAGGTGTGATGACGGGATAATGTGGATTGAGTGGGATGCAAATGGAGGTAGTGTGTGGAAAGAAGAAGATCATTAGAGATACTTAGAAAGGGCGGGAGTGATGTCTAGGAATGAGGGAGAGGAGGGAGAGGGACTCTTGGTATGAAAGGTTTTCTTGCAGAAGAAAGCGTATCCCATGGTAAGAGTAACAGTGGTGAGAGAAGGCATGTCTGTTTGTGAGGATAGAGTGAATAGAAGAACTCTCCAGAGTGATGGAACGAGGATAGTGGAATGTACCACTGTAATCTCCTTCAGTAGTGAGTGTTGTGAGTTTAGGCAAGTCTATTCATCACTTCATTCCATCATCACCACTTCGCATTATCAATTCAGTTGAATCATCATTCTTAAAATCGAATGAAGTACTACCAAGTTGAATGGAAGTCAGTTCAGACAAATCTATTCATCATTCTCTCTTCAATCCATTCACTCTCAAATACGGCACGAGAACAATTATAGAATGCATTTATACCAAATAGAAGTGATTTCAAACTGGGCAAGTCTATTCATCACTTCATTCATTCAGAATCACTCTTCAATTCCAATGAAGCATAAAAGAAATTGCCACTCACTTCATTCAATTCTCCCATTTCAATCACTTCCAAAGAAGGCACATCCTCAATCTCACACACGGAATAATCAGAGAAAGAATAACGGCCTATCTTCAATTCTCTCACTCTCTCACAATTCTTCAAATAGAAGTGACGATTTGGATCATTACCAGCAGTATTCTTACACTTCGTGAAGCAAATCTGTCCAATCAGCACTCTCTCCAATTGATTCAATCCAATCAGCTTCACTTCATTCACATTCTCAAAGCACTCATCACCAACTTTAAACTCTCTCAGGTTCACAAATCGACTCAAGTCTAACACACTCAATTCACTATCATTACAACAGTGCGATGCAATGACAATCACACCAATGTAACTATTCGCGTTCGTCAAATTACCCACATTCCTAACGTTCACAGTTGTTTTCGTCAAAGCAATCATTTCCTCCCTTCTCTTTCTTTCCTCCTCTTTCCTCTTTCTCTCTGCTTCCTCCCTTCTCTTTCTTTCCTCTTCTTTTCTCTTTCTTTCCTCTTCTTCTCTCTTCTTTCTTTCCTCCTCCTCTCTCCTCTTCCTTTCTTCTTCCATCACCTCCTTCAATCTCTTCACACTCTCAAACTTCCCCGCATTCTCCATCTTCACACTCTTCACATTCTTCAATCCACCCATCAACACACACTTCTTCAACTTCGCCATTCCCATCAACTCAACCTCCTTCACACTCTTCAGAGCACACATTGCTCCTGTTAATTCACTCAACTCTCCCAAATCTATTCATCATCACAACTCATCACAATCACTCTTCATCACCAACTTCAACTCGCCTCCAAACACTTCATCTCCCAGTGAGATTGTTTTCAGCATGTTCAAGTCTATTCATCATCACCTCATCAAAACACTCACTCTCAAACACTACACTCACCACACTCACAAAACTACCATCCCCAATCTTCACAATCTTCAATTTCTCACAATCCCTCATCTCAAATACACCTCCACTCGTCTTGCAAAAGCACTCCTTTCCAATCTCCACCTTCTCCAACGCATTCAATCCC
>QWCN01006230.1_pt1 | contig 11162 bp, 5 predicted proteins | sample 1972711 | NCBI WGS metagenome assembly QWCN01 (sample SAMN09866707, study PRJNA288562) | Human gut metagenome isolate term1_stool, whole genome shotgun sequencing... | isolation source: gut | host: Homo sapiens | place: USA: California | reverse complement strand
AATGGAAATGTCGGCTTCAGGATTGATGAAACTACAGATATTGCTGCTACCAACGTACTACTTTCCATTTTTGCCATCGCTGCCGGAAAAGACTATCAGAAAATAGAAGAAGTACCGGAGAAATGGAATATTGACAAGTCACTAAAACGTTCATCATCTTTTCTGACGCATGAGGTATTCTGCAAATATCACACAGAAACGGAAATGATGCGATATATCAAACGTCTGGATCGGAAAGATATATCACTCGCACAATCCATGATTTCATTAGGATCGTGTACAATGAAATTGAATGCAGCAGCAGAAATGCTTCCTCTGAGTTGTCAAGAATTTATGAGTATGCATCCTCTGGTCCCCGAAGAACAGGCAGAAGGCTATCGTGAATTAATCAATAATCTTAGTAACGACTTAAAGATTATCACTGGATTTGCAGGAGTAAGTTTACAACCTAATTCAGGTGCTGCGGGAGAATATGCAGGTCTTCGTGTTATCCGCGCCTATCTCGAAAGTATCGGTCAGGGACATCGTAACAAAATATTAATTCCTGCTTCAGCTCATGGAACAAACCCAGCTTCTGCTGTTCAGGCAGGTTTCGATACAGTTATCTGTGCGTGCGATGAACATGGAAATGTGGATATGAATGACCTTCGTGCAAAAGCAGAAGAAAACAAAAGCGAGTTGGCTGCACTAATGATTACTTATCCCTCCACACATGGTATCTTTGAAACAGAAATAAAAGAAATCTGTGATATTATCCATAGCTGTGGTGCACAAGTCTATATGGATGGAGCAAACATGAATGCACAAGTCGGACTTACAAATCCGGGATTTATCGGTGCTGACGTTTGTCACTTAAATCTACACAAAACATTCGCTTCACCTCACGGTGGAGGAGGTCCGGGAGTAGGTCCTATTTGTGTAGCTGAACATTTAGTTCCTTTCCTCCCTGGACATAGCATTTTCGGTAATTCTCAAAATCAAGTATCTTCTGCTCCGTTCGGTAGTGCAGGTATTTTGCCTATTACTTATGGATATATTCGAATGATGGGAGCACAAGGTCTTACTCAAGCTACCAAAATTGCTATTTTGAATGCTAATTATCTGGCTGCTTGCCTAAAAGATACTTACGGGATAGTTTATCGGGGAGCGAATGGTTTCGTAGGTCATGAAATGATTCTGGAATGTCGCAAACTGCATGAGGAAACCGGAATATCAGAGAATGACATTGCCAAACGTCTCATGGATTATGGTTATCACGCACCTACCCTATCCTTCCCTGTTCATGGCACATTGATGATTGAACCGACTGAAAGTGAGAGTCTTTCTGAACTGAACAATTTCGTGAATGTAATGCTCACTATCTGGAAGGAAATCCAAGAAGTGAAAGATGGCGAAGCAGACAAAAACGACAATGTATTGGTCAATGCTCCTCATCCGGAATATGAAGTAGTCAGTGATCATTGGGAACACTGTTATACACGGGAAAAAGCAGCATACCCGATTGAGAGCGTACGTGAAAATAAGTTTTGGGTAAATGTAGCTCGCGTTGATAATACGCTTGGAGATCGCAAGTTATTGCCCACACGATATGGATCATTCGAATAGATACTCTCTATTATAACAAATGAAGTGCACCTTAAAAGTTGATAAATAACTTATAAGGTGCACTTTAGTATTAATAGCAAAAACAATATGCTTCACCTAAAACCTGTAACATAAAGAAATTACTTGCTTCCTTTGTCCTTTATGTACCAATCAACAGCTTGTGCACCATCGGAATTAACCCAACTTCTAAAAGATACATACTGCCCTTCTTCATCAATCCTTTTTCTTTCATCAGCTGGTACAAAACCAACTATTGGTATATCGATAGCAAATGGATATTTACCATCTTTATCAATATAATAAGCATCATTACTTGTATACAGTTTAGTTCTATCTATCAAATCTGTTGGTGAATATTTAGGTAAATGTACTTCCGCACGTCCTTTATTCTGTTCACGGATTCCTTTCACTAAAATATACGGATTAAAATCAGCTTTTATTTCATCTTTATTTATTGATGAGCCAAAAGAACGAATAACCTTAAATGTCTGTCCCTTAATATCTTTCACACTCTTCGTAATGACTATCGAACTTGAACCATTTTCTACTTCACATCCAGCCGGAAGAGTCACTGATCCGATATTATCAACCTGATAAGCAAATACATTATCAAATGTCGCAGCATTATTTCTTTGAACAGGAGTGAAACTTTCCTCTATTTGTTGTGCTTTATTATCCTGGCCATAAGTAATAACCCTCTTATATTCGATGATTACATCATTCATATCATAATCTCCTGCATTTGGCCAATTATCCTCAAAAGCCAATGTACCTTCTATTGTTTCAGTTTCAGGTTTTAACTCAGGGGTTCCATCAGGTATTTCAGGAAGATTACCCGCAGACATATCAGGAGTTGTTTTCACACAGAACATCACATCGTCAAAATCATTATCACCTTTAGTCTTTCCAAATTCATCTTCAACACCTACAACAAACAAATTCGAAGCCTTATCAAATAAAGTAATAAATTGGCGTTCATCACCTGTTTCATTCGTAAAACAAATATTACGTGACATCCCTAAATCCGGATTAGAAACATATAATTGATCAATCTGCATAATATTAATGCCATTGGAACTTTCATTAGCATAAGGAGCACCATTACTTAGCAAAAACCATCCAACCACATAACCTTCAGGAAAAGTTTCTGTAGGAGTAGATCCATTTTCTCCAAAGAAAAGTAATTTTGCAGTATCACCACATTTCAAGCCATAACTTTCACTAATAGCTTTAGGGAATATTACATATTTACTCATATTCTTAAAATCTGCACGAGTCTTGGGCTCTTGATCTTTATAATAATAATACCCAAAAACATTATCAAAAGCTCCAGCCTCAGACAAGAATGTCACTTCTATTTTAGACCCACCCTTTGGAATAACAATATTCAAATCCTTGGCTTCGCGACGAAGATTTTCATTCTTGCCTCCGTTAGCTTTGGCATTTTTCTCCAAATAGTCCTGAACTCTCAAAGTCAAACCATTCGTGTCATAAGATGTTTGACTCAAATAATTAGAGTCTGACGGTTTACCATTACCATCCCAAGTGCACAATGAAAACATATGATCATCTCTACCTTGAGGAGCTAATAAATAAGGAACCTGTTCATTTAAAACACCAGCTGTGACAGCCCGTGTCATTCCGCGAACTCCCGTCGTTTTAGTAGCATCATACGAAAATCCATTTGAACTTGCCAGCAATTGTACACAACGTGGTAAACCCATTCGTTCCGTGTAAAGCCATGCTTCTTTCACAGCAAAAGGAATGTTCATTTTAGCAGATAGCTTTCCATCATTGATAAATGCACTGTAAATGGGCTTAATCCCATCTATCTTCTCATTCCTATCATCAACAGGTTTTTGGCTATAAACCTCAACATTACCAACAAATCCAGAAACACCATAATTGACATTTAATGCCAATTCTCCTTTCATTTTAAATCCAAAGTAAGAATCTTCAGAAGGCAATTTTGCCTTTCTGTCATTTTCATCACTATTGTACAGGTCTTTTTCTGCACAACTAATAACAGCGCCTAAAAGTATCAGTAATATAATACTTTTTGCTAATTTCATAGAATAAAATAACTTCTCCATTGTTTTGCTTGCTTTTTAAGGTGGAAGACGCTTTCCACTTTGCAAAATAGCTTAAAATTGTATTCATTACAAAATAAAAACAAATATATATTATTGGAAATTGACATATTTAACCAAAACATTGAGGAAATGCATTTTATTTATAATATTTTTACTAAAAAAGCCTATAAGCAGTGAAGAAAACAGCAAAAAATGACCACAACAATAAAATCAATCATATTCTATTCATTTTTTCTTAAAAGATAATACTTCACTATAATACTCTAGTTTAATGTCACTTATAAACATTCAAATTTATATTTTCCAATTCTGCTATTAAAGAAAAGAAGTTTAAAATATAACTACATCAGAGAATAAATATATATATTCCGCACTTGATTCCTTAATTACTTGAACACATATTATATTTTCTCATTTGCTGAAAAAAACAGATTGAAAAGTTTAATAAGTATTATCCCAATCACACTATCACAGTAATTCTCTTTAGTTCTTCGCTTAATAAGAAGATAACGATTTTCTGGCGGATAAGTTAATTCTTTCTTTATTTCAACAATTTACCACAAGACAAGAGTAAAAAGAGTAGAAATCAATGGCTAAGATCGAATACAAAGGGTATTTTGAAAAAAATAAGTTCAATATCTTTTTCATAAGCCTTGGGATCACTTCCACTGATCCTAGGGATTATGTTCCTTCACCCCAAGCTTTTTTAGCATTCATCCCTGGGCTCATGGACATTCATCCCAGGGGTAATTGAAGATATGCAGGAAGCTCTTATTTTACAATTGTTACTGTTCCAGCTTTTACGGCCTTTTCCTTCTTTGGTATCTGCGGGTCAGCAAATCCTAATGCAACACAACCATATACTTTATGATTTTCAGGAACACCCAAAGATGTGATAAACTCCCGAACCTCAGGATCATCACAAGTTGTTCCGAGTTGATTAATCCAGCAAGAACCTATACCCAGAGAAGTAGCTGCCAAAAATATATTTTCAATAGCACAAGCACAATCCATTCCCGCCCACCATTGAGTAGGTTCATTGGAAACAATCACGAGAGTTGGAGCATGATAATAACAACAATAGTTCCGGTTATGTCCACGTTCTTGTAATCGTTGGTCGTCACTTTTAGCAAACGCTCCTTTGACACGGTTGTTCAGTTCAATAAGTTTATCAGCATTCTGAATAGCTGTAAAATGCCATGATTCATAATGCATTCCGTTTGGAGCAAAAGCAGCTGATTCTAAAATAGCTTGCAAATCCTCTTGTGAAATTTGCTGATCTGTATAAGCCCGTACACTACGACGTGCTTTAATAGTTTCTAGAACTTCATTTGTCTTCATATTCCTATCTCATTTCATTATCTGTAAAACTGTCTTTGCTTCTCCAGATGTTTCTGGTCCCGCTACAATCTGACTCATGCCTATTCATATAAATAATCTACGCAATGCAATAGAATACAAAACAGCTTTTCCCTTATGATTTGGCCAGTTACACTCATTTATCGCTTCGTCAATCCAATCTTAGCATTCAGCTTGAAATAATACGTCCCATTTTCTTTCTCCAGAAAACCGTATTTATCTTTATCCAACGAACCTTTCTCCAAACGCGAATTTTGGAAAAGAAAATCTTCCATCACCTGTTTTTCTGATTTATGATAACATAGCACATTACCATTTCCATCCATTAGCAAAATACCTTCTACAGCAGAATCCTGACCGTTATATATCTTCGCTGGACGCATCCCCAATGCTAATGCCATAAGGAACTGCTTTATCTTAAACTCATAAAAACAGTGTTTGTTTATCAATTCATCTTTTATCTTTAAAGGATTGATTTGCTTTATTATTTCAGTTAGTTCATTGATACGAGTAACATCATCTAAGTGCATAATACGTACCATTTCAGCCAATACTCGTGGAAAATGCAAATCGATCATCGAGAGATTACTACGAAATACCCGATCGGCTACATCCGAATATTTAAGCACACCTCCCAAACGTTCAATCATCATGATTCGCTCAGCCACCTCAGTCGGGGATTCCGGCAATGCATTAATCTTGTTTACTGTGGGCGTGGCAAATTTGATTCCACTCTGCTCCAGCTTCAAGTTTGCTGTACGTCCTCCATCCAGTAAGGGATTCATAACACTCAATCGTGAGCGTACATTAAATCCACTCAGTGGTGCTTCAGGATGCCAGAAAGCAATAGAAAGATCTGTGCGGTCTTCTGTTTTCGCCTCTAAATCAAAGATAGCCGCTTCATCCAGAAACTCTTCCACTCCGTCAGGAGCGGTAACTTCATTCTCGGGTGAACTCTTTACAGCCTGTAATATCAAATCTGCTACTATACCAAAATCTTCACGAGACATAGATTTAGTACCGTTCTCGCTTTCAATACGAATATCTTCTTTTTCTATATAATAACGGCGTGTACCATCATGTTCTTCCCGCTGAATCATAGCGATAGGCCAATATACATCTCCTTTTTTCGCATCAACTGTACCTAATGCCACTTTTCCATCAGAAAGTAAACGGAAGAAGGTTGCCAGTTCACACCATTCTTTTTTTGTTGCTTCAAATGCCATATATTTCTGTTTTCATTCTTCATCCATTATACGTGCTGTTTCTACCTTTTCCAACCTTGCACGCAACTTTGACATCAATGAACTGCGGATTCTCAACGTCATACTGCAATCCATATCATAGGTCTGATTGATAATCTCCGGTTCTTCTTCTTTTACGATACGCATAATGTCATTCATAAAAGGATATTCAAACATTACCGTCACTTGTTCATCAACAGTTTTCTCTATAATGGTAGCAGCCGCAATTGCTTCGGCTGCAGCAGCCTTATAAGCTACAATCAAGCCACTTGTACCTAACTTAATTCCTCCAAAATATCGAACTACAATAATCAGAATATCAGTCAATTCATTCGAATTTATCTGTCCAAGTATCGGTTTTCCTGCAGTTCCGGAAGGTTCTCCATTATCGTTTGCACGAAAATCTTTTCGCATTGCTCCCAACATATATGCATAACATACATGACGGGCATCATAATATTTCTTCTGATACGTTTCAAGATATGTCTTAATTTCATCGACTGTACGCACAGGAAGGGCAATAGCAATAAACTTGCTTCGCTTTTCTGTATAAATACCTTCGGAAGGTTCGACTATGGTTTTATAAGTATCTTCAGCAGTCATGTTGCAAAGATACGGCTTTATTAATAAAATTCCGTCTCTCATCTGGAAAATATTGTTTACTCAACAGGAACGTAAACATGCTAAGAAATGCTTTGTGCTTTTAGAGAAAATTTATGCAGACTTATACAACAGATTTCTAAAGGTACAAAGTTCGACACTAAATTTCCGGACTGAATACAATAATCACTAAAATGTCTAATTGAAAAGGATGATATTGATCTTCTAGCTTTCAGCTTAAATTTAGTTATCAATGTCTTTCGAACTCACATTATCTTTATCTGTATTAGAATAACCGGAAGGATGTACTAGACTTCTTTGGAAGATATACTAGAGGTACTCAAAAGATATAGTAGAGTTGTTCGAAAGATATACAATAACAAATTGAAAGATGTACATGACTTGGCTGAAAGATGTACTTAAATTAATCGTTCTTTTCACAAGAAACGACTGATCCTCTTTCGCAGATCGAGAAGTCAGTAGAATTGGATTGAGCACTTAATTTTATTGAATCAAATACTTTAATTACTAATGAAATGTTTAACCTCAAATCTTTCAATGTTCTTTGATAAACTATTCGATCTTTTTTTTAATCACAAACGATGTTTGAAACAAACATTGAGAAGATTATTCTGAAATATTTCGATCATTCTTTTAGAAATTTCGTCTACGGAAAGTAAATGAAATCTCTTTTCTGTCATGTCATTTTTTACTGTATACCATTATCAATCAGAGAAATATAATGAAGGAACATATTTATACCACTTCCTGTTGTCGTAAAGCATTCAACCCGAAGGATAATACGTACAGAAAAAAGATTAAACAAGGTTCTTCATCATAAACAATTATAACACAGACAGATAGAATAAGATATGATGATGAATGAAAATGAAAGAGCAATTATCGAATGAATGATTTTAGTATATGTTTTTTATAAAAAGAGAAACTATATATAAAACAGATAAAAAAATGAGCGGTTAATCCGATAACTTCATACGGTTAATTTAATAACATTATATGATGAATTTAATAATATTATACGGTCAATTATATATAAATGAGCAGTCAATTCAATACAATTAATAGGATGATTATGATGAATTGACCGCTCGAATTTATAAAAGTTCTCTTAGTCTAACTTATGAATCACTAACCCTGAGCGCAGTTTTGGTTCAAACCAAGTAGTCTTTGGAGGCATAATATTACCAGTATCCGCAATATCCATCAATTGTTTCATTGATACTGGATAAAGTGCCAAAGCTACTTTCATTTCACCACTATCTACTCTTTTCTTCAATTCTCCTAAACCACGAATACCACCAACAAAGTCAATGCGTTTATCAGAACGGAGATCTTTAATTCCCAGAATTTCATCCAATATCAGGTTAGAAGAAATGGTCACATCAAGCACTCCGATAGGGTCATTGTCATCATAAGTGCCAGTCTTTGCAGTTAAGCTATACCATTTTCCCTCCAAATAAAGAGAGAAATTGTGTAAACCTGAAGGTTTATAAATATCAGTTCCCTCCTCTTTTACAATAAAGTTTTTCTGTAAAGCAGCTAAGAACTGTTCCGAAGTCAATCCGTTGAGATCTTTCACGACACGGTTATAGTCAATAATAGTTAGTTGATTTGCAGGGAAGCAAACAGCCATAAAGTAGTTATATTCTTCATCACCACAATGATTTACATTCTGCTTCGCTTTTTCGGCACCCACCAATGCAGCAGCTGCAGAACGATGATGCCCATCGGCAATATAAAGAGCCGGCATTTTAGCAAATTCAGAAGTGATAGTAGCAATATCTTCATCCTGATCTATAATCCAGAATGTATGGCCAAAACCATCACCCGGAGCAATAAAGTCATAAACAGGTTTATTAGCTATGTATTTCTTAATGATAACATCCAGTTTTACATTATCGGGATAAGCAAAGAAAACAGGTTCAATATTAGCATTATTCACGCGAACATGTTTCATTCGGTCTTCTTCTTTGTCACGGCGTGTCAGCTCGTGTTTCTTGATGACGCCATTCATGTAATCAGGTACATAGGCACCGACTACCAGACCATATTGGGTCTTGCCGTTCATCGTCTGGGCATAGATGTAATAGTTCTCTTTTGCATCCTGTACCAGCCAACCTTTGTCCTGGAAAAGTTGGAAATTCTCAGCAGCTTTTTCATATACACACTCATCGTGTTCATCCGTACCGACTGGGAAATCAATTTCAGGTTTAATGATATGATAAAGGGATTTTTCGTTACCTTCCGCTTCTACGCGGGCTTCTTCGGAGTTCAGGACATCATAAGGACGTGAAGCAACCTGCTCAACCAGGTCTTGTGGAGGACGAATGCCTTTGAAAGGTTTAATTATAGCCATGATATTAGGTATTTTATATGAAAAATTAAAAGCCACAGACTTTTGAAAATCTGTGGCTCAAATATACTACTTATTTCTATAATAGACGTTTTACAGTGAACTGTTTTTATTCAAAATACTTACTAATGACTTTGAATATTACTTATTCACTCTGAATTTCTCGCAACCGTCTTTCAAGAATCCTACGATTTGTTTAGCAGCAGCAATACCTGCATTGATATTTGCTTCGGCTGTCTGTGCACCCATCTTCTTAGGAGTTGAGAAATAACGTCCTGCAAATTTCTCCGCAAATTCAGCATTAGCAGCAGGCATAATGTCTGTAAGATACTTAAAGTCAGCACGTTCTTCCATCAACTTAATTAACTCAGCTTCGTTGATAACTTCCTTACGAGCTGTGTTTACCAACATAGCACCTTTCGGCATATCTTTCAGCAAAGCATAATTAATAGAGTTTTTAGTTTCAGCAGTTGCAGGAATATGAAGAGATACTACCTGACAAGTCTTATATAATTCTTCTGCTGAATCAAGTGCTTTTACACCATCTTTTTCAATCACGTCTTTCGGACAGAATGCATCATAAGCATATACTTCCATACCGAAGCCTTTTGCCACGCGTGCTACATTCCGACCTACGTTTCCATAAGCATGAATACCCAATTTCTTACCCATCAATTCAGTACCGGAAGTTCCGTTATAGAAGTTACGAACGGCATAAACCATCATACCCAAAGCTAATTCAGCTACAGCATTAGAGTTCTGTCCCGGAGTATTCATTACACATACACCATGAGCAGTAGCAGCTTCCAAATCTACATTATCATATCCTGCACCTGCACGAACTACGATTTTCAATTCTTTGGCTGCATCCAATACTTCGGCATCAATAATATCACTACGGATAATGATAGCATTAGCATCTTTCACTGCATCCAACAGTTGAGCTTTTTCTGTATATTTTTCCAGTAAAGCAAGTTCATAACCTGCTGCTTCTATTTCTTTACGAATACCGTCTACAGCAACTTTCGCAAACGGTTTATCAGTGGCTATAAGTATTTTCATAATCTAATTCTATTTATAAAGACTCACCACAGATTACGCAGACTTCTTCAGATTATTTTATTCAATATCCGGAAATCCATGTAACCTGTGGTGAAAATAATATTAATGAAGTTTCTCAAATTCCTGCATACAGTCGATCAAAGCCTGTACACTTTCTTTCGGCATTGCATTGTAGCAAGATGCACGGAAACCACCTACTGAACGGTGTCCTTTAATACCTACCATACCTCTTTCTGTAGCAAACTTCATAAAGTCAGCTTCAAGGTCTTTGTATTCAGGTGCCATTACAAAACAGATATTCATGCGTGAACGATCTTCCTTAACTGCAGTACCTACAAACATTTTGTTACGGTCGATTTCTGCATATAGCATATCAGCCTTTTCGATAGCACGACGTTGCATTTCTTCTACACCACCTTGTGCCTTGATCCAACGCAAGTTCAGCAATGCTGCGTAGATAGGTACTACCGGAGGAGTGTTGAACATAGAACCATTGTCAATATGTGTCTGATAATTCAACATAGACGGGATGTAACGGGAAACTTTACCTACAGCATCATTCTTTACAATTACAAAAGTAAGACCTGCAGGAGCCAAGTTCTTCTGTGCACCACCATAGATACAGATATATTTAGAAACGTCAATTGGACGTGAGAAAATATCAGATGACATATCAGCTACCATAGGAACCGGAGAGTCAAGATCACTCTTCAACTCAGTACCATAAATGGTATTATTAGTGGTAATATGGAAATAATCTGCGTCTGCCGGAACTGTGTAATCTTTTGGAATGTATGTATAAGTGGCTTCAGCAGAAGAGGCAAC
>QWCN01011947.1_pt1 | contig 11173 bp, 9 predicted proteins | sample 1972711 | NCBI WGS metagenome assembly QWCN01 (sample SAMN09866707, study PRJNA288562) | Human gut metagenome isolate term1_stool, whole genome shotgun sequencing... | isolation source: gut | host: Homo sapiens | place: USA: California | reverse complement strand
ACCTCGAACTATACGTTTATCTGGGCAATGGGCGGCGAGAACATGGAGTTTGACGACATGGACAACATCGCTACCACTGACCTGCGCTAAAAAGCACCAATCAAACGCCCCGTACCGGGAAACCGGCACGGGGCGTTTTGCTAAAAAATTAACTTGGATACTGTGAAAAAGGAGAACTTCATGGATCTGTCTGCATTCAACCTGCAGGGCAAGGTAGCCCTGATCACCGGCGGTGCCCACGGCATCGGTTTTTCCATTGCAGAGGGCATGGCCAAGTGCGGCGCCGTCATCTGCTTCAACTGCTCCTCTGAGGCCAGCTTAGAAAAGGGCATGGCCGCCTACAAGGCTGCCGGCATCGACGCCCACGGCTATGTGGCAGACGTTTCCGACGAGGACGCCGTAAACGCCATGGTGGCAAAGATCAAGGCCGAGGTCGGCCCGGTGGACATTCTGGTGAACAACGCCGGTCTGATGAAGCGCGTGCCCATGATCGAGATGAGCCACGCCGACTTTATGCGGGTGATCGACGTCCATGTAGGCGGTGCCTTCAACTGCTCTAAGGCCGTGCTGCCCGACATGATGGAAAAGCGCGCGGGCAAGATCATCAACATCTGCTCCATGATGAGCGAGCTGGGCCGCGAGACCGTCTCTGCCTACGCCGCCGCCAAGGGTGCGCTGAAGATGCTGACCAAGAACATCGCCTCCGAGTACGGCGAGTACAACATCCAGTGCAACGGCATGGGTCCCGGCTACATTGCCACCGCCCAGACCGCTCCCCTGCGTGAGCGTCAGCCGGACGGCAGCCGTCATCCCTTTGACAGCTTCATCGTTGCCAAGACCCCCGCAGGCCGCTGGGGCGACCCGGAGGACATGGTTGGCCCCTGCGTGTTCCTTGCCAGCCACGCATCCGACTTCGTGAACGGCCAGATCCTCTACGCCGACGGCGGCATTCTGGCTTATATTGGCCGCCAGCCTAAGTAAATCCTGAAAAAAAATCCCCCCGGCGCTGCTCGCCGGGGGGGATTTTTTATAGGCAAATTAGACGATTTTAAATGCGCTCCGCAGAGCGCTCCAAATGCATTTTCACGGGAGGGATCGTAACGAAAAAACCGGCTGCCGCACGTTTTGTGCAGCAGCCGGTCAGTGTTTTATTTAGAGGTCATTCTGCCAAAGTGGCCTTTTTCCTCTTCGTCCTTTTTGATGTCAGGCTTTTCCGCCGGGGTCAGACGCACCTCGGTCACGCGGCGCTTGGCGGTGCGGGTGACCACGCCGTCGTAGCTGCCCAGCGTAAAGCGGTCGCCTACCTTGGGCAAGCGGCAGGTCTTTTCCTGCACCAGACCGTTCACCGTGTTGGAGTCGATGTCCTCGTCCTCCGGCAGACCCAGCCGCTCGTACAGATCGTCCACGCCGGCGCTGCCCAGCACGATCCAACTGCCGTCTGACTGCTTGCGGAAGTCCTCGGTCACCTCGTCGTGCTCATCCCAGATCTCGCCTACCAGCTCCTCCAGAATGTCCTCCAGCGTGATGATGCCCTCGGTGCCGCCGTACTCGTCCACCACCACAGCCATGTGATGGTGCTGCTCGCGCAGGGTACGCAGCAGCTGGGAGATCTGGGTGGAGCCGGTGGTGTAGAGGGTGGGCTTGACCAGATCCTCCAGCTTGGTCTCCTTTTTCAGGCGTGCCATGTAGAAGTCCTTTTCATGTACCACACCAATGATGTTATCAATGGTATCGTGGTACACTGGCAGACGGGAGTAGCCGGATTCCGCAAAGGTCTGTGCCACCTCTTCCAGCGGCATATCGTCCTCCACCGCGATCACATCCACGCGGGGGGTCAGGATCTCTTCCACTTCCACGTCATCAAACTCGATGGCGCTGCGGATCAGCTCGCTTTCCCGGTCGGTCAGCTCGCCGTCATTCTCGGCTTCGCTGACCATGGTCATCAACTCGCCCTCGGTGATGGTGTCCTCCTCGGTGCTGTGGACAAAGTGCCCCAGAAAGCGCTTCCACTGGCTGAACAGCCATGTCAGCGGGGTAAACACCAGCATCAGCAGGCTGAGCGCCGGCGCAACTGCGGTGGCCACCGTTTCCGGCATCTCCTTGGCAAGGCTCTTGGGGGTCACCTCGCCAAAGATCAGCACCACCACGGTCAGCACCATAGTGGACACCGTAGCGCCCCGCTCTGCACCCAGCATCTTGGTGAAAATGATGGTGCCGATAGAAGCTGCGGCAATGTTTACAATATTGTTGCCGATGAGGATGGTGGAAAGCAGCTTATCGTATTTTTCAGCCATTGCCAGCACCCGGGCGGCAGAGGCATCGCCGTCCTCGGCGCGGCTTTTCAGGCGGATCTGATTCAGGGAAGAAAATGCGGTCTCGGATGCGGAGAAAAAGGCGGAGAATGCCACCAATACTACCAGCGCTACCCAGAGCGTCATACTGCCATCGTCCATAAAAAGGGGAATCACACTCAACTTTCTGTTTTAAATTTAGTTTTATTTGCCCGTTGTATTTTCATTGTGCTTCAACCGTGCCAAGCGGGCTTTTCCGTATACAAAAATGTGCTTTCCATCGTTGCCATTTCCACGATGAAAAGCACATCAATGTTATTTTCTATAATAACATATTCTGCACACGGGTGCAAGCGTTTGGGCTGTACTCCATGTACAAAACCGGTAAATTTTAACGCAGAACCAATGCGCTGCCGTCATAATCCACCGTCAGGGTGTTGCCCTCGGCATAACTGCCCTTGATGATGGCCTTGGCGATCAGGGTCTCCACGCGGCTCTGGATGAAGCGCTTGATAGGACGTGCACCATAGACGCTGTCGTAGGCAGAATCGATGATGAAGTCCTTGGCGGCGGTAGTGACCTCCAGCTTGAGGTGCTTGCCCTCCTCCATGCGGTTACGCAGATCCTGCAATTGCAGATCCACGATCTTGCGCATTTCGTCCTTGGTCAGGCTCTTGTAGTAGACGATCTCGTCCAAACGGTTCAAAAATTCGGGACGGAACTTGCTCTTGAGCAGCAGGTCGATCTGGTGCTTTGCATCCTCGCTCAGCTCGTTGGAGCCCTGCGCACGGCGCTGCTCCAGATCGTTCAGGATGATATCGCTGCCAAGGTTGGAGGTCAGGATGATGACCGTGTTCTTGAAGTCCACGGTACGGCCCTGACTATCCGTGATGCGGCCATCGTCCAGCACCTGCAACAGGATGTTGAACACATCGGGGTGAGCTTTTTCCACCTCATCGAACAGCACCACGCTGTAAGGCTTGCGGCGCACAGCCTCGGTCAGCTGGCCGCCCTCTTCATAACCGACATATCCCGGAGGCGCGCCGATCAGACGGCTGACGCTGAACTTCTCCATATATTCGGTCATATCGATACGCACCATGTTGCGCTCGTCGTCAAACAGTGCCTGTGCCAGTGCCTTAGCCAGCTCGGTCTTGCCCACGCCGGTGGGGCCGAGGAACAGGAAGCTGCCGATAGGGCGGTTGGGATTGGCAATACCGGCGCGGCTGCGCAAAATGGCTTCGCTTACCTTGGTCACAGCCTCGTCCTGACCGATGACCCGCTGATGCAGCACATCGTCCAGATGCAGCAGCTTCTCGCGCTCACCCTCCACCAGCTTCTCCACCGGGATGCCGGTCCAGCGTGCCACGATGCGGGCGATCTCCTCGTCGGTCACGCGGTCACGCAGCAGGCTGTCCTCCTTCTTGGCGGCAGCCACTTTTTCCTCTTCGGCCAGCTGCTTTTGCAGTTGGGGCAGCTTGCCGTATTTCAGCTCGGCGGCCTTGTTCAGGTCGTACTCGCGCTGGGCTTTCTCGATGGCGGCATTGGTCTGCTCGATCTGCTCACGCAGGGTCTGCACCTTGCCAATGGCATTCTTTTCGTTCTCCCACTTTGCCTTCATGCTGCGGAACTTATCCTGCAACTCGGCAAGCTCCTTTTCCAGATCCTTCAAACGGCTCTGGCTCAGGGCATCGGTCTCCTTTTTCAGGCTCACCTGCTCGATCTGCAGCTGGGTGATGCGGTGTGCCAGATCGTCCATCTCGCTGGGCATACTGTCCATCTCGGTCTTGATCATGGCGCAGGCTTCATCCACAAGGTCGATGGCCTTATCCGGCAGAAAGCGGTCGGTGATATAGCGGTCGGAAAGGGTGGCAGCGGCGATCAGGGCGTTGTCGTTGATCTTTACGCCGTGGAACACCTCGTACCGCTCCTTCAGGCCGCGCAGAATGGAGATGGTATCCTCTACGGTAGGCTCATCCACCTGCACCGGCTGGAACCGGCGCTCCAGTGCGGGGTCTTTTTCAATATACTGGCGGTACTCGTCCAGCGTGGTCGCGCCGATGCAGTGCAGCTCGCCCCGGGCCAGCATGGGCTTGAGCAGGTTGCCTGCGTCCATGGCACCGTCGGTCTTACCGGCACCCACGATGGTGTGCAGCTCATCAATGAAGAGGATGATCTTGCCCTCGCTCTTTTTCACCTCGTTCAGCACGCTCTTCAAGCGTTCCTCGAACTCGCCGCGGTACTTTGCACCGGCCACCAGAGCGCCCATGTCCAGACTGAACACGGTGCGGTTCTTCAGGTTTTCGGGCACATCGCCGCGCACGATACGCTGCGCCAGACCCTCGGCGATGGCGGTTTTACCAACGCCGGGCTCGCCGATCAGGCAGGGGTTGTTTTTGGTCTTACGGGACAGGATACGGATCACATTGCGGATCTCCTGATCACGGCCGATCACGGGGTCCAGCTTCTGCTTGCGGGCAAGCTCCACCAGATCCTGACCGTACTTCTGCAGTGCGTTGTAGGTGTCCTCCGGGTTATCGGTGGTCACCCGCTGGTTGCCGCGCACGGCGGTAAGCTGCTGCAAAAAGGCGTCCTTTTTCAGGTTGAAGGCGCGGAACAGCTCGCTGGTGGTCTGGTCCTGTTCGTCCAGCAGGCCAAGGAACAGATGCTCCACGCTGATGAAGTCGTCCTTCATGGCCTTGGCTTCGCGGGCGGCGGCACTGAGCACCTTATCGGTGGCCTGCGAGATATAGACCTTATCGGGGTCGCGACCGGAGCCGGACACCCGGGGCAATGCGGACAGCTTTTCCGCCACGGCGGCGGCAAAGCTGCCGGGGTCAACATTCAGCTTTTGCAGCAGCTGAGGGATCAGGCCGTTCTCCTGCGCAGCCAGTGCGTGCAGCAGGTGGGCGGGCTCCAGCGCATTGTGCTGATACTCCACAGCCAGCTGCTGGGCTGCCTGCAAAGCCTCAAGGGTCTTTTGGGTATATTGATTGGTATTCATAAAGTCAAGCCTCCATTCATACCGGAAGGTTTATTTTAGCGGACGGATAAGTTCTTTGCTAACAGCTCCGCGCCCGGCGGCGGCAGAGCCGTGAGTTAATTATACAGATGTTCTTCTTCATGGTCTTGCACGCCTCCTACGGAGCAGTTTGTTTTACTTTTAGCACTCTATCTGCTCGACTGCTAAAAATATACTCCTATTCACCCACTTTGTCAATAGGGTTCATAAAAAGTTTGCAGAATAGACGCAAACCCATGCTTTTTGTTTTAGCACGCGATGCTTGAGCAAGGATTTAAAAGCGCCTCCGGCTCGCCCCTTGCGGGGCAACCGCCGGAGATGCGCAGTCGTGCTCCCCCGTTCTCCGGGAAAGGGGCAGCAAAAAACGGCTCTGCCGAAGCAGAGCCGTAAAGTTGCGTCTGAAATATAATCAGCGCTTGGAGAACTGGGGAGCATCGCTGGCAGGGCTGTGCCCTGCCGGGGGCTTCCTGCGGAAAGCGGATGATTTCCAGCACACCTGCGGCTGCTTCCAATCATTACAGGGTACGCTGCGCTTCCCCTGCGCTGGCTGCGCCAGCTATAAAATCAGCTGTACTTATCCTAATAAGCGGAGTATAATAAAAAATAAATTTATATTCTGAAAGGTGGAAAAACATGATACGAGAAATGCAAAAAGCAGACTGGAATCGTGTGAGCGAAATCTATCAACAAGCTTTATTAGCGGGAAAATCATTTAATTGTTTTGGATGTCATGCTGCCAGATGGGGACGGCTTTTCTTTGATGCAGCAGCTCCGCACCTTTACCAATGTGCCGATCATTTTTTTAACAGCGAAGGACGAGGCAACAGACAAATTATCGGGGTTGGGGCTTGGTGCAGACGATTACATTTCAAAGCCCTTTATGCCACAGGAATTACTACTGCGTATCTATGCGGTACTCCGGCGAACCTATAAAGAGGATTCCCCACTGCTTGTATTAGATGGGTGTAAGATTGATTTCAGCCGGGCTGAAGTCTATAAGGGCAACGAGGTTATTTCCCTAACGGCCAAAGAACACGCCCTGCTTGAAACGCTTGCCCGCAATGCGGGAAAGATCGTTACCGTAGATGCGCTTTGCGAAGCCTTGTGGGGGGATAACCCATTCGGCTACGAAAACAGCCTCAATGCTCATGTGCGGCGTGTCCGGGAAAAGATTGAAACCGATCCATCAAAACCTGTATCCCTGATAACTATTAAAGGTTTGGGCTACAAGCTGATAGCAAGGAAGTAATGCCATGAGATCATTTGCACATTATATATCAAAACATCTTATATCTTTCGCTACTTTTATTCTGATACTACTGTTTCTTAACGCAGTGGTATTCGGCCTGACATTTCAAAAGGTTGTGACCGAGGATTATGGAACTTCATCCCCGCACCCCATGTTGGAAATGACCGCTGCTGCCGCCACACCAGAACGATTATCAGATGACGCAGCGCAAAAGCTCCGGCAGAATCATATTTGGGCAATCTACTTAAACGCTGATGGGCAGTGTTATTGGTCGGTTGATTTGCCCGATGAAGTGCCAAAAAGTTACACTATTCAAGATGTCGCATTGTTTTCAAAAGGATATATTGAAGATTATCCGGTTTTTGTCTGGAACACCGATGATGGACTGTTGGTATTGGGTTATCCAAAAGACAGCTATACAAAACTCACCAGCAATTACTATTCCATTTCAGCACTTCGACGGCTCCCCGTCTTTGTGCTTGGAATGTTGGGATTGGATGTACTGTGCCTCTTTTGTGCCTATTATTTCTCCAAACGCAAAATCATCCGTAATACCGAACCGATCGTATCTGCCGTGGAAACTCTGGCAGATGGAAAGCCAGTCTCACTTCATATCAGCGGAGAACTGTCGGATATTGCAAGCAGCGTAAACAAAGCTTCTTCCATTTTGAATCGGCAAAATGAAGCACGGGCGAACTGGATCAGCGGCGTTTCCCATGACATCCGCACACCGCTCTCCATGATTATGGGGTATGCGGGCCGCATTGCGGAAAATGAATCTACCAGCAAGACCATCCAAGAACAGGCTGAAATAGTACGGAAGCAAAGCGTAAGAATCAAAGAACTGGTGCAGGATTTGAATTTAGTATCGCAGTTGGAATATGAAATGCAGCCACTTCACAAAGAGATGGTTCGCTTATCCAAATTGCTACGAACCTATGTAGCAGACCTATTGAACATAGGAATTTCCGATAGCTATAATATTGGAATTGAAATTGCTAATGACGCTGAAAACACTATGTTAGAATGTGATGCCAGATTGATTTCACGAGCCGTGAATAATCTTGTTCAAAATAGTATGAAGCACAACCCGCTGGGATGTAGGATTCTGTTATCTTTAAGACGGATGGAAAATACCATTCAGCTTATTGTGCAAGACGATGGTATAGGACTCTCCGAAGAAAAACTACAAGAACTTAAAGAAAAACCTCATTATTTAGAAAGCACAGATGAGCGCTTAGATCTTCGACATGGGCTGGGGCTTGTTTTGGTTCGACAAATTGTAGCGGCACATGAAGGGACTATGACCATTGACAGTAAGATTAACTGTGGATGTAAAATCATCTTGACTTTTGACTCTACAGATACAATCCCAAAAGCCCATTTGAGTTAAGTCAAAAGCATTTTGGATATTTATCACTAGCACAAAAGAAGCCGGAAATCTGAAAAGGTCCCTGCTTCTTTTGCATCCAAAGACAACTCTGCGAAATACTCCTCTAAAGCTACTGCAATAGATGGGGCGCAAGGTCCTGTGCCAGAAGCACTTTGATACCTTGCGCCCTTTGCTTATTCTATCTTAAAAAACTTTGCCAGTTGCTTCAGACCGCGCCGGATGCTGTCACGGACACGGCTTGGGTCTACACCCTCCGCTGCGGCGATCTCGCTCACACGCATACCCAGATAATACCGGGCATAGATCCGCTTGGCCTGTTTCTCCGGCAGCGCCATCACTGCGGCGTAGAGCTGCTCCCGCAGCTGCTTTTCCTCCAGAAGCATTTCCGGTGTCTGGGGCTTCATCAGGATCGCATTTTCAATGCCGTTGTCGCAGTCCAGGGAGTAATACGCCTTATAGCGATACATCCTCCGGTCATAGGCAGCTTCTGCACGCTCAGCGGATTGGATCGTTTCCAGCACATCTTCTGTTACTTCTACAAAGTGATCATTTTTGTAAACATCGGGATATAAGTCCCTAAGATTGACTTTCTTCATTATGTACCTCCATTTTGATTCACGGGCGATTGACGAGTGAATCGAAAGGAGGCGGAGATCGGCATCTACATACTTCGGGAGCTTTCCCGAAAAATCGACAATAAAAAGCGCCAGCTCCCCGCAATGGGAAACTGGCGCAACAAAAATGACTATGATTCTTCTGCTTTAGTTGGAATGATAATGCCGATAGGTAGTCATATCTCCCCGGAGGAGGGGCAAGGCTTTTTTTAATTGGTGTAACTCATGGGTACTATGAATGACGAAAATTGACATGGCGGTATCCTCCTAAATACCGCCCTCCTGATCGCATGAGCATCGTCGGAAAAGCAAAAAGAAACGGCGGCTCTGATTTTTCTCAAAGCCGCCGCTTCATAGGCGCGTGGAAATGTGTCTGCTGTACGACGGCTTTTTTTCTTTTGCCGTCGTCCGGCAGAATAAAAGATATTTTTTAGTTCTTTAATTCTTCACAATGGATATCTGAAATATATTTCTAGTTTTTCACCATTTTATTCTCAATAGCTGTAAATATATCATCATCAAATCTTGAAAATTGATTAATTTTTACATCGCTTTTTAAATAAACTGTCCAGCAACCATTTGTACACAGATAAATTGTCTTTAATTCTATAATTTTTCATGCTCCTATAAATTCTAAAACTCATACTTTCCAATCTGTGAAAAATTATTATTCTGAACATAATAAACCGCATTTTCCTCTGCCGAGTAAACAAAAGAAACTCTTGTTGCCCAGATCCCTTCTTGACAAACAGCTTGAAGAATAGAAAACGCATTATTAACAGTAAAATGATTCCCATATATATTTAGCATTTTAGAAGCCTTTTCATATCGGTCATCTTCTGGCATAACAAACGGCCTTGTGCTTTCGGGAGCCAGTATTGAATAATTTGTAATCAATGAGTATCTTCCCTCATCTTCCCTCCATCCAATCCCAGGCTCAACAACCAGTGTACGACCATGTTTGTCGGATAACATGGCCTGCATAGTAGCATCAGCTGCATAAACTATTTTTCTTTCTTTTAGAATTTGCAGTACATCGTCAAAACTGACTTCTGCCTGAATAAACTTCTCCACTAGGTCTGCAATTGTTATACAGTCTTTTGAATCTTGATAAGTTCCACTCAAATTTCCATGAACATATAACAATGTTCCAACATTTCCATTACGATTTACACCATGATAAGAATGTCTCATTCCATCAGGTCGCATGATTCCAATATAAAAACAATCTTTTGTATTTATTACTTTGTGATTCCACTCCACAATGTCAATATCAAAATTAAAACCGGTAATTATGTTATCACCGCGGTAAACAAATCGAGTACACATAGTCATTTCCTTTCTTATGGTTTATTTTTTCATATTATACTGTCAAATCAATCTGTTTTCTATCTACTAAACGGTACCGAATCAATTTCTGTATAACAAAAGCAGGGGGCAATTCACCCCCTGCAAATTTATTTCTGATAAATAATTTTACGAATGGCATATACAGACAGGAAATACTTTTCAGATAATTTTTCAACAGAGGATCCCTTTTGGAATTCCTCTATAATCTGTTGGTTTCGTTGTTGCAATTCTTGTCGATAGCCAGAAATCTCTCCCCATCTCTTTTGATGCAATTGATTAGTTGGAACATAGATATAACCACCCTGAATGTAATTCTGTAATTCCTTAACCAGTGCATTGGGAAGAATATCTTTCGCATTGATGTATTTCATGCAGGCTTCCTCCTTGAGATAATCGTCAAGTAACAAAGCCAGCAATTTATTTTGCGACAATTCTTACTCCATGCAAATGTCGCAATCTACTGGCTTTGCATGGAGGAATACTTCGTTGAGTTTTGTCATTAAACACCACTTCTTTCTATGCAGTAAATATTTATAATCATATCACGACAGTAGTTTATCTGCAATAACAATACACTACCCATATACGGCTTAATAACACAAATATATTTTAGATAAAAATACATCGAATTTTCCGTGATTCCCCCCATCTCTATTTTCGGTATAATCAAGCCTGTTAACCGGCATAATAAGGTTATTCCTTTGTGCAAATCGGCACGATAGAATATACTTGAGGTGAATGATTATGCCGATTGATGATTTGACTGCCTTAGGGCAAAAAATGCGGGAAGCCCGAAAGAAAAAAGACCTGACACAGCAGGAGCTTGCGGATCTGAGCCATGTATCTGTCAAGCAGATCGCCAGCATTGAAAAGGGACAAATCAATCCGTCCTATTTGATTTTGAAGGCATTGGCAAAGGTGCTTCCGCTCTCTCTGGACACTCTGATCAATCCAGATGTTTCTCCAGAAGATGAGGGAGCCAATCAGATGAAGATGCTTTATTGTAGCTGTCCGTCAGAAATGCGTGAAACCCTCTTGCACCATACACAGGAGACTGCGAAAGAACTAACAGAATTATCCGAAAAATTTGAAACGAATTGAGCCGGTGAGTGAAATTTGACTGTTTCCTCACTGGCTCCTTTCATTTCTGCAAAGAAAGGGGCAAGCAATGCCGGTGTTAATACACACCGACCCGCAGAGCGCAAAATCCCTCCGTGATTTTCCTCTCCGCTTGCTTGTTGAGGGCAGCGCCCC
>QWCN01006225.1_pt1 | contig 11173 bp, 10 predicted proteins | sample 1972711 | NCBI WGS metagenome assembly QWCN01 (sample SAMN09866707, study PRJNA288562) | Human gut metagenome isolate term1_stool, whole genome shotgun sequencing... | isolation source: gut | host: Homo sapiens | place: USA: California | reverse complement strand
TGTAATCTTTGCAATATTAGCCTACAAGGGATTGGCGGCATTTTCTTTTTTCAATATGCTGCGGGTCGTTTTCCCGACCTTGTGGGGAAATTGGTATATCATAGCATATTTGCTGTTCTATCTTTTGGTGCCATACATCAATCCTTTATTAAATCAGTTGTCGCAAAAGGAGTATAGACGGCTCCTGCTGATCTTATTCCTTTGTTGGTCTGTTGTACCAACGCTGACACAGTTGGATAAATCATGGGAATTTAGCAATGTGGACTTTTTCTTTGTCATGTATGCGTTTGGAGGTTACTATCGTTTACATATATATGGAAAGAAAAAGTATGCAAACGTATGGAATGCCCTTGTGGGAATGATCTGTTTTGGCATAGCCATAGGATCTGTGGCACTTTGCAATTATGTGGGGATTAAGTGGCAGAATAATTCAATTTTGGGATGCGCACAGTATCTGATGCCTTTGTATTCTTTTGTTGGCGTGATCTGGGCACTATCCTGGTTTGCCTTTTTTGCCAATGTCAATTTCTATTCGAAACTTGTGACATATATTGCGGGCTCAGTTTTTGGTATTTATATGATACATGAGAATGACTTCTTGCGACCTGTGGTCTGGACCATATGGAAACCGAATGCATTGCAGACAGTTGAACCATATGGTCAGTTTGCAGAGAAGATGTTAGTAGTTTTCTTTGGATGTTTATTGATTGATATGGCTCGTAGGTGGCTTTTCTGGGGCATTGGAAAACTACTGGGCAGTATAAGGAATCTTATAAATTAGGAATGAGCCTTAAGAAAATCAGCAGTACGCCGGATGCCATCATCGATTGGAGTGTGAACTAGTGTACCAAATTCCGTTTCGTATCGTGTGATGTCCAGATAATTTGCGGGGAGATCGACACTGCGCTTTTTTTCATAATTTACGTCTATTCTGATATCAAGCACAGAACGAAGATGATCAATTAAGTCGTTGAGACTTGTTCCGGTGCCACTACCAATATTATAGATATGATATTGGGGGGATCCAAAGGCGATTTTTAACATTGCGTCAATGGCATCATCAATATAGATATAATCGCGAACAACAGATCCATCTCCATAGACATGAAGCGTCTCTTGGTGAAGAGCCTTGTAAGTGAAGGTGGTGAGGGCACCAAGTTTTCCGTTTGGGCGCTGATATGGTCCGTATGGGTTTGCTAGACGCAAAATACTATAGTCAATCCCATGCATACAATGGTAGAGATGACATATCTTCTCGATTGTCAATTTCTGGATGCCATATGCGGTAATGGGATTTGTAGGGGCATTTTCTGTGATTGGACATGCGACATTTCCATATACGGTTCCACCAGAGGAAATAAAAATAATTTTGGAAACATGATGCTTTACACTGGCTTCTAGTAAGCGAGTGGAAAAAGTAATATTTTCGTTTAATTCGGCTTCAATATCATTATTAGAAGAAGACGGATTTGTCGTACTGACGAGATGAAATACAAGATCTATATTTTCCAGAATATTCTCGAAGTTGTGTGTCTGTGTGTGGAGCGCAAGGCAAGAGACATTATTGGCAGCAATAATTGTCTCATTAGTGAAATATGAAGTGTCTGTGTCGGTAATTGTAATGTGATTTGCAGGATTTTTCATCAGTGCTAATGTAAGGTTTGTTCCTATAAAACCAGCGGCACCAGCAATTAGAATGTTCATGATAATACCTCTATTCATATATTGTATAAGGGTAGTTTACATGATGAGATGAATGTTGTCTATGAGAAATTGGTTATAAATATGTATACTATTCAATAGAATCAGATGCATACAGACATACAAAGAAGCAACAACTAAAATAAATAGAGAGGGGACAAATCATACATGGATTTCAAAAAATCAGTAGTTGGATTACGAGATAAATTTGCAACAATACTATTCTCCGTTGGCTTGTCGGCTGTGATTATACTTGGAAAACACATACATCTTACTGATCAGGTTTACCAGGGTACAGGGAACACAATTGATAGTTATCATAGATATGATCTGGCAGAAGGATTATTATTTGCATGTTGTATTTACATTGGTATCTTATTGTGTGAACGAATGATTAAGAAAAGCCCTATTGAAATAAAAGGAGTTTCGGGAGAGCGCATTCCACTGGGAAAAATCACAGTAAGTAGTATCGTCCTGATGCTTCTATGGTCACCATATTTATATGTTTATTATCCTGGATTTATCTTTGGCGACAGTACAGCAAATATTGCGCAAGCCTTGGGACAGCAACCGCTTACCAATCATCATCCGGTTGCATATGTGTTGTTCATTCGAGTATGCCTTCGTTTGGGGCAACATCTAGGCGGATTGACAATGGGCCTTGCAATTTATTCTGTGATACAGATGGGAATTATGGCTCTGGGAATTGGATTGATGGTTCAATGGATACGGACGCGATTTCGATTGAACCGATGGCTTACTTGGCTGATGCTTGTAGTCTTTGGATGTTCGCCATATATTGCTCAGTATTCGATTGCTATCTGGAAAGACCCGATTTTCTCAGTTACAATTGTTTGCGTCACAATCTTGTTATTTGATATACTATATGTAGAAACAGACAAAAAACAAAATATTATAAGAAATATCTTATTACTAATTTCGGTATTGGCTATGATCTTTAGCCGGAATAATGGCTTTTATATTGCAATAGCGATAGTATGTTTGTCAGTGTTCTTGCTGTTTAGAAAAATGACCAGGCAAAAAGGCATACAGATATTGGTAATATGCTTGATAGTAATGATTGCTTCCAAGTTTATTACTGGACCGGTTTATGATGCATATGGTATTGTAAAGGATGATGAAAAAGCGGAAAGTTATGGAATCTTTCTGGCACAGATGGCACGCGTTGTTGTTGAGAACGGAGAACTTTCTGCAGAAGACAGTGATTATATGGGGCGTTTGTTACCTATGGAGGAATATCAGTCAGCTTATACACCATGTTTGGTAGATAATCTGAAGTGGAACCCCAATTTTCAAAAAGAAGTGCTGGAGGATGGATTTTTTCGTACATATCTATCCATTCTGAGAAAGAATCCGCGTATTTGTTTTGAAGCGTGGGAATTACAGACCTTTGGATTTTGGTCGGTGAATCAGAAGTGGGTCAATGGATTTACAGGAAATATCTTGAATGGTGTGCCAAGAAATATCTATCCTGAGTATGGAATGGGGGTAGAGGGAATTGAAACTAAATTGGTAGATAATAATTCATTCTTGACAAAAATGTTCCCATATACAGCACGATGTATACCAATTGGATATATTCATTGGTTATTGATTGGAGTGGCTCTTTTTGCCTTGTTGCGCTTGGATTTTCGCCGGCTTACTGTGCTTGCACCGGCGCTTGGACTTATGGCTACACTTATATTAGCTTCGCCAATATCTTACTGGCCGCGCTATGGACTTGCCCAACAATTACTGTTACCATTATTTATAGTAATGATATTTCTACGAGAAGGAGAACACCAAAATGGACAAAATTGCAGTTTTAATACCTTGCTACAATGAAAGCAAGACGATCGAAAAGGTTGTTACAGATTTTAAGAAAGCCTTACCGGAGGCAACCATTTATGTATTTGACAACAATTCCTCTGATGGTACGGATGAGATTGCCAGAAAGGCAGGGGCGGTTGTTAAGTATGAATACCAGCAGGGCAAAGGTAATGTTATCCGCCGTATGTTCCGCGAGATTGATGCAGAATGTTATGTGATGACCGATGGGGATGACACCTATCCGGCAGAGAGTGCCAGAGAGATGGTGGACTGTGTGTTAAATCATCATGCAGATATGGTGGTGGGAGACCGTCTTTCTTCCACATATTTTGAGGAAAATAAGAGACCTTTCCACAATTTTGGGAATTCCATTGTGCGATCTTCCATCAATAGCCTTTTCCACACCAATATCAAGGATATTATGACAGGCTATCGGGCATTCAGTTATCAATTTGTAAAGACCTTTCCGGTTCTCTCCCAGGGCTTTGAGATCGAGACGGAAATGAGCATTCATGCAGCAGATAAGAATATGTTTGTAGAGAATGTGATTATTGAATATCGAGACAGACCTGAAGGCAGTGAGTCAAAGCTAAATACATACAGTGACGGATTTAAAGTGCTTCGTACCATTGCAAGCCTGTTTCGTACGTATAAACCAATGGCATTCTTTGGCGTGATTGCATTGATTTTGGCGGTATTAGGCGTTGGGTTTATGATACCTGTTTTGGTTGAGTTCAATCATACAGGTCTGGTGGAACGTTTTCCGACTTTGATCGTATGCTGCTTTGTTATTTTAGCAGCGATGGTTTCCTTTTTTGCGGGACTGCAACTCCAGACGATCACGCGAAAGAATCGGCAGGATTTTGAGATGGAACTGCAACATGTGCATTATGAGTACGAACATTTGGAAAAGTAGACTAGACGAACGTTTTATGTGTCTGTATAATAGATAGCAGATAAGACTAGAATCACAGGAAGGTGTTAATCATGGGAAAAATTACAGTAACAGATGATTGCAATGGAATCAAAGGATTGAAGGTCATTGAACCGACCGTTTTCGGCGATGACAGAGGATATTTCATGGAGACTTACAACTACAATGATTTTGCAGCGGCAGGGATCGATTGTCAGTTTGTGCAGGATAATCAGTCGGCATCCAAGAAGGGCGTTCTTCGCGGACTTCATTTTCAGATCAATTATCCACAGGATAAGTTGGTGCGTGTGATCAGCGGAGAAGTATTTGATGTTGCAGTGGATCTTCGCGAGGGTTCCGAGACATTTGGCAAGTGGTTTGGCGTGACCTTGACAGTTGAGAACAAAAAGCAGTTCTTCATTCCAAAGGGATTTGCACATGGATTTATCGTCCTTTCCGATCATGCAGAGTTCTGCTACAAGGTGACCGATTTCTATCACCCAAATGATGAAGGCGGTCTGATGTGGAATGATCCAGATATTGGTGTAGAATGGCCGATGCCGGAAGGTATGACAGCAGATGATCTGATCCTTTCGGATAAGGATAAGGTAAATTCTTCATATAAAGATTATGTTGCAGGTAAATAAAATACAAGCATCGTGAATATGATGAGATGATAAGCCAGCCCGATTGGGCTGGCTTTTTTATAAAAATAAAGTAATTGAGAGGACTGACATGTCCTGATATAATTAAAATATAGTGGTTTGGAGAAGTTTATAAATTCGGATTAATATGGTAAAAATGAAATTGTGACACCAGTGGTGTCACAATTGGAAAGGTGGGGTGTTCATATGGGGAATGATTTGATATCGGAAACTGGATTAATCCATATAATTGAAGAATCTCGACAAAATGCATTGAAAAAAGTAAATGAGGAACTTATCAAAATGTATTGGAAAGTAGGTGCGTTCTTAAGCAAGGAGGCGGAACATGTCGCGTATGGTGATGCATATATAGATGAGATTTCACGAGAAATACAGGAGGCATTTCCTGGAATCAAGGGGTTTAACCGAAGAGGGCTTTATAGAATGAAAAAATTTTATGAGACTTATTGGGATAATGAAATTGTGACACCACTATTGACACAAATTAGTTGGACGAATCATCTATTGATTATGTCGGGGTGTAAGACTGACGAGGAAAGAGAATTCTACATTCGCTTATGTATTAAGGAAAATTATTCTAAAAGACAGTTGGAGAGACAATTAGATAGTGGGTATTATGAAAGGTATATGTTATCCAAGAAAACCTTATTGCCAGAATCAGTTAAAAGGTTGGGAGAAAATCCGTTTCTGGATTCATATGTTATGGAATTTTTGGATTTGCCAAATGAATTCCATGAGAATGATTTACGTAAAGCCTTAATTAGAAACATGAAAGATTTTATTCTGGAACTAGGAAAGGATTTCACGTTTATTGATGAAGAGTACAAGGTACAGGTTGGTGGAGATGATTTTCGAATTGATTTGTTGTTTTATCATAGAGGATTACAGTGCCTTGTGGCAATAGAACTCAAAATAGGAAAGTTTAAACCGGAGTATATATCCAAACTGGATTTTTATCTTGAAGCATTGGACAGACAGGTAAAAAAAGAGAATGAAAATCCTAGTGTAGGATTGCTGTTGTGCGCAGCTAAGAACGATGAGGTGGTAGAGTATTCCATGAGCAGAACAATGTCACCAATGCTAGTGTCACAGTATCAATTACAGTTGCCAGACAAGACAATACTTGAAAAGAAGTTACAAGAATTGGTTAATATTCCACGGATTGATAACTAAGAGAATGATCTACAAGGATAGACAAGTAATATTTTTGGACTTGCAAAAAGTTATAAAGAGTTATAAAAGAATATAAAAGTTATAAAAGGTTATAAACGAAAATCTACAGTGTGTGGTATATTCGCCAGCCCGATGGGGCTGGCTTTTTTTGCGCGAAAAATTAAGGCATTGACGCGGAAAATATTGGTAACTGAATAAGACGGGTTATTGTCCTCTTGAAATTTTTGAAAGGAGGACAGTGACTTATGGATTTATTTGAAGTTATCGAAAATTGGATTAAAAGCCTGGGAAGACACTAGGCGAATAAAGGTACCCCTTTTTTCAGTCAGTTGCTATAATATAGTTAAATATGAAAAAAGGGTGGATGATTTATGGGTATATTTTTCTTATTTGTAAGTAATGTAGAATATATAGGACTGCTAGTTGTTTTAATTGCGTTGATTTCAGATGCACAAATTCAAACAATTAGAAGAAATTGGGGTATAGCAGGAACACTTTTATTGCTATTTACACTGATGTCATATGATATTAAAAATGCAAATATACAACTTGCGTTATATATAGTGCTCATTATCATTATGATAAAATTGTTATTGCTTAAAAGGAATAAAAATCTCTTTTTGAGTGTGGTTTTAGCAGCATTGTTGATTAGTATCTCTTCACAATTATTACGCAATATGGTGTCAGTAGGAGTAGCAGGATTAAATCTACAAATTTCATCGCAGAGCGAAAAACTGCTTGCTCGCCTTATTCTGTGGGTATTTGTTATCGTAGTCTATTTATATATAGTGAATAATTATCCAGCAGAACTGAAAAATATACCCTTGAAATATATGATTATTTTTATGGTTGTCTTGATGGCAGATTGTATCAGTATAACCTTCTTTGGGGAGTATATTCTGGATGACATTCGTTTAGAACATGGTTGGATAGCGGAAGTGGCATATATCCTCATGAGTCTCGGTGTCTTCGTCCAACTCGGACTTCTCATCGCTCTGTATTTTTCTCGCAACACCTACCGCACCCAGCAGGCGCTGGCGACAAAGTATCTGGAGGAGCAGGTGGCACACTACCAGTATCTGAGTGAACGTGAGCAAAATACCAGACGCTTCCGTCATGACTTCAAGTCGCATATGGCTATGGCGAAACAGTTATATGAGGAAGGCAAGCGGGAAGAGTTTGAAGCCTATTTCCACAAGATGACAGAGCAGATCGCCGCCATTGGCAATCGTGTGACCGTCAACAACGATATAGCGGACGCCATCATCAACCGCTACTATGATGAAGCGGCACTGGCAGGCATTACCATGGAGGTGGAAGGTCACTTCCCGGGAGAATGTTATGTGTCTGCTTACGATCTTTGTACCGTCTTATCCAATCTTTTGAGCAATGCTATAGATGCAGAGAAAGAAGCGGGCGGTAAGACCATATACTGCGGCGTACGTTATGATGAGACACAGATTTTAATTGTAGTGAAGAATGATTATGTCAATCCGATCAAAAGGACTGACAATCGGTTTGTATCAACGAAAGGAGATTTACGACATCAGGGGTTTGGGATTGCCAATATCAACGAGGTGGTCCGTAAGAATAACGGACACATCTTTTATGATACAGCAGATGCCCGATTCGTCGTTCGGTTAAGTTTATGCAATATGAAGCAGAATTCTTGAAGATTGCGGTAGTGGACGATGAACCACTATGGCAACAGAAGACAGTAGATGTGATCGAGAAGAAATATGGTCTGGATGCACCACATATCGACCGCTATTCCAGCGGCAGGGAACTTTTAGACCGGAACACCTATTACGATATTCTGTTTATGGATATCGAAATGGAGGGGCTGGATGGTTTTGAGACAGCAAAACGTTATCAGAAGCAATACGAATATGCAAAGATAGCCATGCTGACCTCCCATACCGAGTTGAGCCGCAGAGGCTATGTGGTCAATGCTTTTCGATACATTGATAAAGCCTGCATGGAGGCGGAGATCACGGAGGCGCTGAGTGCAGTGCGCAAAGCCAAAGAAAAGGAGCGGTGTATTGAGGTTAATATCGTAGGACTCGGAACCATGCCGATTCTGATAAAGGACATTATCTATGTCAATATGAACCGCAGAAATATCCTGATCCACACGCGAAAGGGGGATTTCATCAGTTCTTGTACCATGCATGAGATGGAGGATCTGGTAAAGGGCTGCGGCTTTTACCGGAGTCACCGTTCCTATCTGATCAATTTAGATGAGACCATCAATTACGAGGGTATGAATATCATCATGAGTGATGGGACCAAAGCATATCTGAGCAAGGATAAACAATCCGAATTTAAAGAAAAACTGTTGGCACGCAAATTTGAAATGGCAAACGGATAAGATGTGATTGCAGAGATTGACGCAGAAAACGACAGGTTTCGCGCATGCAGACTGGAGGGAAACGAGAAAAAATGATAAGGTTTCCGTGGGTTATGAAGTTGATATAAGGAGACTGGGCGTTATGGACAAAATTACGATTGCTATCGCGGATGACCAAGAGATCACAGTGGAGATGCTATCCAATATCGTGGCATCGCAGGATGATTTCGTTTTGGCAGGAACTGCCGGAAATGGAGAGGAAGCATTGGACTTGGTGCGCCGGTGCAAACCGCAGATCTTATTGCTAGATATGATCATGCCGCTGGTGGACGGAAAAGAAGTAATGCGGCAATTGCAATCGGATGAAACTATATCACCAGACACCAAAGTGATCGTCGTTACCGCGGCAGACAGGCGGGCATTAGCAGAAGAAATGTTTGCGCTGGGGGCTCTTTATTATATTATCAAGCCTTTTGATTCGGAGACGATCATTCAAAGCATTCGTGCGGCATTGGGTCGGGAATTGATCTTGGAGAGTTCGGAAAATGCAGGCACGAAAGAAAACACACCGGGCAAGCCCTTGGAGCATCGCATTACGGAATTGATGTTCCTCTTGGGGGTGCCGGCGCATTTGCGTGGATACCAATATTTACGAGAGGCCATCTTTATGGTGGCGACCAGACCGGATACCAGGCATCAGATGGCAAAGATCGTCTATGGACAGATAGCAAAAAAGCATGACGTGTCGAACTACACAGTAGAACGGGCGATACGTCATGCTATTGAGATAGCCTGGAGCAGGGGGGATATGGATACCATGGATCGGATCTTCGGCTATACCGTACAGGCATCCAAAGGAAGACCGACCAATACGGAGTACATTGCTGCCGTTGCGGATTATCTGATCTTGGCAACCACATAACCGAATTTGACCCACTGGTACATATCATTGTAATCATAACTGTCGACTGTGATCGTCTCACCATACGCGGTGATCGGTTCCAGACGGCAGGGTTCTGTTTGACGAAATCGCCGGATATACAAACGGCGATTTTTCTTGTTGAGAAAAAGTCCGGTGTCACCATCTCTTGGAGGACGCTGGCAGACCAACAAAATATCGCCTGCATGATATGCAGGATGCAAATGGTTGGTCGTGACGCGCACACCACAGGTAATCTCATCCCCATAAAAGGCGCGGTAAGGTGCTACATTAAAATATTCCACATTGGAGGTATCGTAATACATGCCATCTTCCATATTGCCAAGGATGGTGTAAAGAGGCAGGAGTTCCTCCGGCGTGTCCTTTGCTTGGGCGATGGCCTCTGGTGACTGGGCAGCGATCGCGCGTTCCATTGCAATAGAGGTACGAATCGCCTGCTGACGCTCTTTGGACAGTTGACGGTAATCCATGAGAAGACTCATCTCGGGTACAATGTCGCCACAGAGTTCAAAGAAAAATTTCCCTGTCGTCTGATAGACCAGATAGGCAACATAAATAGGGATTTTGGCAGATTTGCCGGATATCATATACTTATAAGAAGAAAGGGACATCTGTAACTTTTCCGCCATCTGTGCTTGTGTCCATCCGAGTTCTTCTCTTGCTTTTTCCAGATTTTCGATAAAATTTTGTGTAATTTCAATATTTGTCATCGACTTTTATCTCCCCGAAGTCTAAAATTTCTACTTACGTTACCATTATAATTGAGTAAAGTACAAAAATCTAGGTGAGATTTTCGACTTTTGGGTCTGATATAATACACAGATGTGAAAAAGTCCATAGGGAAGATGGAATCATGGAATGTTACTTGAGTCAGTATGGATAGGGTGTTAAAATGGTAGCACGAAAAGACGAGGTGGCATAAATGATAAAAAATAATGCAAAAACGATTGCAATCTTAATGGCAACCTACAATGGTGAAAAATATGTAGAAGAGATGCTACGGTCGCTGGAAAAACAGACAGAAGACGATTTTGTCTGCTATATCCATGACGACGGTTCGACAGACCAGACGATGCATATTCTCAAAAAGTGGGTGGAAGATCATCCGTATCACTTTATGATCCTTGAGGGTCAAGCACAGGGATCTGCAAAGGATAATTTTTTTTGGATGCTTGCGCAGGTGGAATCCGACTACTATATGTTTGCTGATCAGGATGATGTATGGATGCCGGACAAGGTCGAGAAAAGTTTCAGAAAGATGAAACAGACGGAGACGCTTTGTCAGGATAAATACCAGGCATTCTGTGTTTTCACGGATATGCAGGTGGTCGATGAGAATTTGCAGGAGATTGCCCCGTCTTTCATCCGCTATATCGGACGGGATCCTTACCGTACGTCTATGCAGAGATCATCATGGATAACCCGGCGGCAGGATGTACCATGCTGTTTAACCGCCCGCTGCGTGATGCGGCGCTAGAGTTGCGGGATCCGACCAAGATTGAGATGCATGATGTATGGATCTTGGCTTTGGCGGCGGCATATGGCACAGAACATGTCGGAGTAGTGGATGAGGCCTGTGCATATTACAGGCAGCATGCCAA
>QWCN01006448.1_pt1 | contig 11174 bp, 6 predicted proteins | sample 1972711 | NCBI WGS metagenome assembly QWCN01 (sample SAMN09866707, study PRJNA288562) | Human gut metagenome isolate term1_stool, whole genome shotgun sequencing... | isolation source: gut | host: Homo sapiens | place: USA: California | reverse complement strand
TTGTGCCTTACGGCGGTCGGTCTTGAAATTTCCTGTATAATACAAGTTAGGTGAGTCTATACCGATAAGTTTTGCTCCACCCGTTACGGTAACGATGATCTCATTTTCAGCCTCTGGGACAGTCCTGCCTTTATCGTCTGTTAGCCTTATCTCTATTATATTAATATCTTTTCCGTCTCTTGACATTTCTTTCCATACCGGATTGGCCTGAATCTTAGAAACAGATCCTGTTGTTTCAAGTTTGCATGTACCGACTTTCTTTCCGTTGCGGTAGCCTATAGCTTCAAGTTTGCCGGGTTTGTATGAGACCTCAAACTCTGCATAATAAGTGTCCTTTCCTGTTTCCTTTCTTCCTAAAGACTTGCCGTTTAGCTTGAGTTCTATTTCATCACAGTTGTTGTATACTGTGGCAAAAGTTTTCTCGCCTTCTCTTTTATTCCAGCTAAACAACCTTTCTTTGCTTAATACGAAAAGAACAAAGCGGTCATGATGGACCAAATTTATTTAGTAATTATAATTTTTAACTTGTCCTCTAATTTTTAGTGGACACTAGTGACTTCAATTTATTTAAAGCCAATATTTATTATTGTTAATGTATTGTTAAAATACTCTCATACTGTTTGAAATTATATTGTTATTTATTTCTTTTGCACTGAGAAGATGTCAGATGACATACAAATCCTTTGTTGCTTCTTAGATTGACAGCATTGAATTTTATACTAAATATAAAAATGTTTGTTTTAAAATTTATTTACTTATGAAAGATGTAAAAAGAAAAGTCAAATGCTGCCTTACAGCCCTTTTTGGTTTGGCAGTTTGTACTTCTTCGTTCGGGCAAGTCGGTAAGACAGTAAACGGAGTAGTAGTAGATGAAAGCGGTCTTCCTATAATAGGAGCCAACGTACTTGAGGCAGGTAGCCAGTCCAACGGAACAATTACTGACCTTGACGGAAAATTCCAGTTAGTACTTTCCAAAGAAAATGCTTCCCTTTTGTTTTCTTATATCGGGTATACAACCATTGAGAAAAAAGTAAACGGGAATACAGTCTTTGAAATTGTCCTGAAAGAAGACAGACAGACTCTCGATGAGGTAGTGGTAGTAGGTTATGGTGTCCAGAAAAAGAAGCTGGTTACAGGTGCTACATCACAGGTTTCTTCAGACGATATCATGGGATTGAGTTCAAATGGTATACTTGGTGCCATGCAGAGCAAAGTTCCGGGCGCAAATATCACATCCACTTCAGGAATGCCTGGAAGTGGTCAGAAAGTGGTCTTGCGTGGTCTTGGTACTGTCGGTAATTCAGAACCTCTTTATGTCATTGATGGAATTGCAGGTGCCAATATAGCTATGCTGAATCCTTCAGACATTGAGTCAATCGACATCCTTAAAGATGCTGCTTCAGCGGCAATTTATGGTTCGCGTGCTGCTAATGGCGTAATTCTTATTACCACCAAAAGAGCAAAGGAGGGAAAGATGCAAATAAGCTATGATGGATATTATGCTATTCAGAATGTGGCTAAGAGTGTTGAAATGTTGGGTGCGAAGGATTTCATGATGATGCAGGACGAGCGCTTGTGTAATGCATCAAACGGTCAGCAGAAAGGTTATGACTGGCAGACTATGTTGCCTGGATACCTATATGATTCTATAATGTCAGGTGAATGGGATGGTACAGACTGGCTTGGAGAGGCAGAAAACAAGAATGCTCCTATGCAGAATCATGCCATAAGTCTTGTGGGCGGTACTGACATTTCCAGATTTTCTGCTGGATATTCTTATACCACTCAGGAAGGTATTTTCGGAAGGCCTGTTACCCCTAATTATACCAAGCACAATGCCCGTATGACTTCCGAGAATGTACTGCTTAAGAATGAAAAGCATGATATTATTACTTTCAACACAAGTATGATTTATTCTTATGTTGAAAATTCGGGTATCTCTACCGGTAATAGATTCAGCAATGATATCCAAAATCTTATGACAGCTCCTCCTATCATGCCTTTGTATAATAAGGATGGCGGATACTATAATGCAGAGGATAAATTGGAAGAAGGTTGGAATTTCGATAAGTTCGCTGCAAATCCTATAGGTCTTATGGTTGACAGAAACCGTAACCTAAAGAAAACTCATCGTCTGATGGCAAATGCTTCTGTAGAGATACAGCCAATCAAGGATTTGAAGATAAAGAGTGCTTTCGGATATAAGCTGCATGCACAGAGTTCCAGAGAATTTACTCCTCAATATAACTATGCGGAAAATGATGCTAATGGCAATGAGAAAGTAACTCAGGCAAGCCAGTTGTATTATGCATGGACCTGGGAAAATACTGCTTCTTATAAATTTGATATAAACAATCGCCATGGCTTTGACATCGTACTGGGTCAGTCTGTCGAAAAGAGTGGAGTAGGAGAACAAATGTCAGCTTCAAACAGCAATATGGCTTTCCCTCAGGAATTTGATTATGCATGGCTCACAAACACAAAAGGAGTAAGTTCTGCCAATACATCTGTATCAGGTAGCCCTTATGTGCGCAATATGCTTGCTTCTTTCTTTGGTAGGGTCAACTATAATCTTGACGAAACATATATGGCTTCTGTAATGATGCGTGCCGACGGAAGTTCGGCATTTGCTCGCGGTCATCGTTGGGGATATTTCCCTTCAGTTTCTGCCGGTTGGGTTATTTCAAATGAGCCATGGATGAAATCTACGTCTAAATGGTTGGATTTCCTGAAACTTAGAGCGAGCTGGGGTCAGAACGGTAACTGTAACATTCCTCTTTTCCAATATCTAGGAACAGTGGTATATCCTAATAATGCTTTGTATTTCTTCTCTAACGATAAAGTGGCACAGACTCAGGGTGCATATGCAAATGTATTGCCTAATCCTGATATTACATGGGAAACTTCCGAACAGCTTGACTTGGGTATTGACGCTTATTTCTTCAATTCAAGACTTAAACTTGCTTTCGACTGGTATAATAAGATTACACGCGACTGGCTTGTACAGGCTCCTATTCTAGGGTCTTATGGAACCGGTGCTCCATATATCAATGGTGGTGAAGTACAGAACAAAGGTGTAGAAGTAGGCTTGTCATGGAATGACAATATCGCAGATTTCAGATATGGAGTAAATGTAAATATGGCATACAACAAGAACGTGGTAACTAAAATTGCCAACGGTGAGGGCATAATTTATGGACCTAATGATGTTCTTGACCAGAATACCGGTTATCTGTTCCTGGCTCAGGAAGGCTATCCTATCGGATATTTCTATGGATACAAGACTAATGGAATATTCCAGAATGCCGAACAGGTTGCAAATACTGAAGCTAAGGTTGTTGATGCAGCTCCTGGAGACCTGATTTTTGTAGATACAGACAAAGATGGTGACATCGACTCTGACGACAGAACTATGTTAGGTAATCCTCACCCTGATGTGAATCTGGGATTCGGCTTGAATATGGAGTATAAAGGGTTTGACTTCAGTATTACTGCAAACGGTGCATTTGGTCATCAGATAGCTCAAAGCTATAGACCTCAGACAAACAAACTGTATTATAATTATACAAAGCAAATGATGGACGAGCGTTGGCATGGTGAAGGAACATCCAATACATTCCCTCGTCTTGGCAATGCCGCAAATTTCAATAAGGTATCAGATATATATATACAAGATGCAGATTATGTAAGGATACAGAACATCACTTTGGGATATGATTTCAAGCGTTTGTGGAAGAAATCTCCATTAAAACAGATGCGCCTGTATCTGTCTCTGCAGAACTGGTTTACATTTACCGGATATGACGGCTTTGACCCTGCTGTAGGTTATGGAGGTGGAACTGATTGGGCTTCTGGAGTTGACCTCGGATTCTATCCATCTGCCAAATCATTTATCATTGGTGCCAATCTTAAGTTCTAATTAGAGTATTAACATTAAAATTTATATGAGATGAAAAATATATTTTGGTCGTTATGCTTGGGTGTATGCCTGTGCGGATGCGAAGATTTTTTGGATACAGAAAATTTTACACAAAAGAATACCGGAAACTTTCCCCAAAGTGTAGAAGATGTCAATGCTATGTTGACGGGTGCCTATGCAATACAGAATACATCTAATGATGTAGTGAAAAATCATCCGTATTTTGTATCTGAAGCTGCTTCAGATGAACGTCTTGGAGGTTGCGGTGAGAACAGTACAGATGTTCAGAGCCTTGACAAATTGATGACGCCTAATCCTAATAATTTTGAGCCAATCTGGCTCAATCGTTATCAGGGCATATACAGAGTGAATATGTTGCTCGAGACAATAGACAGATGTAAAGATTTCAAGACTGAGGATGAGAAGAATAAGATAATGGGTGAGGCTTATTTCTTGCGTGCATTGTATTATTGGGACCTTGTTCAGTTGTTTGAAACTGTACCATTGACAATAAAGACCGAACCGCAAAATTTGCCTAGAGCCACTGTTGAAGAAATGTATGCTCAGATGGGTAGTGACATGATAAAGGCTATCGAGTTGATGCCATCAGTTAAGTATGACATGACAGAACCCGGAAGAGCTACCAGATGGGCTGCCGAAGGTTATCTGTCTAGAATCTTCCTGTTCTATACAGGATTTTATCAGAAAGAGTCTATGCCTTTGAATGATGGTAAGACCCTTACCAAGGCTGATATGATAGCTTATCTTGACGACTGTATTAAAAATAGTGGTCATGATCTTGTAGGTGACTTCCGTAACCTATGGGCTTACAGCAACAGCCATACAGCAAAGGACTGGCAGTGGGCCATCGATAATAATCTTAAATGGGAAGGCGATAGCAATAAGGAAGTTATGTATGCGTATAAATATGCTAAAATCGGTTCAAATGGTACTACCCAGATGTATAAGAATTTCTTTATGTTATGGCAAGGCTTGCCTACTAGAATCAATATAATGAAAACTTTCCCATATGCCGGTGGATGGGCTTTAGGCTCTGTTTGTCCGCAGATTTGGGATGAGTGGAAGGCTGCTGAGCCGACAGACATTCGTCGTCAGGGCAGTATCATTGATTTGGATGCCGAGGCTCCTGCATACAGAGCCGAAGGTTTTGACTCATGGGAAGAAACAATGTATAGAGCAAAAAAATTCATGCCTGTTTCTGCATATGATGATAAAGGTAATTTGAAATGCTCGTTTACAGTTCTTGAATGGGGAGTGCCTAATATCATGGGGCGGGCGTATATCACAGATTTCCCTTTGCTGCGTTTTGCAGACATACTGTTGATGCATTCCGAATTGTCGCAGACTACAACCGGTATAAATAGAGTTCGTAATCGTGCCGGACTTCCTCCAATAGGAGCATACTCTTTGGAAGCTTTGCAGAAAGAAAGACGTTGGGAACTTTCTTTTGAAGGTGTAAGATGGAACGACATCCGCAGATGGCATATTGCTGAAGAACTGTTGGACAAGCAGATTGGTGTGACTGTCTACAATAGAGGTTTTGAAACCAAGATGCCTGCTTTGGGTGGCGGCTATAGCTCAAGATATCGTGCTACAAACGGGGGATTCTGGGCAATACCTCAAAGCCAGATTGATTTGTCAAATGGAGTGTTGACTCAGAATAAAGGCTGGGAAGAAGGCGACAATTTTGAGTATACCGGATGGCATTAATGTCTTTTTAAAGTAATGGTTAATATGGATGCTTCTGCTAAATACTAGTATATATGTATTATGCAAAAGCATTCCTTATATAAAATCTAAGTTTATGAATAAAAGTTTTCATTTGGCTTCTGCTATAGCCTTTACGGCTTTATTTTCTTCTTGCGTAAAAGATACTGTTAAGGATAAACCGAATCTCCTTATTATAATGACAGATGAGCATTCTATCCGTACTTTGGGCTGTTATAGAAATTATCTCGCAGATTCACAGAAAAACTTGTGGGGTGAATCACTCAGGATTGAAACCCCTAATATCGACCGGCTTGCGGCGGAAGGAGCTCTATGTCTTAATTTCTACAGCTCTGCACCTGTTTCTACTCCAGCCAGAGCTTCTTTCCAGACCGGACTTTACCCGGCATCAACAGGCGCTCCAATAAATGGAATGGCTATGGATGCCAATTTAGAGACTTTTGCCGATGTACTTGCAGAAAACGGTTATTCTACTACATACGTCGGGAAATGGCATCTGGCAGGTGTCCCTAAACTGAGGGGAAGGATGTTTTATGAACCTGGATATTCATTCGGATGGCAAGACCGTAGATTTATGTTTGAATCAGACCATGAGAAATGGTATAAGGTGGTTGAGGAACCAAATCGCATCCATATTACAAATTCCAGAGCGGAGGATACAGATGGTTACCATTACAGTACTGATTTCCTTACTGACAAAGCCATCGAGCTGTTGTCGCAAAGAGATGAACGTCCGTTTTGCCTTATGCTGTCTATACCTGATCCTCATTCACCTGATCTGTGTCAGGATCCGTATGTGTCACAATATGCCGGTATTGAACTGAAAACACCAGAGACTAATTCAAAGGAACTGTTGGATATGCGTCCGGGTTGGGGCGTTGGGGGAAAGGCTCAGGCTGAAAGATTCGAAACTGGGAAGGTTAAGAACTATTTTGCCATGGTAAAATGTATAGACGAGAATGTAGGGAAGATTCTTGCATATCTTGATAACAACAATCTCGATGAAAATACCATTGTTGTATTTACTGCCGATCATGGAGATATGCTCTATAACCATATGAGGGTTGACAAGGGATGTCCATATGACGATGCGGTAAGAGTTCCTTTTATAATAAGATATCCATCTGTTATAAATAAAGGAAAACTGGTGAAAAGAGCTTATAGTATAACTGATTTTGCTCCTACTGTTCTAGGTCTGATGGGTATGCGCGGAATAGAGAATGTTCATGGAATAAATGATTGTAGTACTCTGACAAATTCCAGTGACATTGTTCCAGCCGACCGTATGGTGTATATTACAGATTCACCGTTCAGTGAATGGACTGCTGTTACTGATGGCAGGTATAAGTTGGTATTGTCATGTAAGGAAAAACCTTGGTTGCTTGATATAGAGAAAGACCCGTTGGAGACTGTTAATTATTATGAAGATTTGCAATATTCTGAAATAAGAGACAGACTTCAGAAACATCTTCTGAAATCAATGGAGAGCTATGATGACCCAGCCTTGAAACTGGGTAGACCATTTCTCTATAACACTTCTGATTCTGTTACATATGTCTCTCCGTATCATGGAATGAACAGAAAACAGATTAATAAGATTGAAAAAGAGACCTTGGACAGGTATGTTCTGGAAATGTATTCCGATTATTACAGAAAATACTGATTTTATCTTGTCATTATATAAAAAAGTTTACATATTTGCATTATTATACGATGTCAGACGACAAAAAGAACGTGATAAACATATGAGTGCAGAATTATTGAAAGCATTGCCAAGTTTGGCAAATGATTCTGTTGCCAAACAGGTTACAGATATTTTAACAGATTTGATAGTAACAGGAAAAATAAAGCAAGGTGATTATCTTCCGACAGAAGAAGACTTGTGCCGTGAATTCGGTATAGGACGAAGTTCTGTAAGGGAAGCCATAAAGACTCTTGAATCAAGAGGAATGGTAAGAAAATTCCATGGGAAGGGTGTGGTTGTCATAGATGAGAGTGCACAGGCTACTGCCAAACTCCTTCCGATTGCATTGAAACTGAAGAAAACTACCATGAAGGATATTCTTGAATTCCGTAACTCTATTGAAATCAAGATGACAGAGCTTGCAGCTTCTAGGGCTACTGAAGAACAGATTAAAGTTATTTCAGACAATCTTGAGAAGATGAGGAATGAGGAATACAAGCTTGAGACCTTTGCAGAGTATGACTACAATTTCCATAAATCTGTTGCCGATGCTTCTGGAAACAGCATATTTTCGCTAATGATGGAAACTATGCGTCCTATGCTGTACAATCATATCATCTATACTCTGAATCCTGAATTTAATCCCGAAAATTGCAATCATTTTCATGAAACCATTCTCAATACTATAATCAGTAAAGATCCTGTTGCAGCATCCGAGGCCATGAAATCTCATCTTGCAGGAACAAAGAGTGTGATGGATGAGCTGGAAAGAGCCAATATAACTATTTAGTTATACAGAGTTTGTATTCTAAAGATGTACCTGCAATAACTATGTTTTTTTATTTACAGAGACAAGTTTGTTATTGCAGGATACATATTTAGACTGAAGCTATTGTACATTTGCCTCTGCTAATCAAAAATAAAATAAAAAGAAATGAAAACACAAATTATCTGTAGCTTGTTTATTTCAGGGTGTGTAATCCCTTCTTATTCCCATACCAGACCCTATATTGATGCGACGCAAAATTCATGCGCTAAAGTACATTGTCTAAATATGGGTGAAGTGGCATGGTCAGACGGATTCTGGAAAGACCGTTTTGATATGGTTATTCCAAATGTAATCCCGGCCCAATATGACTATTTTATGGGTTTTTCTGAGTATAATTTTAGAATAGTAGGAGATAAGGCTGACCCGAAAAACGGTTTTAGAGGAACACACTGGCAGGATGGCGACTATTACAAGTGGCTTGAGGCGCAGGTTGCTGTATATTCCGTAACTAAAGATCCGGTCCTGCTGGATTTGATAGAAGAAAAGGCTGCCCTTTTGGCCAGGTCTGTAGCTGATGACGGATATATAACCACTCATACACAAATAGGTTTTGGCCTTTTAAGCGAAAAGAAAAAATACAAGAATACGAAGCGTTTTATTGCTCCAAACCAGCATGAAACATATAACATGGGCCATTTCCTTACTCTTGCAACTACTCATTATAGGGTGACAGGCAGAAGGACATTGATAGATGCAGCAATAAAAGTCGGCAATTTCCTTGATTCTTACTTTAAGGTTATGACTCCTGAACTTACTGATATTGACTATAATCCTACACAGATCATGGGGTTGATGGAGCTTTACAGATGTACCGGTGATAAACGTTATATGGATTGTGCCAACAGATTTATTTCTGCCCGCGGACAGAAAAACGGCCGTACTGAGAATCAGAACGATACTAAACTAAGGTCCGAGAAACGTGCTGTAGGGCATGCCGTGCTGGCTCCTGTTCTATATATCGGTGCAGCTGATTATGTGGCTGAATCGGGAGATACAGTCTTACTTGGCGCGCTGAAGAATATTTGGGAGGATATGTATTTGAGAAAGGCCTCATTTACAGGAGGTTTGGGCAATGTTCATGGAGGTCCTTCGGAAAAAAACCGTAATGAGGTTGTACATGAGGCTTTTGGATATCCTTATCACATACATAGCGCATCTGCATACAATGAAACATGTGCCACTTTCTATGGGGCATATTTCAGCTGGAGAATGTTTATGCTTACCGGCGAGGTGAAATATCTCGACACTATGGAAAAGGCTTTCTATAATAACCTGTCCTCAATGGGACTGGACGGCAAGAGTTATTTTTATACTAATGTTTTAAGGTGGCATGCCGACAATCACTATATGCTTTCAATGGATTATCACAACCGATGGACTACAGAGTGTGCGTGTGTTTGCTGTCCTACCAGTCTTGCCAGATTCCTTGCCGAAACAAAAGAGTATGCGTATGCAAAAAATGATGATGCACTGTATGTGACTCTATATGGTTCTAATAATATCGAGACCTCTATTAAAGGTCAGAATGTTGCATTCAGTCAGTCTACTGATTATCCTTGGAACGGAAATATTAGAATGACATATAAAGGTGACAAAAATGCGGATTTTATACTGAAATTGCGTATTCCTGAATGGGCAGACCAACCACAGGTGATGGTTAATAATGAAAGTGTTGAGACTCAGGCAGGGACTTTTGCTTCAGTTGCCAGAAAGTGGAGGAAAGGTGATGTGGTGGAAATAAGCCTGAATATGAAACCGCAAATAGTTGAGGCAAATCCTATGGTTGAAGAATTGAGAAACCAGGTTGCCGTTTCATGCGGACCTCTGGTATACTGTGCTGAGGCTGTCGATTTGCCGAATGGAGTAGAAATGAAGGACGTCATTATTCCTTCTGATGCAGAGTTTATTGAAAAGTTTGACAAGGCATTGCTGGGAGGTGTCAGGACTTTGACTACAGAGGCTTTGGTCAGAAAGTCATCTTTTGATGAAAACAACCTTTATTCTCCTTTGAAGCGCGGATATGATGATTTTACATTGAAGCTTATACCTTATTATGCCTGGGCTAATAGAGGGGAATGCGAAATGACGGTTTTCTTCCCTTTACGATGGTGAAAAATTTGATAAATCTTACACGAACAATAAATCTATAAACACATGAAAAGACGTGAATTCTTAAGAAGCTCTATTCTTACAACAGCTTTTTTGTCAATGGGAGGATATTCATTGGCTAATGTAGATAGTAAATTCAAGACAAAGACCGATTGGCCTAAACGCGATGATAACTGGAAGTATATGGGCAAGAAGGATACTTCTTCTGTAAAACGCGAAAAGGAATATGTTTTTGATGTAGCGGTAATAGGTGGTGGAGTAGCCGGATTGTGTGCGGCTGTATCTGCAGCCCGACATGGGGCCAAAACTGTTTTAGTTCAGAACAGATCGGTTCTTGGCGGTAATGCTTCAAGCGAAATTCATGCCAGAATTCTTGGGAGGTATGGGATCATGTAATGTATGATTATGTAACTCGCCAGGAAAATCTTACATTGATGCTGAATACTCAGGCCATGGAGGCTGTTATGGATGGAAATTCGATAAAGAAAGCTATCTGTTTCCAAATGTCTACCGAGTCTAAAATCATAATAAATGCTGATATATTCATAGACTGCTCCGGCGATGGTGCGTTGGCTGCAAGTGCCGGTGCTGAATATAGGAGCGGAAGAGAAGGTAAGGCTGAATTTAATGAGAAATATGCTCCAGACGAGCCGGACGGATGGGTGATGGGAGACAGTATCCAGTTCAGCTCCAAGGATATGGGGTATCCTGTACCTTTCAATCCTCCTTCTTTTACTATCAAATATGATCCTAGTAAAGCAAATAAACGTACAATTACACAATTAAGTTGTGGATTCTGGTGGGTAGAATTAGGTAGCGACTTGGATATTGTTGATGTTACAGAAGAGAACCGCCACAAATTGTTGGGATATCTATATGGTGCT
>QWCN01008155.1_pt1 | contig 11181 bp, 10 predicted proteins | sample 1972711 | NCBI WGS metagenome assembly QWCN01 (sample SAMN09866707, study PRJNA288562) | Human gut metagenome isolate term1_stool, whole genome shotgun sequencing... | isolation source: gut | host: Homo sapiens | place: USA: California | reverse complement strand
AAAACAGATACTTGCTGCAAAAAGAGATATGGAAAAATAAAACAGATATTTGCTATGAAAAAAAAAGTATCAGTACAGGAGGAAGACATGTTAGACATCAAATTTGTGAGAGAGAACCCGGAAATCGTAAAGCAGAACATCCGCAATAAATTCCAGGACAGCAAACTGGAGCTGGTTGACAAGGTTCTGGAGTTGGATAAGGAAAACCGCGAGATCAAACAGGAAGTAGAAGCTCTTCGTGCAGAGAGAAATAAAATTTCCAAACAGATTGGTGCTCTTATGGGCCAAGGAAAGAAGGATGAAGCAGAGGAAGTTAAGAAACAGGTTGCAGCTTCCGGTGAGCGTATTGAGGAACTTTCCAAGAGAGAGAAAGAAGTTGAGGAAGAGCTTCTGAAGGATATGATGGTAATCCCGAATATCATTGACCCATCTGTACCGATTGGTAAAGATGACAGCGAGAACGTTGAGATTGAGAAATTTGGTGAACCTGTTGTTCCGGACTTCGAAGTTCCGTATCATACAGAAATCATGGAAGCTTTTGACGGAATCGACCTTGATAGCGCAAGACGTGTTGCTGGTAATGGTTTCTATTATCTGATGGGTGATATCGCAAGACTTCATTCTGCTGTTATTGCATATGCACGTGATTTCATGATTAACAGAGGATTCACATACTGTGTACCGCCGTTCATGATCAGAAGTAACGTTGTTACAGGTGTTATGAGCTTCGCTGAGATGGATGCCATGATGTACAAGATCGAAGGTGAGGATCTGTACCTGATCGGAACCAGTGAGCATTCTATGATTGGTAAATTTATTGACCAGATCATTCCGGAAGAAGAGCTTCCAAAAACTCTTACAAGTTATTCTCCATGCTTCCGTAAAGAGAAAGGTGCTCATGGACTTGAAGAGAGAGGCGTTTACCGTATCCACCAGTTTGAGAAGCAGGAGATGATCGTAGTTTGCAATCCAGAGGACAGCAAGATGTGGTTTGACAAACTGTGGCAGAACACTGTTGATCTGTTTCGTTCCCTGGATATTCCGGTTCGTACACTGGAATGCTGCTCTGGTGACCTGGCAGACCTGAAAGTGAAATCCCTGGATGTTGAAGCATGGTCTCCAAGACAGAAGAAATACTTTGAGGTAGGAAGCTGCTCCAACCTTGGTGATGCACAGGCACGTCGTCTGAAAATCCGTGTAAACGGAAAAGATGGCAAGAAATATCTTGCTCATACTCTTAATAACACAGTTGTTGCTCCGCCAAGAATGCTGATCGCGTTCCTTGAGAACAACCTGAATGCAGATGGAAGCGTAAATATTCCAGTTGCCCTTCAGCCATACATGGGTGGGCAATAAGACTGCTTAACAGGGAGGTGATAATGTGCATAGTTATTTAAGAACTGTTGGCTTTTCAAAGGTAAAGTCACGTAAAGAAATGCAGGAAATCATTCAGGATGTGATAAATACTTACGATGAGAAAATTGCAGTGGAGAATCATCCAGATGGAGTTTTTGTACAATATTCCAAGAATTATGGCTGTGACTGTGGAATAACAGTCTGTGGACAGTATGATGAAGACAATGAGTTTCACGTAGAATATTCATTTCCGTTTTTTCGCGGCACAGGAATCACCTCTCAGGAGAGTGTAGTCGTGGAGAGACACGCAGAAAAAGAGTCTTACGCAGGGGCGTGTGATGACATGCGCCTTGGCGTGACTTTGATCTTTTATCTTCAGAATCCTGCAGAATATATGCTGGAGAAGTATAAGGGGAATATGCGTGAAGGACAGCCACTGACGATTACAGGACTGGCAAGAGAAGGGAAGATCCTTTTTCCGGTTCAGAAAGATAAAGAAGCTGTAAAAGTAGAGCGGGAGCTGACAAAAAACCGCAATAATCTGATCGCGGCTGCCAGAAATGGTGATGAAGAAGCTATGGAAGACCTTACAATGGAAGATATGGATATGTATTCCATGATTTCCGAGCGTATTGTCACAGATGATGTGCTGACAATTGTGGATACCTGTTTTATGCCTCATGGAATTGAATGTGACCAGTATAGTGTGATGGGCGAAATCGTGGATTTTGTGAATTTTAAGAACATTCTCACTGGTGAGAAACTGTGCCAGATGACCATCGAGTGCAATGATATCCAGTTCGATGTGTGTATAAACTGTGCGGATCTGCTAGGAGAACCGGCTGTGGGACGCAGATTTAAGGGGCTGATTTGGCTGCAGGGGCAGCTGCATTTTTAGACGAATCTTTAGATTCATATTTATAGACTAATTTAATTTAAGTTATAAAACACAATCTCAAAGTTAATAAAAAAGCTCTTGACAACTTCGAAAAAAGCTCCTATAATGCAGAACCATCAAAAAGCAAACGAAACTACAAAGGCGTAGAACACTTCAATGTGTCTGCGCCTTTTTTGTTTCCAGGCTTAAAAACAATCTTTTTACGAGGAGGAAATCAACTATGAAAAAATTCAAAACAATTTCAATGGGACTGGTACTTACAATGGGACTGATGACTGGTCTTGGTGCAACTCAGGTATTTGCAGATGATCAGAAAGTTTACAAGATCGCATGTGACCAGGCATATGCTCCATTTTCCATTCAGCAGGATGATGGAAGTTATAAAGGAATTGATGTAGAACTTCTGGCTGCAATTGCAGAGGAAGAGGGTTTCGAATATGAGTTGACTCCTATGGATTTCTCAGGTATCATCCCGGCACTGGTTTCAGGAACAATTGATGGTTCTATTGCAGGAATGAATATCACAGATGAGAGAAAAGAGAGCGTTGATTTCTCTGATGGATATTATGAATCCGGTTCTGCACTGGTTGTAAATAAGGATGATGATTCCATTTCTGATTTTGATGATCTTAAGGGAAAAGTTGCAGCATGCAAGGAAGGAACTACCGGTCAGCTGTGGTGTGAAGATCATGCTGATGAATACGGATTTGAGACAACTGTTTATCCGGATTCTGTAAGTATGATGATGGCAGTTGCAAACGAACAGGCTGATTTCCTTATCGAGGATTATCCGGTAATCAGCTATCAGATCAAGATTGGTGAGCAGGAAAATCTGAAAGTTGCCATTGACGCAATCGAGGAAGCACCTCAGAATGGATTTGCTGTAAAGAAAGGCGAGAATGCTGATCTTCTTAAAATGTTTAACGAAGGACTTCAGAAAATCAGAGATAACGGCAAATATGATGAGATTATTGCTGAATATGAATAAAAAAGACAGACAGAAAGCTGCATAATAAAGCAATATTAAAGTCAACGGAAAATATATTTTTACTCATAACTGTAAGGTATTGAAATGTTATGGGCAGAAGAAATAATCATTGAAAAGTAAAAACTGAATCGTAAAAAGGCATTCAAGGGAGAACGCATATAAAAAGCGTTCTCCCTTGCACTTTTTACAGGAAAACAAACTTATTGAAAAATGGATGCTGTTTGCAGGTAATGTTGCGGAAAATATTTGGGCTGAATGGAGCAAACAGCAATAAAAGGAACTTTTAAAGGGAAACAAAAAGAAATCCGATAATAAAGAGGTACAATATGGCAGATTATTTTTCTAATTTTGTTGAATACTTTCCACGGCTGATGGAAGGTCTGAAACTGACAATTATAATAGCGATTTTTGGTATTCTCCTGGCGGTGGCGCTTGGTATTATACTTTGTATTTTTTCTATCAGCAATAGTCGTATCTTACAGAAGATTGCCAGTGTGTATATCACAATTATAAGAGGTATTCCGCTTATGATTCTGGCGCTTTTTTTGTATTTTGGCGTAATCAAAAACTCCCTGACCCTGGTGCTGGCTGCAATTATTATTCTGGGAATTAATGCTTCTGCATATATGGCAGAAATTTTCCGGGCAGGTATTCAGGCCATTGATTATGGTCAGATGGAAGCAGCGAGAAGTCTTGGTTTAAGCTATTTTCAGACTATGAGAAAAATTGTTCTTCCACAGGCGGTAAAAATTATGATCCCGTCTCTTATGAACCAGTTTATCAGCAGTCTGAAAGATACTGCAATTCTTTCCGCAATCAGTGTTAATGAGTTGACAATGACTGCCAAAACCATTATTGCAAGAAACTACAAAGCCTTTGAATTATATTCCTATGCCGCAATCATTTATATTGTATTGATTACAGCTCTGACATGGCTTTCCAAGAAGGTAGAGCGCAGACTCAGCTATGATAAACGTTAGGAGAAATGAATTATGGCAATTATCGAGGTAAAACATTTACATAAAGTATTTGGAGATCTGGAAGTTCTGAAGGACATCTCCTTTAATGTAGAAGAGGGCGAAGTGATTTGCCTGATCGGACCGTCCGGTTCCGGAAAATCCACCCTGCTCAGATGTCTGAACAAACTGGAAGAGAAGCAGGATGGCGATATAGTGATTCTTGGAGAAAATATTTCTGAGATTAAGAAAATCAATCAGTTCCGTGAAAATATCGGAATGGTATTTCAGCATTTTAATCTTTTTCCAAACTATACTGTGCTGCAGAATATGACTTTGGCACCAACTATGCTGAAAAAAATGTCAAAAGCGGAGGCTGTAAAAAAGGCAGAACAGCTTCTGGACAGAGTTGGATTGCTGGATAAAAAGGATGTGTATCCTGTAACCTTATCAGGTGGTCAGAAACAGCGTGTGGCAATTGCCCGTGCGCTTGCAATGAACCCGAAGATTATGCTGTTTGATGAGCCTACCAGTGCACTGGATCCGGAGATGGTTGGAGAAGTTCTGGATGTTATGAAAGAGCTTGCCAGGGAAGGTATGACTATGGTTGTGGTTACACATGAAATGGGATTTGCAAGAGATGTTGCGGACAGAATCATTTTTATGGATGACGGTTACATTGTAGAAGAGGAAAAACCGGAAGAAATGTTTGCACATCCGAAGACGGAAAGATGCAGGAACTTCCTTGCAAGTGTGCTGTAAATTAAAAATGAGTATCTATGCTCAGTCAATATTGTTATGAAAGCTGGCAGCTATGCACCATAGTGTGTTTTTATCTGCCGGCCTCATTTGAAATCTGTGGCATTAAATAAGTAAAAAACTGCAGTGGACAGGACGGCAGAAGAGTTTGGGCCACTCATATCATCTAATAAGGAGCGTGGTCAAAGTTGTATCCATGCATACATATCAATTTGGATAAAATTGCAGAGAATGCAAGAGTCATGAAAAATCTGACTGAAAAACATCATATAGAAATAACTGGTGTAACCAAAGTTTTTGGCGGCGAGGAAAGGATTGCTCAGACTCTGGTGAATCAGGGGATAAAAAGGCTGGGAGATTCCAGAATTGAAAATATCAGAAATTATGGAAATCTGTCTTGTGAAAAGTGGCTGATCCGTATGCCATCCATATCTGAGGCGAGAGAAGTGGTGCAGTTCTGTGATGTGTCGGTAAACTCTGAGCTTGAGACACTGAAAGCACTTAACCAACAGGCCATACAGTTGAAAAAGAAACACAAAGTAATTCTGATGGTGGATCTGGGCGATCTGCGTGAAGGCTATTTTAAAGAAGAACATCTGGCAGAAGCGATAAACTATGCAAAGCAGGCAAAGGGGTTGGATTTGTATGGACTTGGTACAAATCTGACCTGTTTTTCTTTTGTACAGTCTGATGAGGAAAAAATGAACCGGCTTCTTGGTCTGGCAAAGAAATACGATGCATCTGTATGTATCAGCGGTGGCAATTCTGCGACCATTCACCTAATGCTGGAAAATGGAATTCCGGAAGGAATCAATAACCTTCGTCTTGGTGAGTCCGTGCTGTTTGGCAGAGAACGGACAAACTATGAGTATTTGCCGGGAACCAGCAACGACGCATTTATCATGGAAGCTGAGATCATTGAATCTAAAGAAAAGCCGTCTATGCCGATCGGAAAGATTGGTGCGGACAGTTATGGTCATGTGCCTGTTTTTACAGACAGGGGAATTCGAAAGAGAGCCATCTGTGCCCTTGGCAGACAGGATGTTGACGTAGAAACCATGTGGCCGGTAGATGAAGGCGTGGAAATCATCGGAGCCAGCAGCGATCATCTGATTGTGGATGTGACGGATTGCGAGAAAGAATTTAAGACTGGAGACAGGATTTGCTTTCGTTTAGGTTACTTTGCTGTAATGCGTGCTTTTACCAGCAAATATGTGGAAAAGATATATGAAAAACAGGAGATAGAAAAGGAAAAAAACGAGAGCTTGTATAAGGTATCATAAGAATTACTGTTTGCAAGTAATGTTTCACGTGGCACTTTTTCAAACACGCTCTAACAGAAAAGCGAAAATATAATTTGTGCAAAATGAAAACAGTAGTTCGTAGAATTTTGAGAAAAACTTAAAATCCAGGAGGAAAATCATGGGAAAGCATTTTGTACTGACTATCAGCCGTGAATTCGGTGCAGAAGGTCATGAAATAGGAAAAGTACTTTCAGAACGTCTGGGAGTAAAGCTCTATGATAAAGAACTGCTTGCCAGGGCAGCTGCAAAATCAGGAGTGGATGTTAATTCTGTGTGTGGATATGACGAAAACGTGGAACGGCGTTTTATGGATCCTTATCTTGGAAACGGACGCATTAATTCTGCACAGGAGGATAAGCTTTTTCATCAGGAAGCACAGATCATGAGAGACCTGTATGCAAAGGAATCCTGTATCATCATAGGCAGGTTATCAGATTATGTGCTTCACGATGAGCCGGATGTATTGAGCGTGTTTATTTATGCTCCGGAGAGCTTTCGAATAGATAACATTATGAAAAAACATCACATTTCTGCCAAGGAAGCTAAGAAACTGGTAAGAAAAATGGATGCGGCCAGAGATAATTATTATCGTTTTTATTCTATGGGAAAATGGAGTCATAAGAAAAAGAAAGATCTTACCATAAACAGAGAGACTTTTGGAATCGAAGGCTGTGTAAAAATTCTGGAGGCAATGATCCGTACGAAGACGGACGAGGAGGAGCAATAGGCCATGAGTGAAAAATGGGACGAAAAAGTAATTGAGCTGGCCAAAAGTCTGATAAACTGTCAGAGCTATTCAGGACATGAGGATAAAGCGGCGGAAGCTTTAAAGGCGTATATGAAAGAGACCGGTGTTTTCGATGAGATAGAAACTGACTGCTACGGAAATGTGATCGGTCATATTAAAGGAAAAAATTCTGGTTCGAAAGTCCTGTTTGATGGACATATAGACACGGTTCCAGTTGGAAATTTAAAGGACTGGAAACATGATCCATTTCATGCAGTTGTTGAAGATGGAAAGCTTTATGGCAGAGGAGCTGCTGATATGAAAGGTGCGGTAGCCGCATTTACAGTTGCTGCGCATAGATATGCGGTGGAAAATGGGAAAAATTTTGCCGGAGATGTATATGTGGCCGGTGTTGTGCATGAAGAATGCTTCGAAGGTGTTGCTGCGCGAAAAATAAGTGAGAAAGTGAAACCGGATTATGTGGTAATTGGTGAAGCTTCTGAAATGAATTTGAAGGTAGGCCAGCGTGGCCGTGCGGAAATTGTGGTTGAGACCTTTGGCGTACCGGCACATTCAGCAAACCCGGAAAAGGGCGTAAATGCAGTATATAAAATGTGTGAGGCCATTCAGGCTATCCGCGAGATCGAGCCGCCTGTCCAGGATAAACTGGGAAAAGGAATCCTGGAGCTGACAGACGTAAAATCTTCCCCATATCCAGGAGCCTCCGTTGTTCCGGAATACTGCCGTGCAACCTATGACCGCAGACTTCTGGTAGGTGAAACCAAGGAAAGCGTGCTTCAGCCAATCATTGAAAAAATGGAAGAGCTGAAGAAAAAGGATCCGCAGTTTTCCTATAAAGTTTCTTATGCAGTGGGAAAAGAGGAATGCTACACCGGAGAAAAAATCCAGGGAGAACGCTTTTTCCCAGGCTGGCTGTTTGGCGCAGAAGAGGAGTGGGTAGCAAAAATAAAATCCGAACTGGAAAAAGAGGGATTTTCTCCAAAGGTAACTACCTACAATTTTTGTACAAATGGAAGCCATTATGCAGGAGAAGCTGGCATACGTACTATTGGAATGGGACCTGCAAGAGAAAATCTGGCACATACCATTGATGAGTATGCGGAGGTGGAAGATCTGATAAATGTGTCGGTGTGCTATGCGGGGATTATGAAGGCGTTGTTGGGATGATGTATAGCTTTCGGTAAAGTGAAGAAATAATGTGAAAATGATAGAAAAGGCATTCTTTTTTGAGTATACTATTACTTGGAAAGGAGTGCTTTTTTATGATTATTGATAGACTTTCGGTGTTTGTGAAATGGAAATTTTGGAAGCAGTTGAAAAAAGATAGCCTACAAAAAGAAGCAGCTAAAAAATGAAAAATAGAAAGAACAACTGGATAAAAATAGTTATCCAACTACTGTCGTTTATCTTAATCCCAGAACTGTTCGTAACAGGATTTACAGCTATTGGAGATATTTTTTCCCAGATCTATGCTGGAAGTATTTCCTGGGAGAGTGTCAGGTATTCGGTGTATGTACTAATCGCGACAGTGCCAGGAAGTGTACTGGTGGGGAGATTTTTTTGCGGATTTTTCTGCAGCTTTGGAGCTGTGCAGGATTTCTTGTGGTTTGCAGCGCGGAAGCTGGGAAAAGGCAGCTGGAGGCGGAACAGAAATCCAGAAATATACAAGAAAGCTGACAGAGTTCTGAAACTGGCAAAATATGGAGTACTTGTTTATTTTGTAATATTTATATGGAGTGGTGTTTTGACCTGGAAAAAGCAAGGTCCGTGGGAAATATTTGGCCAGTATATTGTGCCTGGACATTGGCCGGGAGTGAAGCCTTTGTGCTCGGTGGGGGGGATTTTACTCTTGGTGATTTTGGCAGGATCAGTGTTGGTAAAGAGATTCTTTTGCAGATATTTCTGTCCAATGGGAGCGGTGTATGCACTGATTTCCAGAGGTGCATTTTTGAAAATCGAAAAGCCCGGACGAGAATGCAGTGCCTGTTCTTTGTGTACTGCGAAATGCAGCATGGGAATTGATTTTACGAAAAAGGAACAAGTTACAGGTGGAGAGTGCATTGTGTGCCAGCAGTGCATTAGCTGGTGTCCGAAAGGAAATGCGCATTTTGGAATTAAATATGGAATGGTGATCGGAGTATTGCTCACGTGTGTGATGATTGGGGCTTCCCGGCTCCTTACGGCGAGAAGCTATACGAAGGATAGAAATATAGCAGGCGGTGTTGTTGAAGGTTTCAGATATAAAGACGGTACTTATACTGGAACAGGTGAGGGCTATCGTGGAGCGATGCGTGTCACTGTAAGTGTGGCGGACGGAAAAATAACCAGTCTTACACTGGATAGTTATGAGGATGACAAGTCTTATATGGAAAAAGCGAAAGCTGAAATCTTTTCTGCAATAATCGGACAGCAGAATACGAATGCAGATACCGTATCCGGTGCTACATATAGCAGTAAGGGGCTGATTCAGGCTGTACAGAATGCTTTGAAGGAGGCAGGAACTTCAGAGACTGTGGAGAATGGTTCTGATGATAAAGCTGCGGACAAGGCTGAATTTATTTCTGCAGGCCGCTTCCGGAACCTTGTCGATGGCGTATATACAGGATCTGCCGATGCCTTTCGTGGTGATGTAGAAGTTCAGGTTACTGTGGAAAATCAGCAGGTAACGGATATTTCCATCTTCTCATACTGTGACACAGAAGAATATTTTTTCAAAGCTGCGCCAGTTGTAATTGAAGAGATGAAAGAGGAACAAAGTCTGAACATTGATGCTGTCAGCGGAGCCACATACAGCAGCAACGGAATTATTCATGCCGTGGCAAATGCATTGGAGATTCCCGAAGATCAATATGCCGAACGTCCTGGCCGGAATCTGGCTGCCAAGAAGAAAAGCCATGGACATATTGTAAAACATGTAATAGAAAACCAGGAAGAGTATGAAAAGAAGGTTAGAGGATGCAGACTGGGAATCGTGAAGAATAGACATTGACAGCCCTTATACATCAGGCATATAATATATCAGATATACACAAAAAATATATGCAAAAATGTAAAATATCTGGTAACTATTTAATATCTGCGCTGTAAGCGTTATAATTTTGGGTATAAGTACTGGGAAAAAATGAGACGAGCGAAAGCATATCTGTTGTTTTTTATGGGAGTGGCATCTATTCTGCTGGGAGGCTGCTCGGGTAGTTCGAAGGCAAACCTGGAGGAGGCAGCAGAGCAGCCCGCTGTGGTGGACTACACCTGTATTTCCAATCCGGAAAGCGATAAGAAAATCTATGTTATTCTGAAAAATTATCATGGTGCCTATTGGGAGAAAGTAATAGATGGTATAACAGAAGCTGCAAAAAAACTGGATGAAGCGGTTTATCTTGGTGGAATTGATAACGAAACTGACATTTCCGGTCAGATTGACCTGATGAACCAGGCTATGGAGCAAGGCGCTGACGGAATCCTGCTGGCTCCGGCAGATTCCAATTCACTGGCAGACAGCTGTCAGAAGGTACGGGAAAAGGATATTCCGGTAGTACTTATTGATTCTTCTATTAACAGCAGCGAATTTGACGCCTGTTACATGACAGATAATATAGATGCCGGAGAAATGGCAGCGAAAGAAATGCTGGAGTTGCTGTATGATGCAGGAAATTCACCGACAGACCCACTGGAAGTGGGAATCCAGTTGTCATCGGATAGTTCACAGGCAATGGTAAATCGTGTTTCCGGATTCCTAAATTTCTGGGCGGGCAATGCACCGGAGCAGTGGGAAATCGTTCAGGATATAAGAGTTAATGGTGGTGATACGAAAAAGGCACAATCGGATGCCGCTGTATTATTAAGAGAAAATGCAGATATAAAGGGCTTTTTCGGTTGCAATAACACATCTACTGTCGGCATCGTAAATACTCTTTTCGAAGAAGAAAGAACAGATGTGGTGCTGGTGGGTTTTGACCTGGCGGACGAAACGAAACAGATGCTTCAGAATCCGGAATATCATGCAGTGACTGTGCTGCAGAAACAGGATCAGATGGGATATCTGGGAATGCTTTCCCTGAATTCTCTTATAAAGGGAGAAAAATCAGAGCAGAAGTATTTTGATACCGGAGTCATTATGGTTGATTCTGATTACCTTATGGAGAATGCTGTCTCATGAAAGATCGAAGAAAAAA
>QWCN01006220.1_pt1 | contig 11181 bp, 14 predicted proteins | sample 1972711 | NCBI WGS metagenome assembly QWCN01 (sample SAMN09866707, study PRJNA288562) | Human gut metagenome isolate term1_stool, whole genome shotgun sequencing... | isolation source: gut | host: Homo sapiens | place: USA: California | reverse complement strand
CATGCCGTCCCAGAGTATGTCCTCCTCTATCTTTTCCTCGTTGATGGATACCGTGATGTCCTTGCTTATGTCAAGGAACCTGTTGTATCCGCGTCTGTTTACGTCCTCCTTCGTGAGTGTGCCTTTCGCATAGGCCTTACGCAGTCTTTCCAGACCTTTGTCCCGGTTCCATGCATTCTTACGTTCATTTTTGGCGGTTCACGGGAACATATGCAGGAAATTGCTTTTGGCGACCAGATGGTAAATCTTGATAGGGGAGCGGACAACTCGCATATCGAAAGGTGTAAGGATATAGAAGAATGGGCAAAGGACGTGTATTCATTCGTATGTGGCAAATACGGCGAGGAAAATATTGCCGCGTTCATTGTACACTTGGATGAGTTGAATCCTCATGTCCATTGCACCTTGTTGCCAATCCAAGACGGAAAGTTTGCGTACAAGCAGATATTTGCCGGAAAGGACAAATACGAGTTCAGCGCACGGATGAAGCAACTGCACAGCGACTTTGCGGAAGTGAACAGGCGTTGGGGAATGTCAAGAGGTGCGAGTGTTTCCGAGACCGGCGCAAAACACCGCACCACCGAAGAGTATCGCCGACACCTTTCGGCAGAATGTACCGGCATCGAGGAGCAAATTGTCCAACATAAAAAAGCGTTGTCCGACCTTAAAGTGGAAATCAGTCTGGCAGAGCGCAGGGTGAAAGGCCTTACTTCGATGGTGGATAACCTCCGCAAGGCGAAAGCTGAAAAGGAGCATCAGCTATCGGCATTGGAACGAAGCCTGCAATCCCATCAAGGGGATGCGGCATCCATTGTCGCCGAGAAAGAACGTCTGGAAAAAGAGCTGGCCTCTATCCGGGAGAAACTGGCAGGCAAGCAGGAAAAATTACAGGTGGCTGGCCGACAGCTTGACACCCTCAAAGGGGATATGGCTGCCATCAGCGAGCGCACGGAAGAGTTGAAAGGAGAAGCGTACAAGTATAGCCGTGAAATCCATTCTAATGTGGACGTGCTGCTCAAAGATGTAATGCTGGAGACGTTGGTGGGTGAACATTCCGCAAGAGTGGCAGAAATGAAGCCTTCGGAGCAGGTTGCTTTTGACGGTTCACTGCTGCAAAGTCTGACAGAACAAGGGTCGGAGGTGATGCACTGTGCCACGCTTCTGTTTCTCGGTATGGTCAATGATGCCACCACTTTTGCCGAAACGCACGGTGGAGGTGGAAGCAAAAGCGACCTCAAATGGGGACGTGACGAGGATGAGGATAACCGTGCCTGGGCAAGGCGTTGCATGATGATGGCAAGTAGAATGATGCGGCCTGCATCCGGCAAAAAACAGAAGAGATAAGCGGCAGAAATGCTTTTCTCACAATGGATATATAAACCATAATGACAGATTGAATATGACAAAGAAAATATTTTTTATCATTGCTATGGCAGCAATATGCTGCACGTTGCAAGCGAAAGCGGATGTACAACCTGCACCACAGGACAGTGTCCGCACCGGTACATTTACGGATGCCGGACAGATGTTCCAGCCGATAGAACCGACTTATCACAATGGAGTGTTTGTCTCTTCTCCCTGGAATGGCAACTGGTTTGTCAGCCTGCAAGGTGGAGCAAATGCCTTCATCGGCAAACCGATTGGATGCGCCGACCTGTTTGACCGGGTAAAGCCCACGTTGTCCGTCTCGCTCGGCAAGTGGTTCACCCCACAGATAGGAGCGAGAATCGGATATGGCGGTTGGCGGTATAAGGACTGTGAACTGACCGCAAACGACTATCATCATTACCACGCGGACTTGATGTGGAACGTGCTTGGAAGCCGATACGCCAAAGTGGAAAATCCACGTTGGGGAATTGTTCCATACATCGGGCTTGGAGTGATGCACAATCCGCAAAATGGAAAGACTCCGTTTGCCGTTTCATACGGGGTGCAAGGCCGGTACCGCATTTGCAAGCGGCTTACCGCTTTGCTGGAGATTGGCAATGTTTCCACATTTCAAGATTTCGACGGCTATGGCAAAGCTGGCCGTTTCGGAGATAATATGTTGTCCTTGTCCGCAGGATTGTCCTTTGCGATTGGCAAAGTCGGATGGAAGCGTGCTGTGGATGCCACCCCTTATATTCGGCAAAACGAGTGGCTGATGGATTACGCTTCGGGGCTGTCTGAAGACAATCGAAAATATGCCGGGCAGCATGACAGGGATATGCGGACGTTGGAGGAGCTGAAAAAGATTCTGAAGATTGAGGGCTTGCTTGACAAGTACAGCAGGATGTTCGATGACCGTGAGTTTCCGGACAATACTTATCCAAGGAACAATTACAGCGGATTGAACTCTCTTCGGACACGGTTGAAGAACAGGCATTGGGATGGAAGGACACCGCTTGCCAATGACAGCCTGATGCAGTATTCTGAAACTGCCGATACCATTATAAATGGCAATGGCGATACAGGCAATTCTTCTCGTGGCAATGCTGCCGATTCCTTGACTGCCTCAAATGTAAGTGGCGATACGATTCGCAGTTACAGCCATTCGGATTATCTCGCTTTTATAAGTTCCGGAAATGAGTGCCTTGGTTCGCCTGTCTATTTCTTCTTTGAACTCGGCACGGCACACCTGACCGACAAGTCCCAGTTGGTCAATCTTGACGAGCTGGCTCGTGTGGCTAAGAAATACGTATTGTCCGTAACTGTTGTAGGAGCTGCTGACGCTGCCACAGGAAATGCCGATGTGAACAACACATTGAGCGCATCGAGAGCTGACTATATTGCTATGGAATTGGGCAAACGGGGAGTGAATGTTGGACGTATAACCAAGGTCAGCAAGGGTGGCATATCAGATTATACGCCCACCGAAGCCAACAGGCATACCAAGGTGATGCTCTATATGAAGTGAAATACTGTTTGTTCTGATTGATATAGTTCTTATGAAGGAGAGCCTGTCCGCGATGGATCGGCTCTCCTGTTTTACAATTCTATGAACTTTCCCGGATTGAATGTCAGATGTTCGTTATGGAATACATACCCCAACTGGTTGGTGACGCATTTCGTGTTTCCTATCTGCACGTCAACATTGTGATGTGAATGTCCGTAAATCCAATAGTCTATGCCACTATCCTTGATGTAGTCTTCGAGTTCAACAGTAAATGCTCCGTTGGCTTTGCTGTCTGCAAATTTAGGATGTTGCATCCGGTATGAAGGCACATGATGTGTTACGACAATTTTATGTTCTGCCTGGCTGTTGGTAACAGCATTGCGAATAAATGCCGTACATCTTTTGCATTCGTTATTAAACTCGGCTGATGTTAAAATTTCCTCATTGAATAATATTCTGCGGAAATCCGTAATCACACTTTCTGTGAAGTAGGCGTTCTCTAAAGGTATGTATGCCCATAAGGTAGAAACGATTACATCTATGTCGCCTATGTGTACAACACCGTTGTAATAGCAGTGTACATTAGGACGTATTTCCAGACAATACCCGTCTTCAAGTGTGGCGATGTCATAATATTTATAGAACTCATGATTGCCCATGCAGACAATCACTTCTTTATAGTTTTCGGAAGCCCAATTCCAAAATGGATGTTTTGTGTAATTCTCGTCCCCGAGATAACCTATATCCCCGGCCAATACAAGTATGTCTCCTGTAATGGGTAGGGGATTGTGCTTGATGTAACTGCAGTTCTCGGCAAATTCCAGATGAAGGTCAGACGCATATTGTATTTTCATTGCTTGGTTACAAATAGTTCATCTAATTGGGTTAATAATTCTGATACAAATTCCTTGTCCTGTCCCAATGATGCAGCCAGCGGTTCCGCCAATTCATCCCAGTTGTCTCGGATTGATGAAACAAATTCATGAATACAATTTACGATTGATTCCGGAGCTTCAATTGTGGCATCCTCCATGATGACAAGGTTCTTCAGAACGTCTGAACGATGTTTGCGTATATCTTTGCTGTTTACATGCTTACCGTTTTTTTTGTCAACCAAAAGATTAAGATATGCCCTTGCTTTTAAGGCAATCAAGGATGTCGGAGTCGCATGACGTATTCCATTCGTCAATTTACTGTTTTCAATTGTGAAATGGTAAAAATCATCATCCATGATAATCGCACTTAAACTTGAAACTTCATCGCTGACAGGAAGCGGCTCAATGGTAATGCCTTTTGGCTCTCCGAGTACGTCAGAATGGCGTGACAACAGCTCAATCATTTCAGGATAACCATTCTTCCCATCCAAAAAACGATATAATTCATATTTAGGCGATTCTCCTTCTTTGGGTTTACGCTTCTCCGGCCGATAACCGGCTTCTTGTACAAATTGCCAAAAACGCTCACCGAAAGCCGATGTCATATTTTCTACGATGACAATCATATCTATGTCGTGCGTGGCACGAGGACGGACAACTGTACCTGTCATTGCTATGTCACAGGCCGTTCCTCCTATTACAACGTAATTGTCTGAAAAATCAGCAAATGCTTCTCGAAATTTTTCTAATCCTTCCATTTTATATCTTTAATCATTTGTTCTACTTCCTTTTCCACACGTGGGTCATTGTCATCTTTCAATGCAAGTGCAAGGGACAATTTATCAACCCATTGTCGTTTGTCATCAATTAAACCTATCGCAGGATATTTCCATACCTCTATGATGAAGTCGCCGTCATAAATATTGGGATTTTCAAAAGCGTCCAGTGCTTTTAATTCACGATATTCCTTACTTGTCAGCATGATCATTCTTTCCGGGTCAGGGTTAAGCCGCGTGTGATGAGCCAATGCGTTTATTCCACAAGTAGGGTAATCCTTTTCTGTCCGTATGCCATCGCAAAAAATACGCTGTTCCAATGGTGATATAAGTACCGGTGTGGCTGCATTCCACAACTCTTCGCCTTTTAACTTGAAATGAACCGCTTTCTTTCTTTGGTAGGTTTGTACCTTCTCGCATAACCCTAAGTCATCAAGACAGGTGATTCCCAATGTAGTGTTTTCGTAGGAATAGGGAACCAATTTGCTGATTTCTTTCGCTGAAAGACCTTCAATACTACTTTCTTGTAAATGGTAGAGTAGTAGATATTGTGCCACAGGTGTCAGAATTGTAGCCTTTTTGCGATTGCTTGTTTTCTCCAAGGCAATGAGTGTTGGCAGGTGGGCATATTGGTCGGACATTACGAAATAGACCCCCTTGTCACTCAAACGCTGCCTTTCGTATGTTGGTCCTGGGGTAAGTATGAACACAACCGGCAATTTCAATAGTCCTGTTATCCTGCTTGATGTGATTTGGCACTCTTTCGGTGTCGGATTTCCTTTTTTAGGTTCCAAAAACAACAAAGGAGTATCCTGGTAAGAGGCTTCATAAAATGTGTATGATAACCTTTCACCAATGGATATACCCTTAAGGCACTCTTTGACACAGGGCATTATCTTCATCTTCCTGCCAAGTATGCTTATTTCTTTCATTGATATTTTGCTCTATTTTAATGGTGTATTAAAACAATGCAAAAGTAATAATAATATTTTGAATGACAGTTGTTTTAGTCGTTTTATTTTTTCTTGATTTGTTTCTTTCTCCAATTTGCCTGCGTAAATAATCATATTTTGATGATAATCGCAGATAAATAGGCATGTCTTATTGTTGGCATATTTGTGATTGTTTACTTTTATACCTGTCTGACATCTTTGCATAATGAAACTTCTCCGGCTAATCTTGTCGGCTCTATTTTCCTTTGCAAAGGTACTGCGGCGAGGGAACATCAAGTACCATTTCACTAATGCCCGGTGGACTTGACAACAACTTTCCGCAATTTCCGGTGGACGAAAATTGGGCATTTCATCAACTCCTTTGGCATTTGCTTGTCTTATCCCTCTTTTTCCTCAGTCTCTTGATTGCACGTAAAATTCAGACCCCGACAAGAAAGCCGATAAAGGCTTCAAAATAAGGGAGAAAAAACAAAAGTTCAACAATTAAAACAGACTGATTATGCACAGCAAGATTTTTCAAATCACAGTAGAGAAACCATCAAAGGACAACTTCCTGAACGAAAACACCCTTGAACAAGGAGACGGACATTACTATGACTATTGCTCGGAGATAAACGAAGAAGACCGCAAGTTTCATATTTCCAATCTGATAGACGGCATCCTACCCAAAGGAATGTTTGAGCTTGTGGATGATGACACAATTCGATACAATGGTGGAGCAGACAAGTGGAAAGAGGAGTTTGTGGCAACATTGCAAGAAAAAGTGAAAGAAGTTACCACAGAGAACTGCACAATGTGGATTGGAGCTGTTTACCAACTTGAAAAGTACCTCAAAAATCCGCTTGACACAGGCCATCAATTCTATATGGATGAGCAGGACATTACCGGCTATGCCGAACAGTCATACGAATTTTTGCGTACAGTAAGCGAATTAGAACCGGGAACATTGCTTTACATAGGGGGAGTTATCGACTATCATTTCTAAGCCTATGAGAACGAGAAGAATGTCAAAAGAACAAGGGAAGCGTCGCAACATCAGTCGGTTTCCTAATTTCCACTGCACAGGCAGCGTCAAGGGAATGAAACGGATGTACTACGGAAATCAAGCGTTGCTCGTGAGGTGCGGAGCATATATCTACAATGTTTCGAGCGAACCAAGTATCTATCACCAAGCAAAATGACAGGTATTGTGAGCGGAAAAACGCACGGCAAATCCGTTAACGAATGAGCGCATAGTCTGTTTTGCTCTTTTTGTCAGCCACTTGTTACAGGATATATTGTAACAGGTGGTTTTTTGTGTCCGGCTTCGGCAACCTGCCGAGTGCCGAAGTTCCACTTTTTTAGAACCATAAGTGGATGACAACCATTTGTAAATTAGCTCTGTGCGTAAATCTTACCACTTGTATAACCACTTTTACCACTAATCCACCACTTGAATACCAAGACCGTTTGGCACTGTTATAATGTCGGATGTACCCGGCTTTGAGCCGACCGTCACGCCACACGGCATTGTTTTATTGTGCAAAGGTACTGCTGTGGCAGAACGCCAAGTATCGCTTGCGCTAACAATTCATTGGACTTAACGACAACTTTCCACGAATGTACCATTGGTGGTATTTCATTAACTCCCTGTTTGTTCACTTGTCTTATCTCCCTCTTTCCGCAGTCTTGAACGCACATAAAACATATCCCGATGGCGAAGCCGAAAGGCTTTCAAGCAAAGGGAAATAAAAATATCAGATTTATGGCAAAGACGATAGACATTGAACTTCAAAAGCAGTTGGACAAACCGCAGATATGGTTTTACAAGTATTTTCCTGCACGCATACGCAATGTGGGCGAGCGTGAGATAGCAGACCGCAAATTGGTCTTTGACTTCAAGGACGGGCGGGCATACGAAGAGGTCGCCCAACTCACGGCAGCCAATATGACAGAACGCTATGGAGCGTCGTGTGCCGATATTGTATTTTCTCCCGTACCGGCATCCACCGACAAAAAGAACGAGATACGTTACAAGGCATTTTGCCAAAGAGTGTGTGAACTGACCGGAGCTATCAATGGCTATGACTATGTATCCGTGAGTGGCGAGAGGCTGACCATTCACGAGAACCGCAAGGCAGAGAAAGAAGTCCGCAAGGTAAACATCATTGAGTTTGATGCGGCTTTTTTCAACGGCAAGTCGGTAATAGTCTTTGATGATGTGATAACCAAAGGATTGAGTTATGCCACCTATGCCAACCAACTTGAAAGACTTGGCGCCAATGTGCTCGGAGGTATGTTTCTCGCAAGAACCCATTACAAAGTGAAATGATATGACCCAGACAAAGTATGACAAGGCAGTGTCCGTTTGTTTCAGCGGACACCGCATCATCCCATTCCTCTATGGGAAACAACTGAAGCAGCAATTAAAGGCAGAGATAGCCAAGGCATACGCTGACGGCTACCGCCATTTTTACTGTGGTATGGCAATAGGGTTTGATATGTTGGCGGCAGAAGTCGCCATCTCGTTGCAATCTGAATTGCCAGACCTGCAAGTCATTGCCGTGATACCGTATCGTGAACAAACCGGGCGGTGGAGCGATGCGATGAAAGCCAAATATGACACCATCCTCCGTAATTCGGATGATGTTATCATTCTGAGCGAACACTACTATCAGGGCTGTTTGCTTCGACGTAATGACTATATGGTTCATCACAGTTCGCGTCTTATTGCGTGGTATGATGGCAAACCAAAGGGCGGTACGTTTTATACCTGCCGCAAGGCTACGGCGAATGGACTGGAAGTTATAAATCTCTATGACGGTTCAATCGTATGACAGGCATCTTGTTTGAGTGTGTTCCGGGACACAGCGGCAGTCCTTTGCTAATATATGTAAAGGCTGTTCTGCCAGCCATTGCATATATGGCAGGGCACGCTGCTGATTCTGATGTGCCTATCAGCCGCCGTGCAATCCTTTTATATCTTCGGAGTCTCCGTCCTCCCTATTTCTTTCCTCCCTTTTTTAGCCTTTCTTTTCACTCTTTGGCTGTGCGACCTATGGGGCAGAATTTTTCGCAAAGGTAACCGGCCGTTCCAATCCTGCCAATGCCGGCATACTGCCGCGAGTGACACGCAAAAATCTTCCTCTCCTTCTGTCGAGCGTATTTTTCCGGTTCAGCCTTGTCCGATTGTTCCTTGCCACCTTCAGAAAGCAGAAAAATCTTCCCGGCGGTCGCAAACAGGCCAAACAGAGGGAATAAAAACAATAAATCAAAAAGACAATGAGCAAGTACGATTTTATCAAGCAGGGCAATCTCCTTTATTGGCACGACCCCGACAACGGACTGTCAGACGGGGCCTACAGAGTGGTTTCCGCACCCGAAGAAATTGAGGAAGACAGTATTATCCTAATTGCGACAGACTCATCAGAGGCAGAGGTTTTGGCATCGGAGTTATCACCGATAAGCACACCGATAAGTCACAAAGGCAAGTTTATGCGTTGGAAGAAAAAGCGTGAAGCCGAAGGTATGGTATTTTTCAACCGTCTGTCCGAAGTCGTGGAAACAGACAGTGATTTGGCTGTAGGTGATATGGTGGCGTTCACTAATGACTACGGGGTAGTATTCGGACCACAAGAAGTGCTGGCTTTCAGAGAACCTTGGAATGGCGGCAGATGCGTGTATCTTGACAGCGATGCCTATTGGTTTCCCGACCGTCCCGAACAGCTTACAATCCTAAGCAAAGGAGGTGCGAAATGACAAACGAAGACAAAATCCTAAAACGACTTTGCGGCAATATCGCCGCAGGCCGTTTCAACTGGCGGAAATACTGTACTCCGCAGTCATACTTCGGTTGGGAGATTTGTGTTACCCCACTGCATTGTTCTTACGGACAGATAGGTTATACCGTCTATTTCCCTTATACCAATATGCCGGAAGTGGAATATGACTGGGATATGGGCAAACTGACCATTGACGGCGAGAAGTGGAGAAGCTATTTGCAGAATAATCAACAATCATAAAAAAAATATCAATATGGCACAGAATTTTTATACCAAATGGCAGGATGCCATCCTTACGGATGCAGGAGCTTATGTTTCAAAAGAGTATCGCAGTTTCCAAACGGCATTGGTGCGTGAGATTTCCAAATACGCAACAGCCGTTGGCGCAAAAGTAACGTCCAACTCAAAAGAGCATTATACTACCTCTTGCTTTGTAGATCGTAACGGCAAGTTTGTTTACATCAGCCACTCGTCCACTTTGTCCCGAATGGATAGCGGTGTTAGAATTGAACTCGACTCGTTCCTGGTACGGACAGCCAAAAGCGCAAAGGATTACAGAGGAGGATATAACCAGTATTGCGATATGGCAAATTTGCAGTCGAAGATAGATGATTTGTTGGAGGAATAACCTGTAAACAAGAGGGGATGCGGAGCAAAATCTGTTTCGCATCTTCTTTTCCTCTCTAATGGGTGCATACATCCGTTGCGTCCTTCCTTTTATACGATTAAACCTTTAATCGAGAACGTAGGTTCCGGCACTTATATCTGTCTAAGAATCCGACCTTTATAATATCACATTCCCCCTTGATAGTTACAATCTTGATTTATGCCAGCCTGCCCCTTTGATATTGTTTTGCAAAGGAAACGCCGTTTCGTCAAATGTCAAATATCTGTTTCAAGAAATCTTCCTCTGACAAGCAGAGCGTATTTCTTGCCATCCATTTGCCTTATTGTCATTCCCGGCTCTGATGAAAGCAAAAAATATCCTTCGGACAGGCTGGGAATCAGTCAAGAAGAGGGAAAGAAAAAATGTTTAACACTCAAAATTAAAAGGAAATGGAGTACAACCATCAATTAACAGAGAATGACAAACACTTTGCGGATGAGTTTTCGGACTATGTGAACGGCAAAATGGGTTCACCCCGAAAGATAGGCAAGGCATTGGCGGATGACCACCGCTATTTAGTCAACGAGAAAGCCAAGATGATGTTCTGCTTTATGGAACAGTTGGCGGAAAACTGGCACAGGGGCAGGTATGACGAGCGCAACGAATGGGCGTGTCGTCTGGCAGCGGAAGCCATTGACCATTTGGCAGAAAACAACCTCTATCATCTATCAAAAGAGTATTACGAAAATCATAAACAATAATGGGTATGGAAGCACTTTTAATCGCCACACCAAAATGGAATATCGCAGAATGGAGCAACTATGAGCCAATGACAACCTTTTGGCAGGATTTCTCTATTGCCGATATGTTCGGGAACAATGCCATTATGGAAACATACGAGCGAGCCAAATCCGAGTGGAAAGACAATTACAAGTATTGGACGGAGCTGTGCCTTGTCCTTAATCACAAAATCTGGCAGTGGCACGAGAGGGACAATCAGAAAGCCGCCCTCTATGACCGCCTTTGGACGGAAGCGGACAGAATGACCGCTGAATGGTCGGACGAACAGCAGTTGTATTATTTTCAGATAACGGACTAATCAACCGGTGGGGAGATGTGAGAGGTCTCCCCACTTCAAACTCAAAGACGATGAGCATACAAGAAACTATACAGAAAGTGACGGAGATAGCCCAAAGCAAGGGCTGGAGCGTAAACGTGGACGGCAAGAACCAATCAAATATTCAGTTCGGGTTTCAACGCTACACCAACAGTGGGCAGGATTTCAATTTCAATGCCCAAATGCAGCACGAGGACATTGACACCCTCATTTATGA
>QWCN01007632.1_pt1 | contig 11186 bp, 19 predicted proteins | sample 1972711 | NCBI WGS metagenome assembly QWCN01 (sample SAMN09866707, study PRJNA288562) | Human gut metagenome isolate term1_stool, whole genome shotgun sequencing... | isolation source: gut | host: Homo sapiens | place: USA: California | reverse complement strand
GAGCATTGCTTCGGCGGACGGGAGGGCGCCGTGCCCATCCCGCCGTCTCAGGAGGAAAAGCCTGACTCTCAGAAATAATTATTCTCCCGGTGCACGAAGATTTTCCAATGCATCAAAGGCAGCCCCGATACATTCGTATCGGGGCTGCCGTGTTCTTTTTTTATCTGCACATGAGGCTGACTCTGCTGCCCTTTATTCCTCCAGATGCTTTTTAAAGTTGCCGCCTGCCTGCACGCCCTCCTGCACGATGAAGAACGCGTGAGGATCCAGCTCTGCCATGACGGTTTTCAGCTTTTCAATCTCGTACTTGTTCAGGCACACGCACATGACCCGCACGGAGTCGCCGGTGTAAGCGCCGCTGGCATCCCAGTAGGTCACGCCCCGATCCAGCTTATCCATAATGTACTTGGGCAGCTCCGGATTTTTCTCCTTGGTGATGATCAGCACCTCCACCGTGATGCCCTACGGCTGATGTCGCACAGCCGCGCAAACCTTCGAGCGCTCTTCGTCGTTTGTGTCCATGATGTAGGCAAGGAACCAGCTCTCGCGATTGCGGATCTTGGCCTCGCGCTCGTACTTCTCGATCGTGCGCTTGTCCACGAGACCGGTAGAGTACATGATGTTGCCGCAGATGGTGGACTTGCCCGCATCGACGTGGCCGATGAAGACGACGTTGATGTTGTCGCGCGGGTCCTCCTTCGCGATCAGCTCGTCGAGCGTGTAGCTGGTGGTCTACTCATCAGCGGCGAACGAAGAAGCCACGGGAGCGGAGGTTTCGGGCTCGGCAGCCTCCTCCGGGGTATCGAGAGACTCGACAGTCTCCACGGGCTCCGCCGCGGGCTTCTCCTTGGGAGCGACCGGCTTCTCAGCCTCCTTCTTCACAGCAGGGGCAGCGGGAGCTGCAGGCGCAACAGGAGCAGCAGCAGGGGCGGCAGCAGGAGCCGCGGCGGGAGCGGGCTGCGACGTGCTGAGAGAAATGGACTTAGCAGCGCCACCACCAATCTTACCAACACCCAGCGAGCTCAGGGTGAGCGGCTTTGACTTGGCGATGACGGGAGTGCGGGACATGGGCATCTGCTGAGCATACATGGGATTCATGCCGGTGGCGAAGGAGGGAGTGAACGAGGGGACGGCGTTCACGTTCTTGTTGGCCCAAGAAGGCGTAAACTCGCCAGCATTCGCTACAACGCGTAAGCACACAATTCTCACAAACGGGTGAGCGCCCGTTCACCACTTACAATTCATATTCTTGAAGCTCATTTTTACTATTAGTCAAGTCAAATGAGAGGCTGATTAAGAAGAATTGCCGAGAATCACTGCACGTTCAGGGGTGCGTGATGATCAAGGGATCGCTCGACACACATCATCGCGCAGAAAGAAGGACCCCGTCTGTGTGTTGCTCTTCACTCCAGCAATCCATGACAACGGGATGGGCTCCGTTTGGAATAACCAGAGTGCATGAATCTGTCGTACGACCATGATCACTACACGAATGGGATGACCATTCGATAGGAAGTTCTATACGGATGGTTTCACTTCCCGAAAGCCCTGGAAACAACTGACACTTACCCTCTACCTCTTTTGTTCCTTCAGCAACGTGCAACACTGCAAGCGCTTTCACAAAAAACGGCTTCATTCTTCATTTGTTTCAAATCACGGAGTCATTGATGCCATGTCGTCACGATTATCCCTGTGCGAGAATAAAGAGATTACCACCGAGCAGAGGAAATACGTGATTGCGGCAAAGAACAAGCTGGGCAAGTCCGATGACGACTGGAGCGAGATTGCCGAGGGCTACCAGATTCTGGACGTTGAACTGATTGCGTGCGATCATGAAATAGACGCTGGCTCGCGATTTCAAGGAAAAGCCGCTCGTGTTCTGTTCTATTCTTCGCGACTTTACCGATTTAATCGTGGCAACGCTAAAGAGCCAGCGCACTGGTCTGGTGAGGAGTGGGAGGGGATTTGACGGGTCAGGTGAAAACTGCGCTGGATTCCATCTCTCTCTGGGTCTCCATTTGCAGGGAGGACTTCGAGGGCACGGCCCTTTCCCTGTGGCAGACTCTCCTTGAGTGCTGTAACGTAAGACTCATTCGAACTGCTAATCTGGAGTCGAGCAAGCGGATCGTGTCCAACGCCGCAGAGCAGACGATGCTGTCCGTGATCCACGCCTCAAACCGCTCCCCCAGTTTGTTGTCCTCGATCTTCTCCTACTTCTACACCACTCCCAACAGCGTGTCTCGCCTCGTCCTCATCAAGTGCATCGGAGAGGCCGTGCATTGCTGGGACGCCGACTACATCACGAAGAAGCAGGAGGACGTGGTGCGGCTGGTGCTCACGGGGCTGAAGGACCGCACGGGCGACGTGCGCGACGCGTCCCGCCTCCTCCTCTGCCTCTTCTACTGCCGCCTGCTGCCCCTGACCTCCTCCTTCTCCCACGAGCCGCAGCTGACCGAGGAGCAGGGTGACGCCCAGCCGGTCGGTTGACGCCTAGTGACCGCTGCACTACACCAGCTCCTCTCGGCGCGGCAGCTGGAGGACGTAAGCGCCGCGGCGCTGGACCTGATCAAGACGGACCTCTCCCGCATGCACGCTGTGCGCCCGCTCGCCTCCTCTTCCCCGTAGCAGTTCTTCGCCACGCCCGACTTCGCCTCCCAGCCCGTCCGCTGGCCCACACCCACGCGCGTCTCCACGCCCAGTCGCCGCGCCCTCGCCGCCTCACGCGTAGTCAAGTACCGCCTCGCCACGGCCGCCGCCTCGCCGCTGGCCGCACGTCTCCCGCATCACGTGGCCTCCATCGCCTCGCCCAGCAAGGGCCCGCAGCGCGTGTCCGCCGCCTCCCCGCCCGTCTCCAGCCGCCTCGTCGCTCACGCTCCCGCCACGCCCACGCGTGTCCTCCCTACTGGCGGCAAGTCACCTGTCAAGCCCACCCGTATCTTCCCTACCGGCAAGTCACCCGCCAAGCCCGCCAAGCCAGTGGCCTATGCTGGTAGTGAGCAGGCGGAAGGCTCGAAACTGCTGCTGCTGGGGTCGGGGTCCTGGTCGGCGCAGTGCGAGGTGCTGCGCGCGGCGAAGCACCAGCTGGAGGGCTGGCAGAAGAGCCACGAGGGCCGGTGCGGCGACGCGGACGCGGCGACACAGGCGCTGTTCCAACTGCCCTTCAAGACGACGATGGAGTGTCTGCTGCGAGCACTGACCTCCTCCGTGCCGCGCGTCAGCCAGAGCGCCGTGGAGTGCCTGAGTCTGCTTCTGACCTGCGCAATCAGTCGCGCGACCGTCGACGCGCAGGAGGAGGCGGTGGCGGCGTTCCTGAAGCGCGCGCTGAGCGAGCCGTGCATGACGAGCGACAACGCGTCGAGCCGGCTGCTGACGGACGCGATCCACTCCCTCGTCCACCAGCAGTCGCTCTCCGTCAACCTGCAGCTGTTCGCGCTGCTCGTGAAGAAGGTGCTCGCCGCGTCGCCGCTGTTCACCGCTGCGGCCTGTCTCCGCTTCCTGCAAACCATCATCTCCTTGCACCCCACCGAGGTGCTGCGGCAGCCCGAGCTGATGAGTCGGCTGCTGGAGGTCGTGCACTTCTGTGTGGTGGACCGCTCCGTCTCGCTGCTGCGCGTCGCCAAGGACGTGATGTGCCAGTGCGTGCAGTTCGACCGCGCCGCCACCGCTCAGGCGCTCCGCGGGCTGCAGGCCAGCAAGCGGGCGGCCGTGGTGGAGTGGCTGGTGAGCGAGCGCGTGGACGGCGAGATCGTCCGCATGGTCGCCAGCGCCTCCCGTCTCCCCACTGCTCTTTCCGTGTCTCACCTGTCTCCCGCTGCTCCGTCGGTGTCTCACCTATCGCCCGCTGCTCACTCTGTATCTCACCTGTCGCCCGCTGCTCCGTCGGTGTCTCACCTGTCGCCCGCACAGCAGGCATCCTTCTTGTCCGCACCGCCATCTCACCTGTCGCCCACCACCCAGCCGGCCTCCCACGCCGAGGCTGTGGCATCGCTCCGCAAGTCTCCCGCCCGACGGTCGCTCTCGCGTCCGGCCATGGCGCCCCTCTCCCTCAACGCCAGCCTGCTCTCCGGCGTGCAGTCGCGCATCCCGCTGCAGACTGCCTCCCAGTCAACCATCCAGGCTGCTTCGCAGTCAACTTCACAGGCCGCCTCCCAGTTATCTTCACAGACCGCTTCACTCCTCGCGGAAACGGAGGCGGAGCTGGACACAACGCACGAGGACATCGACGAGCCGACGCTGTCACAGTCCCTCCCGCCCACCAACGGCGCTGCTGACAGAACAATCCCGCCCGAGCCAGCCACCCGTGCGAGGACGAGCCAGGACGAGAGCTCCGCAGAGGGCGAGGCGCTGCTGAAGAGCGTGGCATCCGCGCCGTCGACGGAGGTATTGAACTCATCACTGGTGTTCCGTAGTGCGTGAATAGCTTTCTGCGCGCCGTTCAGACGGGTCGCTGCCTGCGCGTTCCCGCCTTCTTCTCCCTCCTCCACGCCGACGCCCTTTCGGTGCCTCTCTTCCTCCTCCTTCACACTAGACCCAGTTCCCCCTGCTGTTCCCCTTCTACGCCCTCCAGTTCCCCTCCGACGCCCAGGCCACCATCGTGAAGCGCATCATCGAGGAGTGCGTGGAGCTCTTCCAAAGCACCGCCGTCACCCCTTCGCTCTATGTGGGGTTGGATGTGGATTGTGAAGGTAGGTGCGCATGCTGGTGCTTCGGACACTGATGAAGCGAGTGCCTGTCAGATGCTTGATGGAGGCTAAGGCGATGAGGCCCGCTCTTCTGGAAATGATACGGTCACCCTTCCCGTCCTATCGCATGGTGGGATTTTGTATCATCGTGGGCACACTCACCTTCCATGAATGGTAGAAGTATATGCGCACGCTGCTGACGGAGGGCCGTGTGGAGGACTACCTCAACCCGCTGTCGCAGAAGGAACGGGAAGTGCTCAATAGTGTTCAGATTTGACTTGTACTCTAGAAAGACTTTGTACTGTTTGTTGGAATGTCCGTCAGCGCCAAATCAGAATTAAGGAAGGCGATGAACAAGGTTCTGAGAGCTCTGTCCGCTAATTCTCGTATGGAGGCGAGCTCTTCTATAGCAGCGTCGCTCCAGAACGTCCCTGCGTACAGGAACGCAAAGTCGGTTGCTGTTTTCCTGTCGATGAAAACCGAGGTGGACACGACTCCCATCATGAAGTATTGCTCATCGCAAAGCAAAACGCTCCTGGTGCCCAAAATCATCTCGGATTGTGAGTTTGAGCTCGTGACGTTGGATTCGTACGAATCGGTTGATCTACTGCCCAAGGACAAGTGGGGAATCCCCATTCCCGTGTATGACGACGCGCACCGCATGGTTGAGCACCCCGAATGCACTCCCGACGTGATTATCGTTCCTGGAGTGGCGTTTGATAGACGATGCCAACGTATGGGCCACGGAAAGGGCTATTACGGTGAGATCAAGGGTCCGAGATGATGCGCAGATCGCTTCTTTGAATTCCTCAAGACCTGGTGTCCTTCGCATGATAAAGTGTACCCCACGCTTATTGTACGCATCCGCGGAGGTGATCATGACTAGGGCGTTGCTTTTGACGAACAAATCGTGGAATCGATCCCCTGTGCGGAGCATGATGTCCCGCTGGACATGGTCGTCACTCCCACAGCCGTCTATTCGAATCACTAGACTTTCTCTTGATGTTGCTCTTTCCTCTTTGTTGGAACACTGGATACTTTCATTCGTCTTCACGCTTGCGAATGGATGAAGAACGAAGGGGCCGCAAATAGCGGCGAATAACCGCTTTTGCGCCTTCTCTTTTTCTCCTTCATTTGGGACAGAGACCGATTCACAGAGCGAAGAAAGCATGGACCCGAAAACAGACAGTGCTCCGATTCCGATCGATGTAAGTGACTACCGCGCTCGCCTCATCCTTGCAGCAATCAAAGCCGGCGTCTGCTGCTCCCGAGAAAAGCACGCCCAAGCGTGCCTATCCCGGCACCTACGATAACATGTTTATGGAAGCCAAATCGGTGGTGATGGTGGATATCTTGGACGGTTTTCGTGCGAGCGTCATGAAGCAGGTGACGCCCTTCTTTGCCATCACCCACGAGTATGACTATGCTTTCGCGTTGCTTACGGGTGTAGACTCATGCTGGGTTCGCAGTTCTTCCCCAGAGAGATCGGCAATTCGCTCTACAACCTTTCGATCGATGTGTTCTACCGCAAGGTAGGCTCTGCACTGTGGACGTGAGGGGTAGAAGAACATCAACGCCACGATCGACTCTACCGGCCGTATTGGTGGTCGTTTCATCTGGCCCATCAACAAGGAGTACAACGCCATTTTCAACGTGGTCGTAGGTGCGGGTGCCGCTGTTTCCCCGTAGACGTCGAACGTTCCCGGTCAGGACAACGCCACTGCGGAGCTGCACTACAAGGGCAGCGTAGGCAAGAGTGCTGGCAATGAGGGATAGGATTTCCATCTGACGGGAAAGGTGGCGAGCGGCTCTTCCCTGTCCGCGACTTACTGCCAGTACATCAACAACAAGTGGAGCGCGGGCATGGAGGTGGGACACAATCCCGTGCATCCCGGACTGGTGTACTCGGTGGCGGTGAAGCGTCTTCTGGAGACGGGCTTCGTGGGAGCGACGGTGAGCTCGACGAAGCAGGTGGAGGCGTGGTACTTGATGAACGCGTCGAAGCGCACCAAGTTCATTTCCAAGCTGACGGTTGATTTGGCGTCGCGAATGAGCGAGTTCCAGGTGGGTTGCATGTACTACTTCAAGTCGGGGAAGATGAACATGTCATTGACTTCCCAGGGTCATCTCCAGTCCTACATTGTGGGGTCCGCGAGGCGGTTTGAGGCCTAGGAAGAGTACGTGACACCGTCACTGCTGATGACGCTTTCTGTTGATCATAACGTGTTTGCGAACATGTCGCGAATTGGCTTCGGAATGAAGGTGACGATGGCTTGAGTGTGGTACTAGTCTTTTACTTCTTGGCTGTTTGATTCCACACATTTTTCTACCCAACCCATGGACGGAGCCGGATTGAACCCTGCGGAGAGTGCTGTCTTCGAGAACAGAATGAAAATGCTGGAGGTGGAGCAGGCTACCATGTGGGGGTGGAAAGAGCCCGTGAGAGCGTAGGTCGTCGAACCAAGCTGTCCAGCAGTGCTTCACGTCGTGCGCGAGAAATTTCAGAACAAAGAAGCTGGATAGCAGCGAGGAAGACTGCATTCGCCGCTGCACGGAGCGTTTCGTGGAGGCGACGAACCGCATCGCGGCCCGCTTCCAGGAGATTCAGAGTTTGGCAGAGCAGCAGAAGCCTGCGAATTAGTTCATCCTTTTGCCGTGTTTGCTAACAAACGCTACTACTCTAACACCCTGTTTAAAAGACCGACCAGCTCGTCATCCTTCAGGTACTCCGGGATCTCCTTCAGCGAAACCCAGTTGTACTCCTTTCCGGCCGACGGGTGGAGATTCACATCTCCGATCAGACGCGCAGCGCGGTAGTAGAAGACCTTCTCTCCGAACGCCTTCTTCTTCTTCTGCTCCTCCGGAGAGTACTTCTTCCTATCCGTTATGGCGAGGACGCTCCTCCTACACCTGGTGCACGCAAGGCGGGTATCCCCAGTAGTACAGCTGCAGATCCTTGCCGTAGGTCGTCGCCGCCAGCTGCTCCAGCGCCTACGCATCAGCACGGGAAAAAGACACATGCTTGGCGAGTGGACTTGAAGTTCGCCTCCTCAAAGGCGATTTGCGGGAAGGCCCAGCCGGAGGGCTTGTTCACGAGGAGGTACAGGAAGCCAGGCGTGTTGCGGATCAGTGACTTGCGGTCGTTGGCCTTATCCGCAGGCGTGATGTCCGATGTGCTGGCTTCGTGCAGCTTCTGCATTTCCTAACTATGATAACACATTCACATACTCACGATCGCATCCTTGTCCTCCTTCACCGTTTCCTCCCCCTTGTCGACGAGAATGGACTGCGCAACCTTGTTCACGGGCGGCATTTGCAGCTGCTCTCTGCGCTCCTCACGGATACGCTCGAACTTGGTGTACCACTCGGGCGGCTGGCCGAACACGATAGGCTGTCGCTCAATGATGCTACGCCTCACCGCACACCTCCGTTCCCACAGCGAAAGATAGTAGTTCCACGGCTTCTCCAAGCCCGACTTCGCAGCTTCCTCGTCCAGCTTCTTGTAGGTGTCCACCAGCTTCTGGTTCTCCTTCTTCCTCGCGTCACGCTTTATCTTCCGCTCCGACGGCGCGTGCTCCACGTAGTGGTGCTTGGGCTTCTGGGTGGCCCTAATCGCAGAAAAGCAGCGGCAGTTCACGCGGATGGCGGACTGAATGACTCTGCAGTTAGCTGCTGAAAGCATTGGTCCAATATAACAACCAGATGGGACAATCGCCTTTTGGCCTCGTGCTCTCGAATGGGAGGGCCCCTATCCAAAATCGCCCCTCCTTCTGCCGGCTCGTATTGGCAATTCCCCATCCTCCACGCAAATGAGACTTCTTTCGCACAACTTTCTGATGTGCTGCGTCAGCGTTCGCTCTTGGGTTTTGCTGCTGATTCTGTAGAAGTGCGTCTCCTCGATCCGGGAGCACAACACGCAGTCTCCCGCGGACAACCAAATCTCGAGCTTTCCCCTGAGAGTGGTGTTTCGTCTGGCTGTTGATTGTAGATCGTGGTGAACGAGAACGGTCTCGAGGAGCGCGAGGACGATTTCAACAAGGACTTCGTTCTGAATATGCTGAAGAAGATCGACTGGAACGCCTTCCGGTCGGGAGCGACGGATGTGGGAGCGGCAGCGCTCAGTGAGGCGTAGATCGGCTACCAGATCCCGGAGCAGATCCCCGCCGAGCTGACGGACGAGGTGCTGCATCAGATCCATCACGCGCTCCTGGAGCTGGACGTGATTAGCGGAAAACTGGTGTGTCCTCACTGCGGAAGGGAGTACATTATCGAGCAGGGCATTCCCAACATGCTTCTGAGGGAGGACGAGGTGTAACTTGCAAATTGTTTCTTTTCCTCTGTTTGCTGAAAAGGATGGGTTTGCTCTTATGTTTTCCGTTTGGATGGAATCCGGCGTGTTTACCCCCACATTCACAACCCCTATGCACACTACATGATGCACATAGCATCCAACAGTCCCCAAAGCACGTGAATCCCTCTGGAACCTCGATCCCATTCCCCCGTCGAAATTCCACCGTGCACCATCCCTTTTTCATGTGGGCACCATGGGTAAAAAGCAGGATCGCCGTCTTACGTTCATGCAGAACTTCATTGCCGGAGGTATCGCCGGTGTGGGTTCTCGTACCTTCACCTCTCCTCTGGATGTGGTGAAGATCATTGCTCAGGTGGGCTCCAAGCAGCACTCTGGCTTCATCGGCACCTTCAAGAACATCTACAAGCAGGAGGGTCTGAGAGGTTTCTGGAAGGGCAACGGTGTGGCTTGCCTGCGTCTGTTCCCCTACTCCGCCATCAACTTCGCCGCGTTCAACGAGATGAAGAAGGTGATGACCAACCCCGAGACGGGCAGAATGTCCAACCTGAACTCTCTGATTGCTGGTGCCGTCGCTGGTGTGATCGCCACTGTGGCTGTGTATCCCCTGGATATGGTGAAGACCCGTCTGACTGTGCAGGTTGATGGTCAGAACAAGTACAAGGGCATCATCGACGCCTTCCGCGTGATCTACAAGGAGGAGGGCTTCTTCGCCTTCTACAAGGGTATGACTGCCTCCATCCTCGGTGTGATTCCCTTCGGTGGTCTGACCTTCATGTCCTACGAGATTCTGGCGTACGTGTGGGGCAAGCCTCGCTCTGAGCTGAACGGTCTGGAGAACTTCATCAACGGTTGCCTGGCTGGTTCCATTGCCCAGACTGTGTCCTTCCCGTTCGATACGCTGCGCAAGAAGATGCAGGCCCAGAACAAGAAGGCTCTGACCTCGGATGTGGATGTGGAGTTCAACGGTCTGTGGGACTGCGCGTGCCAGACGGTGAAGAAGAACGGCGTGATTGGTCTGTGGAGAGGCACTCTGTCCAACCTGGCGAAGGTCGCCCCCTACGCCGGTCTGATGTTCTTCTTCAACGAGGTGTGCAAGAACTACTACTACTGCGCTACTGGAAGCCCATCCCCAAGGAGGGTATTGACCAGTCCTGGTCCATCCAGGAGGTGAAGGCCTACTACGCTGCCCAGGCGAAGAAGGAGGCTGAGGAGAAGAAGAACTAATTATTTAGTATGTTTTATACGCAATGAGTTGCTTCTGTTTGTTGGCGAAACGCCCGCTTCTCGGTTTGATTGACAGCCCGTTTTGCAGAGTAGCACCTTCTCAAACTGGATTACGCATCGTACAATGAGCGATACGCAGTGTCCCGCAGGTATGGCTGCCATTTGGCTCTGTTTCGCAGATTCCATTCCACCCATCACAGACACGGAGGTCGATCCCGCCATGGTGAGGGAGCGCGCATACAGCATTTGGAAACGGTACGGAAATCAAGACGAGGTGACGCTGTCAAGTGGCTTGTGAGGATAGACGGCGAATTACTTCCTGGCGGAGAAGGAACTGAGAATGGAACCGAGACTGAAAGAGGTATTCCGGCTCCTCGACAACACCGACCGAGGTGTGTGCACATTTGGTCAACTGCTTGCTTTCGGTGACTTTATCGGCGTGGAGTGGACATTACTGTATCTGAGGGAGTCGTTCAACCTGTTCGAAGCCACCGAGAGCTCCATTGTCAATCTCACCCAGTTCCTTCGCTTCACTGTGGATGAGCTGAACGGACTCGATATCCTATCTGGTATCCAATGAAAGCCTTCACCCCACATTTGCAACTGTTCAACTACGTGATTGAAGGCTACATCACCTACACCGGCTTTGACTACAGAATCAAAGAGGAATTGCAGAACGTAGTGCACTCCTTATCCTTTCATTCTAGTGCTTCACCTCCATGCCCTCCTACAAGCTCTGCACGGTCAGCATCAGCGATTTTCTTTATCTCATCGATGTATCATCATGCATATCCATATCACGTAGTATCTAGCTCCCGAAAAGGATCGAGCCTACCATCTCCGCATTCTCTCCGGCGTCGATACGACAAGGGATGGCTACATCAGTCGATACGAATTCTTCACTTTACTCGCACTCCTCCTCCCTGTAGCGCAAATCCCCTCCTCTGTTGGTTAGAACTCGATTACCG
>QWCN01006612.1_pt1 | contig 11187 bp, 9 predicted proteins | sample 1972711 | NCBI WGS metagenome assembly QWCN01 (sample SAMN09866707, study PRJNA288562) | Human gut metagenome isolate term1_stool, whole genome shotgun sequencing... | isolation source: gut | host: Homo sapiens | place: USA: California | reverse complement strand
TATTTTCTTTTCTGATAGAATTTACTCAGCTATTATTCCATCTTGGAACATTTCAAATATCAGATTTGACCTATAATACATTTGGTGGAGCAGTAGGCGGTGCCATCTATTATTTGGGATATTGTCGAAAGCGAAAAAATAAAATAAGAAACAGAGGACAGCTATCGAAGCATTAGTCTGGAGCAGGGAATCCTCTGTTTTAGGTGCAAGACGATTGGATTCACATGGAAATAGGAGTTATAAAATGGCAGGAAGACCCAAAAAGAAACCAGAATATAATCCAGAACTTCAATTTAACAATTTTCTGCAAGAGTTAAGAGATGTCTATGAAGAAGCAGATTCATTAAGATCACTGGCAGATGAGTTAAATATTAGTCTGCTTAAACTTCGTAAGCTACTTATTACTGCTGATATATTCACATCAGATATATGTACACAAATCAATGATTTGCACCAGTCAGGAAAAAAAATTCCGGAGATCATGAAACTCACAGGTCTTTCCAGAGCATCGGTTCATTCCTATCTGCCCTACACTAAGGGAATTTATAATGCAGCAGAGATAAGTTTAAATGCGGAGCGGTGCCGGGCATATAAGATTCGGGTTATTGCATTTCAGGATTATCCATTTAAAACGGCAACAGGATTACCGTTTCGGTATAAATTAAAGGTTGGCAAAAATGGAGAGTATAACAGAGAGCTGCTGATAGACCGGAGAGAGAAAAGTAAGAGCCTTGCCTGGAGTAGTGTGGTGCTGGCATTTGAAAATAGTAAGAGGATCTCAGAAGAAGTGAAGAAACCGAAGGCACTTGGAGACATTAGAGGAGTTTCATACATTTATCCGATACTATGGCGATTTGGTTTGATCAGAGTGCCGGAAGCAATAGAGAAGAAAATGGGAAAGCAGAGATAAATCCCTGCTTCATTGCTTGCAAGTGATTAGATTAACATGGATATATTAAAGAGTTTCTCGTAAAATAGAAAACGCATCAATGATTCCTTGCTTATAAGCAATACGGACATATTCTATAGATGCAATGTTTTCTGCTGTGATAGCGGCATCAACCGCATCCCATTGCTGGGGAGTTAGATTTAGATTCTGCAATTTTTCATTGGCTTTATTACAGTTTTTCTGAGCTTTTTGATATTTTTTATCTTGACTGAGTGCGGCAGGTAATCCTGTTTCCATGCGAAAAGAGGCAAGCTGATCGAGAATACTTTCTGATGATGACAGACTGTTTTTAACATTATGAATGAAATATTCTGTGAGTGCTTTATAGAGATTCTTTTTTAGTTTCTGTTCTTTTTTGCTCATTATGTAATTTCCTCCCGTAAGGTTGTGTAAGTAAATAACGGTATGACGTTAATTTATCATCAGTTTGTGAAAATGTCAACGGCACACCGTTAATAAACAAAAGGGAAATCCTTTATACTGAATATATATTGTGATTTAAGGAGAATTTACATGACGTATTCAGATGCCATAATAAAGAGATTAAGTGATTTGTGTGCTGACAGAGGGATAACAATAAACAGACTTGCAACATTATCGGGGATTACACAATCAACAATCAACAGCATGATGAATGGAGAAACAAAGAATCCTAAACTGAAAACTTTGCGTAAGATTGCTATGGGCTTAAATATGACTGTTTCTGAATTGCTGGATTTTCCAGAAATGAATGAAATGGAGTTCGAAGATGAATGAAGAAAATATGTTCGATAAAATTTGGAAAATGTATTGACTTACGTATATATGTTCGGTATAATACAGCTATCAGAAACGTATCGTTTCCGATAGAAAGGTAAGGTGAAAAGATGCGGCATAAGAGCGAAGAGTTAATGCAGCAGATATTGAATTACGCTGAGAAGTTTTTATTGCTGAATCATCGTTCACCTTATACCAGCGAAATTGCAGATGCGCTCGGTATAGTCAAGAGTACAGTATACAGATACCTCGTTGAGATGAACGAAAGAGGAATGTTGAGCTACCATAACGGGGAGATTGTTACTGAGAGGACGGAGAAGTTATCTCCGGATACAAAACCGGCGGCGGTGCTTGGATCAGTGTCCTGTGGTATGCCGCAGCTTGAGGAGGAATATGTAGAAGAATATGTTTCTCTGCCGGTTTCACTATTTGGAGATGGAGAGTTCTTTATCTTGCGGGCGAATGGAGATTCTATGACTGGAGCAGGTATCAACAGTGGAGATATGGTTGTTATCCGGAAGCAGAATACAGCTTCGGACGGTGATATTGTTGTTGCCCTGGTGGAGAATGAATCGACATTGAAGCGATTTTTTCTTGATACGGAAAGAAGGTGTGTACATTTGCATCCGGAGAATCCGAAGTACCCGGAGATTTACACGCAGAATTGCAGTATTCAAGGTGTTGCTGTTCATGTGATTAAGTCATTGCAAAAGTGATGACAGAGTGACAGCAGCAGGTGTAAGTTGCGATGAGATTGTCAGAGCAGATCCCAGTGAAAACAGGATATAACAGGTGGCATGGCTCGATGCTGCGGAATCGCCTGTTATTTACTCATCAACGGTTTTCAATTTCCCTTATCCGTTTGAGTGATAGTATGTGTAGATATTACTTGGAGGATTGATTGATGAGCGAAGAAGATGTATTAGTTGTAACCTGCCCGGTATGTGGCAAAGTAACTCAGAAAAGTATTTTTACCTATTCAGAAGTGAGGTGTCAGCGATGCCACAGAGATCTGACGGCATTTGCAGACCTTGGTGTTGTAGTTGGCATTGATATGAATAAGAAGCGTTCTAAGGAAGATGTAGACCGTCTGGAGCGTTATATGACACATTTGGTAGGCGTGATTCGGAACTGTAAGAGTTCTGATTGAATGACAGCATGGATGGTCAGAAGAGAATATTGGATGCAAAGAATGAGAGTGTTTATGAACTGTAAGATTGGACGGCAGAATCCTCAGATACAGCGTAGACATTCAAGAGTTTGCTGAACGTGTTGGAGATGGCACAGAATCATCAGGAACCCGGCAAAACATATGCAGCTATCTGTAAAAAGACAGGAATATTGTCTTTATACAGAAGAAGCATGATGTTTTGCCGTTTTTTTATGTTTAAAAATGGAAATTTATGTGAAAAAACTGTGTATTTGTGGACAAAAAGATTTTAAATGTGTTAAAATTCATTTGCATTAATCGTAACAATTATTTGACTTCACAGACATTTAGAGGTTCGATACTTTTGGTTTATTTCGTTTGATACAGGTGTAGTGTCCTGCCGGAATAAACGGTAAATGTATTTTACACAGACATCATAGGCAGAGGATGACAGAAGTTGTGCCTAATCAAGCCTATGATGCATGGAATGTAAAATCTTTGCTGTTTATTCCGGTTTTTTTGTTCTCAGAAGATTATGTCAGAAAGGGGGTATTGCACGATTTGAAAGAGATACGATCAGAAGAACGGATTGCCTTTGGAAATTCGCTGAGCGAGAAGCGTAGAGAAAGTGGTCTTTCTCAGGAAGAACTGGGACAGATCATTGGCAAAAGTTCTAATGCAATATCCCGATATGAGAATGCGGAGAACACTATGGATGTACATACTTTTGCAAAGACAGTGAATGCTTTGAAAATAAGCCCGTATGAGTTGTTACTGGAATTGGAAGAACCGGAGAGAAATCCAGAAGTCGTATCTCTGATCTTTGAACTGGGGAGGCTGGAACATAAGAAACAGAAAGTGGTACTGGAAACAATGAAAGCGATGATAAACAGCCTGTCCTCGATGGAATAGAAAATTTTATGCCGTTGCAGATTCTTTTTTATAAAGAGTTTGCAGCGGTATTTTTTTGCTTTTTTGCAGGTTCCACAGATGTGGGGTGGAAAGCATGAAGATTCCCCACATCTGATGAGGTATAGCAAAAATGTTTATTTTATAATCATTTCATCAACAGCAGACAGGCTGATAAGAACAGGAGGACAGAAGATGACACTGGAAGAAGAACTGAGATTTCGCCGGATGTGTCCCTATGATGCTTTTGGAGATTACTCGGATGTATTGAAGGAAATTCGTCAGAAAGAGAAGGAGAAAAAGACGGATACCGTATCAGTAACAAATAGAAATAAATAAGGCTGGATAAATATGGTGTAACACTTATGCCATGGTTTTCCATAGAGAAGGCAGCAGGCTGGAACTTCGGTTCCGCTAATAAAAAAAATTAGCGGAATCGGGGTCTATTTAGCTTAGCTGCCTTTCTTTTTGCCACCGATTCTGGCAGGAAAGGTGGCAAATTATGCTGACATTAAGAGATTTAAAGAAAATGATCCAGACACCGGAGAAGAACGAAAAGATACCTACGGATAGGCTACTGAAGGAGAAAAAGATTCCTGTAGTTGTTTCTAAGAAGATTGGAAATGGAGAGGGCATGGCACTGGTAACTGTATTCCAAAATGGGTATGCGATGTATCAGACAGCAGGAAGGGTAACGGTTTTTCCGGTGAGTAGCTGTCGATATGAGTATGAATCGGTAATGAACGGAAAAACAGTCCGGATGGAAGAAAGTTTCTTTGATGAAAAGGAATGGTATCTGAGTCTGCTAATGATCGGGGAGGACCGTATTGTCAGCAATAGTTTAAGTCGTGACCGTAATCATAAATGTTTTTCTTATCATGCGATTGCAGAAGATTGTGGGGAGCTGGAAGACAAACTCACCAAAATAGAGGAACAGGTCAGTCAGGAGCAGCTAGTTGAACTGCTGATGAGTGTATTGACGGAAAAACAAAAGGAGATATTGAAAAAGGTTTACTGGGAACAGAAAACGCATAAGCAGATTGCGAGTATGTATGGAATGAGCAGAAGCAGCGTGTCTGATGCAGTACATAAAGCATTAATGAAAATATCCAGGAGTTTTGATGAAAATGGAGAACCGAGATGATTTTGAGAAAAAAATAAAAAAATTTCAATTTTTGCCGTCCAAACACCCTCTGAAACTTGCAATTAGTGGAGAGGTAAACATCTGAAAGAAAATCTTTAAGATAATCCCAATCCGGCGAACCTTGATAACTGAATAAAAGGTCAGAAGGGAGCGGATGCTCAGTTACGCATTCTGCGACCAGCAAAAGTTTTCTTCTGATCGGAAAATGCTCAATCCTTATTTTTGTTATGCCCGGTTCGCCGGGCGATGACAGTAGACTATGCGCCGGAACTTTTGCATGATGCAGGCTCCGGCGTATGACTGTGCTGTTATCAGAAGTGATGTTCGGCACAAATAATTTAAAACGGAGTGATGCTTATGATTGTATCAGACAGGTGAAAGCCTGTAAATCAGTAACAGAAAAATAAAACAAAGTGAGGTATTGAGAAATGAAAGGATCTTGGAAAAGAGTAATGTCTGGTGTGCTGTCTGTTCTTACGATTGCAACCACAGTATTTCAGCCGATTACAACTTATGCAGCGGAACCGGATAATACGGCTTCTTCTTTTGAATCTCAGTATCCGGAACTGGAAACGGTGAAGGATAAACTGGCAGAGGATGAGATTGTGACAGCCAGTGATTATACGGTGGAATATGGTTCTGATTTTGACATTAAAGTTGATTTTTCCGGTATAGAGGGAATCAATGATGCTAAGGTAAAGATAGAACTTTATGAAGCGAAGAATGAAGCAGGTGAAGATTTTGATACAGGCAGGGCAGATACCTATAAAGCAGTTTATAAAGTAGAGCCAGTCAGTGGAAATCCGTCTTATCGTGTCAGCAGAAATGTGACAGTAAGGGAAGCGGAAACGGAAGCCGTAACAATGTCAAATACTTCTGAGAATACTACGGGTGAAGGTAATGCCGGAGAAACGGAGGATATTGGAACTGCAGATGATGAAGAGACGGACAGGCAGACAGAAACAGAAGTAGTGACTGATCTCACAGAAGAATCAGAAACAACAACAGACGAAGAAACTGGACTGACAGTTTCTGATGTGATGGAACAGGCTGACGAGGAAGGGATTGACCTTTATTCCTTAGATGAAGGGGAATCAGTTACTTTTATGGCAAGGGTAGCATCTACGACAAGCACCAAGAAAGTAACAGTGACAAGAGGAGCCTGCTATCAGTATTCTGATTATGGTTACGGAAGTTATCTGACTTATCAGTACACTGTAAAGTTTGGAAGTGTTTCTGCTACTGCTTACTGTATTCAGCCGGAAAAATCCAGTCCAGGAAGTGGAACTTATGATATTACCAAGCTGAGTGATGGTAAGAAACTTGCGAAAGTCTGCTATTACGGAACAAAGGCATCCGGTGATGATGGATTTTTTACAGAAGAGAATGGCTATGGAAATCTGAGTACAGGAGCAAGATTTATCCTGGTGCATCTGGCAGCATCTTATGCTAACAGCGGAGATTCTGCGTTTTCCGGTGCAAGCAGCAAAGCAAAAACACTTGCTATGAAACTGTACAATTACTGTATTTCGCAGCCAAATATTCCGGATGTTGAGATGAGCTTTTCAGATGCGAATGTGACTGCCTATGTGGATGGCAGCAGCCAGAGGACAAAGGAGATTACTTTTAAGGCAGATGAACTGCAAAGTATCACAATGAAACTTCCAAGTGGAGTAAAGCTTCATAATGTGACAACAGGAAAGACAAGCAAGGCAGGAGAATCCGTAGTGATCAGTGGCGGAACAAAGTTCTATCTGTCTGCACCGCTTACTCAGGTAAGTGATGTAGCAGGAAGCTGGTCCGCTACAATGAAGGGAAGTATCACAAAAGATTATTCTGCTTATAAGATCAGTACCGGTTCTGGTTCACAGGATCTGGCATTGGTGTTTGGTGAGGGTGTCGATGATGAAAAGTATGTGGATTTTAAAGTGACATGGGTACAGTATGCCAGTGTGAAAGTCATTAAAAAGGATTCCAAAGCAAATGCAAAACTGTCCGGAGCTGTATTTGGCTTATACAGTGATGCAGACTGTAAGAACTTGATTACAAAACTGCCTGCAACGGATGCGAATGGAGAAGCATCTGCACAGATCGTTAAGACACAGGATACCGTTTATCTGAAAGAGATTACTGCACCAAGCGGTTATCGTATTAATGCTACAGCCTACAATGTGAAGCTGGAAGTCAGCAAGACGACTACGGTAACTGTTCCGGATGAAGAACAGCTTGGACAGCTTACTGTATATAAAGAGGGTGAAGTTCTCACAGGTGCAGATGTGACAGAAAACGGAACAACATTCCGATATGAAAAACGCCGACAGAAAGGTGCTGTTTATAATATTTATGCCGGAGCAGATATTACAACTGCTTACGGTACAAAAGTTTACAGCAAAGGAGATTTGGTAAAGGAGAACCTGACAACAGATTCCAATGGTGCTGTAATCCTTAAAAATCTGCATCTTGGTACATATGTTGTAAAGGAAGTACAGGCTCCGTCCGGTTTTTATAATGCAGGGGAAGAAAAGACAGTAAAACTTGCTTATGCAGGACAGAATGTAGAAGTGGTATTTTCTGAAACAACTTTTACGAATGACAGACAGAAAGCAGAAGTTATTGTGACAAAGCAGGATAAGGATACAGAAAATCCTCTGAACGGAGGTATTTTTGGAATTTATGCTGCCAGTGACATTACAAATGTGGATGGTACTGTAGTTGCAAAGAAAGGCACACTGATTGAGAAGGCAACCACTGGAACAGATGGAAAGGCAAAATTCAGTGCAGATCTTCCGCTTGGATTTTCCTATGAAGTTAAGGAAGAACAGGCTCCAACAGGATATGTGAGAAATACGGAAGATGTTTACCAGTTTGCTTTTTCATATACAAACGATAAGGAAGCAAAGGTGACATTTAATCATACTTTTAAAAATGAACGTGTGACAGCAAAGATCTCTTTACAGAAGCTGGATGCAGAAACAAAGAAAGCAGTTCCGCAGGGAGATGCGACTCTGGAAAAAGCAGTTTATGGACTGTATGCCAGAGAGAACATTGTCCATCCGGATGGTGTAACCGGTGTGATGTATAAAGCAGGAGATCAGGTGGCAACACTTACTACCGATGAAAATGGGCAGGCTTCCGTCAGCGGGCTGTATCTTGGAAGTTATTATGTGAAAGAGATTACACCACCAACCGGTTATCTGGCAGATGAAAATGAGTATGACCTTTCCTGTGATTATGAGGGGGATATGACCGCTGAGGTGAAGCGTGAGTGTACTTCTCTGGAACAGGTAATGAAACAGCCATTTCAGATCATCAAAGCAGCCAATAATGGAAAGACCGATGCGGATTTACTGAAAGGGGCAGGATTTAGTGCTTATCTGGTATCTTCTCTGAAAGTGAAAGAAGATGGCAGTTATGATTTTGATTCTGCAAAACCAGTAGTGATCGGAGACAATGGTGCAACGGAAATCTTTACAGATGAAAAAGGATATGCCTGCAGTATTGCAATCCCATATGGAACATATGTAGTGCGTGAAACAACAACACCGCATAATTATACTCCGGTAGATGATTTTATAGTCAGTATTACAGAAAATAATCCGAACACACCGCAGACATGGCGTGTGCTTTTAGATGATGAATTTGAAGCCAAACTGAAAATTATCAAAAAGGATGATGAAACAAAGAAAGCGGTACTCCAGAAAAATACAGAGTTCAAAATCTATAACATGGACACTGGAAAATATGTGGAGCAGGTAACGACTTATCCGACTACTGTGAAGCATAAGTCTTATTTTACAGATGAGGATGGATATTTGATCCTTCCACAAAATCTGAAAATCGGGCATTACCGCATTGAGGAAGTAAATGCACCTTATGGATATACGCTCAATGAGAATTACTATGAGGTTGATGTAGATTCCAATACAGCATATCAGATGGACGGTACTTCCGGGGATGTGATCATCGAGGTTTCCTATGAGAACCATCCGGTAAAGGGTGAACTTAATATTGTGAAAAAAGGTGAAGTTCTTGATGGCTTTAAAGACGATTTTACTTACCAGAGTGAGAATCTGGAAGGTGCAGTCTTTGAGGTTTATGCGGCAGAAGATATTTATACTGCGGATTTCCAGAAAGATGACAATGGAAACCGTATCTTAGAGTATGCTGCCGGAACACTGGTAGGAACGGTTACAACTGATAAAGATGGAAAGGCACAGATTGGGGATCTTCCTCTTGGAACTTATAAAGTTGTCGAAAAGACAGCACCAGATGGTTTTGTGTTAAATGAGGAAGCACAGACAGTTACTTTCTCTTATAAAGAACAGGATACAGCAGTGATCGAGCAGACAGCAGTCTTTGACAATGACCGTCAGAAGGTTGAAGTATCTGTTGTGAAAAAAGATGCAGAAACGGATGCGGTTGTTGCTGGTGCAGAGTTTGGTCTGTATGCGAAAGAGGATATTCTGGCAAATGAAAATGTGCTTGTGAAAGCAGATACACTTCTTGGAAAAGCAGTAACTGATGAAGATGGCAAGGCAGTCTTTGACCTAGACCTGCCATTTGGCAAATATTATATCAGAGAACTTGCAGCACCGGCAGGTTATGTATCTTCGGATGAAACACTGGATGTCACTGCAGCTTATCAGGGACAGGATGTAAAAGTAGTAAAACTTGCATCTGAATTTAAAAATCAGCCGACCAAAATCACAGTGAAAAAATCTGACATTACAACAGGAGTTGAACTTTCCGGAGCAACACTGACAGTTCTCGATAAGGATAAAAATGTAGTAGATACATGGAAATCTGTAAAGGGTGAGGAACATCTGATTGAGCGGCTGACTGTGGGTGAAACATATACTCTTCGTGAAGAAATGGCTCCTTATGGTTATCTGAAAGCGGAGGAGATTACCTTTACTGTAGAGGATACTGCTGAAATCCAGAAAGTGGAAATGAAAGATGATGTGCCGACTGGAACTCTGATTATCAATAAGAAGGGTGAATTTCTGGAAAAAGTATCTGCACTTGATTCCGTAGGTGGATGGTTCAGCCATTTATTTGAATATATTTCCGGTTCCCTGAAAGAAGTTACTTTTGAGGTTTATGCACTGGAAGATATTAAAGCTGCGGATGGTGAGAGTGAAGATTATTACAAGAAAGATGATCTGATAGCAACGATCACGACAGATGAAACAGGAGTGGCAAAACTGACAGATCTTCCGCTTGGCAAATATTATGTCAAAGAAAAGGAAACGGCAAACGGCTATGTACTGGATGGTACAGCTCGTGAGATTGACCTGACATACCGGGATCAGGATACTGCCGAGGTAACTTATTCTTCCGACTGGCAGAATAACCGTCAGAAAGCGGAAGTAAAGGTGCTGAAAAAAGAAAAGGATTCTGACAGGGTACTGGAAGGTGCAGTATTCGCTCTTTGCAATAAAGAGGACATTGTAAATGCAAATGGTGATGTCATTCTGAAAGCAGATACCGTTATTGAGGAGCAGGCTACGGACAAAGAGGGAAAACTGACATTTACGGCAGATCTTCCGATTGGTTACACTTACTATGTCAAAGAAACTTCCCCGGCACCGGGATTCGCAACAACGGATCAGGTACAGGAGTTTACTTTTGAATATGATGGTGCAGATAAGGAAACACTGTCTTATGAGTTTACCTTTGAAGATGAACCAACAGTTGTGGAGATTACAAAAACTTCTTTGACTGATGGAAAGGAACTGGAAGGGGCGAAACTGGAAGTGACGGATGAAGATGGCAAGGTGGTAGATTCATGGACTTCCGGAAAAGAAGCTCATATCATTAAAGAACTTGTTGCAGGAAAGAAGTACACTCTGACGGAGACAAAACCGGCAGATGGTTATGTGACTGCGGAGAGTATTACTTTTACAGTAGAAGATTCTTCTAAAGCACAGAAAATCGAGATGCAAGATGATGTGACGAAAGTGCAGATTTCCAAAACGGATATTTCTGGGAAGGAACTTCCAGGAGCGAAGCTGACCATTCTTGACAAAGACGGAAAGGTCGTAGAAAGCTGGACTTCTGAAGAGAAAGCACACTATATCGAGATGCTTCCGATCGGAGAATATACACTTCGTGAAGAAACAGCACCGGACGGTTATCGGGTGGCAGAGGATGTGAAGTTCACTGTAAAAGATACCGGGGAAATTCAGAAAGTTGTGATGAAGGATGAAGCCAAGCCGACGGAAACGCCAACGGAGACACCAACAGAAACTCCTTCTGAGACACCGGAAACAACGGATA
>QWCN01006211.1_pt1 | contig 11189 bp, 16 predicted proteins | sample 1972711 | NCBI WGS metagenome assembly QWCN01 (sample SAMN09866707, study PRJNA288562) | Human gut metagenome isolate term1_stool, whole genome shotgun sequencing... | isolation source: gut | host: Homo sapiens | place: USA: California | reverse complement strand
CTGTTGCTGATCCACCTGCGGATTTCGCAGCAGTACACCTTCTGCCCCTGCTGCGGCATGGACTTCAAGAAGGAGAAGAAGATTCCGGTGAAGGAGATGGCGACCTTTGCCAATCTGCTGGAGGAGCAGTCGTGGGAGACCGTCTTCAACGAGCTGTTTTCGCTTGGAGTTGCTGCACTGTTGGCGGATCATGAGTAGGTGATGATGATGGACGCCAACTACCGCCGTAACGTGAAGAAGGACCCGAAGTTCACCATTCTGGAGTTTAAGAAGGTGTTCGCCCAGACGAAGACCCAGCTGATGCGCGTCCTCCGCAAGGGCCCCAAGACGATAGAGGAAGTGTTCACTGTCGCTACACCGTATATTGAGTTTTAGTTGCTTTGTGCTTTGGCACATGAGTCCTTTTGGTATCCATGCTTGCTGTGTTGTTTCTTACAGCTTCAATTCCCTCTATTCGTGTTTCCGCCTTTCTTAGTGCTGGAAGGAACGAAAAGAAATGACATTTCCCAGAATCCCTCCACTTCCGCGGTGATCGGCTCGTTTCTGTAACGCCTATATGCCCCAAAGGAGCCTTTCTGGTCATTTTCAACAGCTACCGCTTGTCTCATTGAAAATGAGAATCCGTCCCGTGCTGGTGTGTGTAATATTAGTGTGTTTGGTGGCGTCTTTTTCCATCTTCTATACAAAGAGTAGCCGCATGTTCAAGGCGGTTAGTCGAGATACCGTGTACGCATCCTACAATGCTCCGAGAACAATGAGCGAAAAGCCGGTAGAGGCGGTGATTTCTGTCCCGTAATTACACTCATTCTGTATAACATGTAGAGAAGAACAGAAGAGAATCGACAGCGAAAGGGAGGAAAAGCCATCTGCCTCACCCGCTCCTTTGGAGAGGATGATTGATCCGAGTATGCGTTGGAGGTGGAACGACGGCAACGATTATGATGCAATTGCGAGAGCGGTGCTGAAGCGAATGAATGGAGGCGATGAGGACTCTCAGCCGTACTATATCATATACAACGTCGACAGCACGGTGGGATTCGCGAACCAATTCCGTTCGCTGTGCAGTCTGTTCCTCCTTGCCGTGGCCAGTGGTCGCAAGTTCCGCAGTAGGAGTCAGTACAATGAGTGAGCTGTAGTCAACTGGGGCGATTACTACGAAGTTACGAACTCCTACTTTGGGGAATTGAGATACTCTCGGAAGGAGGGTAGAAGTGATGACTTGGAATGAGCGCTAGTGGAGTTCATGAAGTTCAAGGGCTACAACTCCTTCCCGCGCGGCGTCTGCAACAGCACCAAGTTTGCATCGCGCAATGTCACCCAGATCTTCGGGAACCGAAATCTGTCGTTCCACATCCTGTCCGACCTGTCCTGCGTGGTGCTCGACAACCCGAAGTACATGGAGGTGCTCCGGCGTCTGGGCTTCCGCATTGCCGAAGCGGGTTCCAGCTTCCACGACATCACCTACGGCGAGGCCCACAGACTCATCCGTGGCCAGGTCGCTCGCCTGCTCCTGACGCCGAATGCCGAGATTTCCCAAACAATCGCGGATAACCTGAAGCGCTTCGAGCGACGTCCCGCGATCGGCGTCCAGCTCCGCATGGGAGGGTCCGTCTCAAAGACCATCGAGAACCACCGCTTCCTCCGCATTTCCTCTCTCCCTTTTGCGGACGAAGAAATCGAGAACGCTCTCAAGTACCTGAAGGTGGACAAGAGGAACACGACTCTCTTCGTGACGACGGACTCGGGCATCGTTCGGAATCGCATGCTTCAGATGTATACGAGCATGAATGCGATTCAGGCGACGGGCTACGCGATCGGCCACTCATCGGCCTATTTTGCGGGAGGAAACACGCATCTCACATACTTGAAGCGGGCTATCATGGATCTCGTCCTCATGTCCCAGTGTGACTATATCATCTACACGCGTGGCAGTTCCTACGGCCAACTTGCTATGCGTCTTGGGTTGAACACGCCTTCAAGAGACTTATGTCACAGCAAGATCTGCTCTCCTTTTGTATACTAGTTCTCAAAACTGTTTGTTGACTCATCGGTAACGTAGATTTGTGTTCCATGTTTCAATAGCCTTTGAGATTGCTTTTGTATTCACAAAGCATGCAAACACTGTTGTTCCATGCAAGTTATTCAAGTTAGATGGTGAAGGCTTACTAGCGGTTATTCCGCACAAAATGGGGTGAATCTGAAATGAATCTCCCGACAACAATTCTGAAATGTATATATTCTGACCCGGAGTAGAATGATAAGCCAATGAAATCGACATCTTTCCAAAATGAGCCAATCATTGCATGACATCTATTTGGTTTTAATCTTCACCTCATCTCTAATTCGAGTGTGGATTTCAACCCATTAAAAGCTATTCATTTTGATAGTCGTATTTAGGATGCGTTTCTCTGTTCTCGCGTTGTGCATTCTGGCTATTGGTGAGGCCTAAGTCTCGGTGTAATTCGTAGTGGCTTCTCAGTGCTCCCCTACCGCTGATGTCCCTGTTCAGGGTCAGGAGAATGATATCTATGAGCACCCCACCAAGAAGTGCCCTGATTACACTGAGGGAAAGGTCGTCTACAGATGCCGTTCTGGCCAGTGGAACCAGATTACCGACCGTTGCAAGCCGTTGGAGCCCAAGGATCTGAGCTATGCCTCTACTGATTTCGAATTGCTCATCAACCAGCCCATGGTTTCTGTCACTCCCAGCGTTAAGGGATACCAGTGCAAGTTCCTGATCAAGACTCCCGCCGGCGAGATTACCCCTCCCGCTCTTCCTGCTGGCATTTCTCTCTCTTCCACCGACGGAACCATCTCGGGTACTCCTACCGAGCTCAAGGAGAAGTTCACTTACACCATCATTGCCCGTAACGATGTTGGCGATGCTGAGGCTGTGATCAGCATCCTTGTCACCAGCGAGAAGGGAAACACCGTGATGTGGGTCATCATCATCGTTCTCGCCGTCCTGATTCTGGCCGTCATTGGTCTCTGCCTGTTCTTCCGTATCAGAGGAACGGGAAGAAACACTCATAAGGCTCGCGCTCTTAAGGCTACTGCTGCCTCTAAGACGAACCGTGTGTAAGGCTACTTTGCATGTTTCCTGTTTGTTACACATTTTCTGGGTATGGGGAGACGTCTGGTCCTTCTCGTGTTTGTACTACTCTGTACACTCCTTACTCGTGAGCGGTGTCCAGGAGTCCTAAGGAGTAGAATGGGGAGCGGATCGTCTTCGTTCCTATATGGATTTGGGAGTTGAAGCCAGTCGTGAATACGAGTGGATTGCAGATGGTGTGTCCTCGAAACTTCCCGTTATTCTGTAGATGAACCGTTCTCTTCAGAACCGAGTGTGCATCCCATAGATCACGCTACGCAATCTGGGCAGAGTGCGAGCATTGTACCCATTCTTCTTTTCCGTGTTGTGTAGGTGAATGGGGAAGCAAACGGGAATGACGATTCATCATCCACCAACGTCATCATCGAGAAGGAGGAGGTGAAGTCGATTCTCCCCTCTGCAAACCGCTCCAAATCAAAGGACGCAAAACCGGCCAAGTCAAACCCCTCTGCTATCCTCTTGGAGCGTATCACACGGTGGCTTCGTGTCCCGAAGAACGAGACGATGGTTCCTCCTCCCCAGAAAGGGAAGCATTATCGTCTCGTATTCGCCGTGACGGCGGATGTGAGTGACAGTTGTGTACGATTCGTTGCATTCTTTCAGCGTAGCAGGAGATTCCCTCTGATGTGGCGAACACACTCGTTTCATTAGCGCTACTGCAGCAGAACTTCAACTTCCTCCCCGTCCTCTTCACCATCTCAAAGCCGTTAATCACCGTTGCGGAGGGTCTCGGCATTCCGTACTATTTCGGTTATCAGTTTGACTCTGTTCACTATGATAATGGAATAGACACAACGAGTTCTTCTATCCCCGGGTGGACAGCATCTTTGCCGATCTGTATCGCGATGTGTCTTCGGACTATTACGGCATCATCAACGCAGATATCTTGATTAGTGATTCGATCTTTTCTGCGTTGGACGTGTTGGATGCAATGGTGAGCAATCACACCCTTTCCGAGATCGTATGAAAGGAGTGCGCGTCTAACGCGTAGCGGGGAATTGCCGGGGTGGTGCGCGATATCGTTCCCGTTGATTTGGTGGGGAAGACACTTCAATCACCCGGATTGTCCCTAGCGGAGTACCGAGGGATTATGGAGGAAACGAGCAGGAAGCGGTTTGCCTATCGTCATCACTGCAGCGCGGTGAGCGTGGCCTTCGTGTGTAACAAACAGGACTATTTCGTGTTCTCCAGAAGTACGCCCTTATCCGCGTTCGGTCCGTACGTGCTGGGCCGGTACAACATCGACAACTACCTGCTGAGTCGCATGAAGGAGTCCAACGGTTCGCTCGTGGACACCACATTCGCATGTGGTGGAGGAAAGAGAGGATGATGTGTAGTCCCGAGCTTCCATCAGGGCAGTCTGACCAACATCCACAAGGCAAGAAACGGCCTGGTGCTGGATGGCGATCTCCGGTACAACATCGAGCTGATGAAGAAGAACAACGTCAAGAAGGGCTGTCTCTACCGCAGCGCCAGCCACTATCTTTGTAGGTGCGGAAAGCGGTGCTGATGACTAGTTGTGAGGGATGGAGAGTACTATTCGAATCCTTATGGTCCCTCGAGTGACGCCGCTTTGAAGACATTCAAGGAGATGAAGAAACTGTACTAGAAGCACTGTATCCTATGATTGCGGTGTTTGTTTTCAGAAAGACCGTTGCAAGCGGGATCTTTCAGAGAGAACAGTTGTTGAACGATGAGCAATGCCATCCGAGCGTTCTTTTCCGGTTTGTTCTTCTTCTTCCCATCTGAATGGCAGGGAAAAGAAACCGCTTTGTTGATGCCACATTCAATTTAGACTTGACGTATATATCGGATCGGTATGATGTTGCTCTTTGCTGTCACCCCTGTAGGATTATTGCGATGGGCTATCCCTCGACAAAGTTCGAGAGTCTTTTCCGAAACAACATAACTGATGTAGGAAAAGGAGACGTGAAGGAGTCCTAACGGGTAGGTTGCCAAGTTTCTTCACGCAAAACACGGAGATCACTATTTGGTGATTAATCTGAGTGATCGGAAGTACGACACGTCCCCATTTGGAGGGCGGGTGATCGATGCTGGCTTTCCAGATCACCACTCCCCTCCTCTCGGCCTCATGTGGTCTCTGTACTCTATCATCGATTTTTGGCTCGCTGTCGACAAAGAGAACGTGATTGCCGTTCACTGTTTGGCGGGAAAGGGAAGAACGGGAATGACCATCATCTGCACGCTGATCATGCAGGGCTTCTTCAACCACGTCATGCGGAAGTCCTTCTCCTCCGTGATCAACGCGGCGATCAACTACTTCCACGACAAGCGCGGCGATGGTGTCGAGAACCCTGACCAGATCCGCTTCATCTACCAGTTTCTCCAGTCCATGAACACCATGGGCTCCGACATGCTGATGCAGATCGGCGAGGAGATGCAGCCCACCGTCTTCCTCCCCTCCCTGATCCTCTACAACGTCCCCGTCGGCGAGGGCGGGCTGCTCACGCCCCGACTCAAGATCTATCTGAAGAAGAACAACGGCTGGTTTCTCGTGTTTTCTTCGCTCTGGGCGCAGCCACGCACACAGCCCGTCTCTCGCCTCCAGAAGGCGCTCGTCCTGCCCGTACGCCCTCCACGCTCTCTGACACGCAGATCGACGCGGACTTCTCAGGCGATCTTCTGTTCGTGCTGCTGAACCAGGACGAGCCCCTGCTTCACTTCTCGCTCAGCACGCTCCTGCTGCCACGCGGCCATCCCGCCCACCCCTCTGCCGTCTATCTCAACCACCGCTGCATCTCCTTCGAGAAGGAAGTCTCCGTGCCCTTCACCGCCTCCTTCGCCGTCCAGCTCCTCTCGCTCCACCCCAGCGCGTCCCTCTCTCGCCTCCACCTCATTCCCAGCAAGCGATTCCGCCGTGAAATCGCAGAGCTCACCACACATGCCATTGAGGAGGAGTTTCAGCGTCGCACGCGCCCGCTTCTGTCCTTCCCCTCCTATGCCTCGCTCGCCTCGCGCTGCTCCGTCGCCTCCGTCGCCTCCGTCTCCTCTGTCGCCTCCGAAGACCACCCGCTTCTCTGGAAGGGCGCGCAGGAGCCCGCGCCCTCACGGCCCGCCGGCTTGCTCCTGGAGTTATGGTTCGCGCGCCCGCTGACGGCTAGACAGGCTACTTCGGACTTGTCGCCGCAGACCTCCTCTCCACTGCACACTGTCATCTCCACAAACCGCCCCCTGGACGGGCCCTCCGCACGCGGCCCCGCACGGGTTTCCGCACGGCCGTCGGCGCGCCATCGGCGGTCCATGTCAGACCCTTTCGCTCAGGCGCTGCCGACGATGTCAGACTTGTCGCTCGCGTACGAGATGGACTCGCTGAAGGAGGGCGAGGCGTTGAACTTCTCGCTGCCCTCCGACGCCAAGGCGCCCGTGAGGACGCGGCGGCTGACGGAGGAGGAGAAGGAGGAGCTGGGTAAGGAGGACCCGCTGTTCGTGGACGCCGAGCCGGTGGACAAAATCGTGAGTGTTTCGGGCGTGTCCATAGAGGTGGAGGAAGTGCCTTCGGAAGTGGTGGTGGCGCCTCTCCCACGGGAGTCCTCGGATCCGTTCGCGAACGTTCCCACCATGCTGGCAAAGCTAACGACGGAAGTGAATGTGGGCAATGGGTGGAAGCGTCGCCTGGTGGTGGTGGCCACGGGTCTGGTGCGTGTGATGCGCACGCTGGAGAGCAACGAGGTGAAGGCGGAGGCCAACCTGGCGGAGTGTGGCGAGCCGGTGCTGCGCAAGGCGGAGAAGGTGGCATTGAAGTGTGTTGCTGAGGCATAGTCGGAGTGCGAGGTGTTGTTGCCCATGCCTTCTCGCTCGCACGCGCTGGTGTTCAGGATGGATCGCTTCGAGGAGGCGCAGCGACTTGTCCTGACGCTCCGCACCGCGCGTGGCGAGCCGATTCCGCCGTGCCCGCGCAGCACCGCCCCTCTGGCGAGCAAGCTTCAGTGGCTGGAATACTTGTTCTCTCCCGAGGGCACTGAAGAGATCGCTGAGCAGATTGCTGAGCAGGTAACTGAACACACCACTGAACGAATTGCAGGGAAGGCGGCAGAGTTGGAAGACAACAAAAAACAGTTGAACGCGTGGCTGGCGGAAGCCTTCGGCGGGTCGTGCAAGTGGCTCAACGCGCTGTCGGGCCGCCTGTGGGAGGCAAGCGACTGCGAGGTGGTGACTGAAAGGGGCGTGGTGTCGGTCGCCCAGTTCCTGCGGGAAGAAGAGACGGCGTGCCACGGCGTGTCCAGCTCGTCGCTGGCGATCGTGTCGCAGCTGCAGGGCCTCTTGTCGAAGGAGGCATTCAACCGACTGGTGCAGGTGGCGGCGATCCGCTATCCCTCACCCCTTCCCGTGATCCGTGCTGTCGTGATGGAGCAGAACAAGGACTGGGGCGCACTGTTCGACCAGGACCCGGTGGGCTTCATAACGTGTCTGAAGCGAGCCACGACCATGATCCGAAGGAGTTTCAGTTCCCGTTCGTTTCACCTGTGGACTCTTTGTGGAACAAACAGTTGAAGTGTTGTAGAGTTGAAGGAGGTCGTGGAAGTTGGACACTACCAACGAGGCGCGTTCCATTACCGGTTGTCGTTCCTTCACGCCGCAGTAGCAGATGAGTGCATCCACCACATCTTCCGTTTCGCAGTCCGTCATTCCGTCTCCAATCATCACACATCGCTGCTGCCTCGTCCCTTGCAGAATCGAAGCGATTGCCTTGCTCTTTCCGTTGGGCTGGTTGATGACGCACTCCCGGGCAAATCCGGAATAGACACCGTTCTGAAAGAAGATGTGATTGCATATCACATGAGACTGAGGAATGCCGAGATGACGAGCCACTGGCTGCACCAGCTAGTTGTTACGGAACACGAAGGAAATTACATCCGCAATGCCGCCACTCACCAAATACACTTCCTTCTCGTCACTCTGAAGCCTCTGCAGGAATGCCTGAACGCCAGGAGTAAAGGAGGGCTGGAATTGAGACAAGAACGCGTTCAGATCATTCTGTGTGGGGTTAAGCACTCTCATACGCTGATCAAAGGCATCGACATAGGAAACGCCCCCTTCCATCGCTCTAGTCGTAAAAAGGGTGTTCCAAACCGGACTTGTTGGTAATGGCACTGATCACGTCATACTTGCTCAGAAAGCGAGCAAACTCGTCCAATCCCTCCTGAGCGATTACCGTACTGTCTACATCAAAGAATACACACTGGGACTGCTTCAACGCAGTGATTGCTCCCTTCACATTCTTTCCCCTGAATCGACTTAGCATGGAATAGGCACGTCACGTGTAATTGAAATGGATGAAAGGAACGAGAGCGCAGGATGATGATTCAAACTCGGAAGCAGTTCGGTCCTCTTCGCTTTGCAGGTTAAGATCAACAGTTCCAAACACAGGGGTGGAAGAACCGTCAAATCGATGGGGAGCGGAAGAAATAGTGGGTATTTCCGGTATGCTGTTTCATTTCTTCAGCTTTGTTGAAAGAATACACCCCATGTCGGAAAGTGGCTCTCTCTTCTTCATCGTTATCGATAGTTCGTGAAAGAAAACCGGAAGAAAAGAAGGAATCGAAGGCCTCTGAGATTCTTGTCCAGACCTGCATCGATCCCGTGGCAGTGAAGACTTACGAGGATATGAAGACGATTATTACGGAAAAGTTCCCCGATCACAAGTTCTCCTTTAAGCATGAATTGTACCCTATTCCTCTGTGGAAAGAGGTGCGACTTGAACTCACGCGGTGATGTGTAGATTGTTGCTCGTATGTGCACTGTTGTCTTTGCTCTGTTCTGCGTTGTTCTCATCGCTATCCTTATCGTTGACGGTTCTTGGCTGCTTTCAATCCTAGCTCCCGAAGACACCGTACGCGTATCTGCTTTCCCAGGAGTTCCTCAACCAGTTCCGTTCCAAGAAGTGGATTCTTGTGGGAATCGTTTTTGTCGTGAACTACATCTCCGAGAACATCCAGAAGACGGGCGCCTTCGAGGTGTACCTCAACGGCGAGCTGATCACCAGCAAGCTGAGGGATGGAGACTACCCCGAGGAGAGCGTGCTGTTCGATAAGATTGAAAAGGCCTTGTATTGTGTTTGTAACAAACAGTCCATTCTAGTCCGTCCAAATGGCTCATCTTCTCATTCAGTTCCTCCGTCGTCCTCCCAATCCACTTCAGCGTGTCGAAATGTGTGTCGATGATGGAACTGATCACCGAGAAGGAGCTGCTCGTCTATTCCTCATCCCCTCGCCTCACACCCACCTCACTGCCGCGCACCAACCGCTTCGCTCTCTCCTCCACCTCCTCCACGCCCTTCCCCACCTTCGCCACGTTGCTGTTCAGCACCAGCAGCTGCTGGTAGATGTCGTTCTTCCGCTCGCCCTTCAGCCCGCCCTCGCCCGCGTCCAGCTCCTTCTCCAGCTGCTACACGTCACTCGCGCCGCCCGCCCGCACGTCCAGCAGACTGCCCAGCTGCTCCTGGTGGTGCTGGATGCTCACGAACTCCTCCTGGAAGCTCGTCTGCTGCGTCTAGGGGTGATTTCAGGGTCGCGCCCCTACGAAGACCTCGCTCAGCCCGCGCTCTAGGCGCTGAAGCGACGTGAAGTAGTCGAACAGCACGCGGTCGCAGGCCGTCACCTTCGCCGCCAGCGCCACGTACTGCGCTGCCTGCTTCTCCAGCTTCTCGTTCCACTTGGCCAGCAGCTCGCCCAGCGTCGCTGTCTTCGTGTCTACGGGTCATTACAGGGTTATGGTCTCACCCTCCTTCACAGGCATCGTCGGCGCGGCGGGTGCAGCCGGTGTTGTCGCGGCTGCTGCGTTGCCGAAGGAGAAGCCGGGCTTCGCATCCGCGGGCTTGTCTTCGGGTTTCGCATCCGCGGGCTTGGCGCCGCCGAAACTAAAGCCGGGCTTGGCGTCTGCAGGCTTGGCGTCAGCGGGCTTGGTCTCTGCAGGCTTGGCGCCGCCGAAGCTGAAGGCCGGCTTGGCGTCAGCGGGCTTGTCCTCGGGTTTGGCTCCGCCGAAGGAGAAAGCAGGCTTGGTCTCTGCGGGCTTGTCAGCAGGCTTGGCGCCACCAAAAGAGAAGGCGGGCTTCGCATCGGCGGGCTTGTCGGCAGGCTTGGCTCCACCGAAGGAGAAGGCGGGCTTCGCATCCGCTGGTTTGTTCTCCGCGGGCTTGGCACCACCGAAGGAAAAAGCGGGCTTGTCTTCGGGCTTGTCAGCGGGCTTAGCGCCGCCAAAGGAGAAGACAGGCTTCGCGTCGGCAGGTTTGTTCTCCGCAGGCTTGGCGCCACCAAAACTAAAGCCGGACTTGGCATCTGCAGGCTTGGCGTCGGCAGGTTTGTTCTCGGCGGGCTTGGCACCACCAAAACTTACAGCGGGCTTCGCATCAGCGGGCTTAGCACCAGCGAAGGAGAAGGCGGGCTTGGTGTCCGCAGGTTTGTTCTCAGCGGGCTTAGCACCGCCGAAAGAGAAAGCAGGCTTGGTGTCAGCGGGTTTGTCTTCGGGTTTGGCGTCCGCTGCCTTGGTCTCCGCGGGCTTAGCACCGCCAAACGAGAAGGCAGGCTTGTCTTCCGGCTTCGCATCACCGGGCTTGGCGCCGCCAAAAGAGAAACCGGGCTTGGCGTCGGCAGGCTTGTTCTCGGCAGGCTTGGCGCCGCCAAAAGAGAAGGCGGGCTTCGCATCGGCAGGCTTGTCGGCAGGCTTGGCTCCACCGAAGGAGAAGGCGGGCTTCGCGTCAGCGGGCTTCGCGTCGGCAGGTTTGTTCTCAGCGGGCTTGGCGCCACCAAACGAGAAGGCAGGCTTGTCTTTCGGCTTCGCATCCGCTGGCTTGGCACCGAAGCTGAAGGTTCCGGCGTTCGCGGGCTTGTTCTCAGCGGGCTTGGCACCGAAGCTGAATGCGGGCTTGTCGGCGGGCTTGTCGGCGGGCTTAGCACCGAAGCTGAAGGTTCCGGGGTTGGCTCCCGTGTTGGCCGAGCCAAAGGCGGCAGCCCCTCCAGTGGTGTTGGTATTGGCACCGAAGGCTCCCGTGGTGGCTCCCGTGTCGGTATTGGCACCGAAGGCTCCCGTGTTGCCTCCCGTGTTGCCTCCCGTGTTGGTA
>QWCN01006209.1_pt1 | contig 11193 bp, 17 predicted proteins | sample 1972711 | NCBI WGS metagenome assembly QWCN01 (sample SAMN09866707, study PRJNA288562) | Human gut metagenome isolate term1_stool, whole genome shotgun sequencing... | isolation source: gut | host: Homo sapiens | place: USA: California | reverse complement strand
GCAGCAAACACTCGTTGCCCAGCAGACTCTCAATCTCCACCCACTGCGTGCGCAGCTCCTTCAGCACCGCCGAGACGACAAACCCGCCCTCCGCGCGCATCAACGCGAACGACGCGTTCCGCAGAGCCTCCACGCGCTGCGGAAACACGTCGATGTTCCCCGTGTCGGAGCGCAAAAGCATATATTGCAACGCCGCCGCGAGGCCGAACGGCGACTCGTTCACGGGGCAGTGGTCCGACTCCCAGTAGAAGGTGGCCTTGCCCAGGTTGGGCAGGCCCCACGCCTTGTTCAGCTCGCTCCAAGCGCGCGCGTCGCGGCCAGGGATCATCTGGTTCATGATGGCGCTGGCGGCGATGCTGAAGCCATTGTCGGTGGGCCCAAAGGAGGTCCAGTGGTCGAGCGAGGCGGCGATGAACGCGTCCAGCTCCGGCGTGATTTCGTGATCCATCAGCTATGATGAAACTCACTCACAGGAGTCACGTGCAGTGGGTACAGCGCGAAGAGGTGGCTCCAGTGTCGATGCATCGAGGTCAGCTTCAGCCCCGCGCCCACCAGCAGTCCGTCCTCGTCTGCGGGGTACGGCGTCAGGTGCGCCACCACGTCGTGCCAGCGCCGCTGGTTCGGGTCGTCGATGCGCAGCACGCGCAGCACCTCGTCCATGGTCTGCACGCCCCAGCGGAACAGCGCCAGGTCGTAGTTGGTGTCCTCGCACTCGCCGTACTCGGGACTCTGCGCCTTGGGCAGGTGGAAGATGCCGTTCACCGCGAAGGCCAGTCTGTCATTACATCCATCCATCACACCCACCGCGTGTAGTAGTTGTTCGCCATGCGCAGCAGCGGGTACACCAGCGTGCGCAGCATCGTCTCGTTCCCCGTGTACCGCCAGTGCGTCCACAGCAACTGCACCGTCCACGCCAGGTTCCCCAGTTGCCCTCCCGGCGGCGCCATATAGCCGTTTTGGCAGGTGTAGCAGTTTTTATCCGTGCCGAAGTCCCAACCCGCTCTTGGCTTCAGCGCTTCCCTCATCACTCACTCGCACGCCAGCGCGCCGCACTCGTCCTGGTATTCAGGAGGAACAGAGCGGCGGATCTGCGGCAGGTTCTCCTCCAGCAGGCGCAGCAGTGAGAGAAACTCCTCGTCGTGGTTGGCGGCCCAGAGCGGCCAGGCGGCGACTTGCACGTTCATGTCGAAGTGGTAGTCGGACCAGACGCTCTTGCGATACCAGCTAGTGCTCATGAGGCATGGTGATGGTCACGGGCCCATCAGGTCGTAGGGCCAGCAGTTGTCTGCGGAGGTGCAACGCGTGGCCGAGCCGACCTTGTAAAGCTAGAGTTGACGGTGAGGGAAGGGGATACTTGGATCCAGTAGAAGCTCTCCCACTTCATGTCTGGGATGGACAGGAAGCTGTGCCGGTAGTAGGCATGCCAGAAGGCGTAGTGTTCTTCCAACAAAGCAGGCACGCTTCGAGACAACGCCCTCTCCAGCAGCTTTACACTCCCCTCCTTCGCGGACAGCGGCCGCAGGCGGTTTGCCGGAATGGCGTTGTCCACCGTCGCCACCACGCGCAGGTGGCTCCCCTCGGAGTCGATCACGTACGCCTCCGCGTAGTCACCGCGCTCGAGCAGGCGGTGCTGGCACACGTGGTAGGTTCGCGTCGCCGTTTCCTCCACCGAGCACTCCGGCTCGGGGTTCTTCACGTAGTCCTCCGGCTGGTAGCGGCCGTTGCAGATGCCCTGCTCGGCGACGTAGCGGAGCTGGAGGTCCGCTTCTCTGTCCTCCGGCTGGAGGTCGATCAGGAAGAGGTGCTCAGAGGAGAATGTAAGCGTCGTGAATTGAACGGTTCCAGCGGTGGTAAGCACCGTGCCGGTGACGTTGGCGTCGTAGAGGTTCAAACGCATCGTGCCGCTGATGATGTCTCCGACCGTCTCGAGCTCGAAGTGGCCGATTTCCAGACGGCAGCGATCGACCTGGCTATGCGTTAGGGCGTACTACGAAAAGAACCTGTCCCCGTGTGCATACGGGCTTCCCTGCATCCGAACATCCCACACGTCAGCCCGTCCCAGGTCGAAGCGAAGGATGTACTTTTCCCTCCCGTTACGCTCCACTTTGCTGAACAGAATCAGCATTCCCAGATTTCCGTTTCCGTGAAACGGGGAGTCGAACCACATCGTCGGCATCGTGCTGGAGTCGTTTGCGCGAAACGACCAGAGGGGATCCGATCGCGAGATAAACTCCCTCCAATCCACTCTCATTTCCGCCTTTAGACCGTACGCGGCCGACAGTAATAGAAAACAAAGGATATAGCCTGTCATAGCTTAAGAATGCGGCATGTTTCCTCGAAGCACAAACACGCAATTGATTGGCTCCTTCCCTTCTTCGGACTGCAGGGGGATCCCACGTTTTCGGCCGCAGACTGTGTCCCGCCTGAATGGCGAATAGCGTCTCCACCGTGCACACCAGTCGAGAAGGGCACTCTCTCGCTAACGAGCAGCTTCTTTTCGGCACATGGACAATGCCGACGAAAACGAGAATAGAGTATGAAATTTGAATACTCATGCCACCCTCATCTCATCTACACCAAAAAAGGGAAAGGGCAGAATCACAAATCCAGTCCGAGAGATGAGTAGCATATGGGATTTGATCAAAAAGGGGAAGGAGAAGCTGGAAAAGAAGGAGAGCCACGCAACGGACGTAGAGGTGCTGCCTTCCGATTCATGTCTGACGGATTAGAACGATGACGTCCTCATGCTTGACGCAGAGAAGACAAATGAAAAGGGAAGGAAGAAGGAGAAGAAACCCCTTCCTAGCCCCATTACAGAATACACGCTCCCGGAGTGGCTAACGAAGAGTGAATTGTACGATATTCGGAAGCTGCGAGACTACCCCATCTTCGAGCTGCACGAAGAGCTCGTGTATCTGGAAAAGTGGCTTGAGCCCACCAATTTTGACAAATTCATCCGCCAGACGGTGATCGAAGATGTGACGGCCGTGATCAAGAAGGCGCTGCCCGAGTCGGAGGTGTATCCCTTTGGTTCCTATTTGACGAACTTGTTTCGTTTCTGTTGCTTCTCTTATCCTTAGGTGCTTGCCGAATAGCGATTTGGACCTCATGGTGACGTGTTACGAGAGCAAGAAGTACTTGAAGATTGTGGAGAATGTGATGGAGGAATCATTGTGTAACAGGTAGGCAATCAAGCGGAGTGGTATTGGAATGCGAGTTGTGGTGATCAGTCATGCGCGCGTTCCTCTCGTCAAGTTCCAGCACGTGCACACGCACATCAATGTGGACATCAGTTTCAACCAGGCGTCCTCTCTTCTCACATCGGCGTACGTGATTCGCCAGCTGGACCGCTACACGCACCTGCGTTCGATGGTGGTCATCCTGAAGTACTTCCTTGTGCAGCGCGAGCTCAACGACACCTACCAGGGCGGAATCGGCTCATTCCTCGCCACGCTCCTCTGCCTCAGCTGCGAGCAGTGGTGCATTCGGTAAGCATGCGATTGCCACCTTCATTTCAAGAGAAGGCACCGAGCGAGGCAATCTCGGTAATCGCCTCCTCCAGTTCTTCTACTACTACGGCATGCTCCTCAACTTCGACAAACTCGTCCTCCGCGTGCGCAACGACGGCGGCTACGTCGAGAAGGTCGAAAAAGGCTGGCTCGAAAGAGATCGGGAGTTTTACCTGAGCGTTGAAAACCCGATCGATCCGTCGCTGGACGTGGGCAAGTCTTCCTACAACATCAAGGTAGCAGCGGGCCTGGGAGTGGACCGTAGCGATTCCGCGCCTTCTGCTCGCACGCGCTGTGCAAGCTGGTCTACAACTTGGACGACGCGGCGGCCATCAACCGATCGCCCGAGGGCTTCTTCCTGCAGGGTCTGGTGCGCGCCGAGCCGCGATACTCGGAGGACATCCGCTCGTCGGACTTCTATGCGCAGTGGACGAAGCCGGGCGTGGTGCTGCCCGACGCGGAGGCGACACGGTTGGAGTTTGTGAAGCGGCATCTGGAGGTGGTGAAGCAGTGCAACGAGGCGGACCTGCGGCGCGTGTACGAGCTGGACTACAACAAGGTGATGAAGATCCAGAAGCCAAAGGGCAGGTCGGGCAATGCTGGCAGCTACGGGAAGCAGGGCGGTGCTGGCAATGCTGGAAGCTACGGGAAGCAGAGCAATGCGAGCAATGCAGGGAATCGGCAGTTCTCGCAGAAGAGGGACTTCGAGGGGAGACTGGGGAAGAACAAGAAGTACAGGCGGTTCTAGTGGGGTGTTTGTTGCAAACAGAAAAGGAGTTGCATCGGAAGTAGTTGACCACGCACTTCTCCGTCTCACTCTGGATCTGCGCCACGACCTCCTCGTTGCAGTGAAAGCGACTGCCCAGCACGATGCGCGCCTCCTCTATCGCCGCCTGTGTCGCGCTCTCCACGCTCGTGGAGTCGGTGATGGGGATCAGGAACTGGAGCAAGCTGTTGGGAGGCGCCGACGCGTCGAAGAGCGACTCGGGCATGTTGTACTCCAGCGACACTTCCTGGTTGGCACCAGTGATGACGGTCACCTCCACGAACGTCTTCTGTCGCGGAGACGGCGACACGGTGCGAGCCTTGTTGTTGTGGCTGCAGTGGAAGTCATTCCACATGCCGTGCGTGATGGAGAAGTACAGTGGTCGGTGCGACTAAGCGTAACCACGCGCCAAAACCCTTGCGATGATTGCCAGCAGGTCTCGCACCTGCTTCTTGGCTTTCCTGGAGTAGATCACGGCGTCCTCTTCCTTCCCCACCCAGTCCAGGAGAGACTTCTCGAAGGCATCACACAGCTTGTCCAGTGCGTCCGTGGCGGGATGGAACGTCACTGTCACCATCGGCAACTCCGAACGAAAGGGAGGCAGCTGGAGAGCCACGCGGAGTGTCGGCTTCAGCGCCTTCGTCTCCACCTTCTCGATGTGCGTCTTTGCTTCCTTCAGCACGCCTGCCTAGTGCTGACAATACACAGACAGCCCGACACGGTAGGTGAGTCGAGCCGTTGCCTTGCGGACCAGCTGCAGCACCGTGGCGAAGCACTCGGCGCCCAGCTCCAGCTCGTCCAGTCTGTGCAGGAGTTCCCACAGTGTCGTCGTGCTAGGGCACCACCGGAGGTGAACGACGACCACGCGGAGGACTTCGACCGGATCGCCGCTGGCGGGCTGTTTGACCGACCGGATGGTGAAGAGGAGCGAGAGGGAGCAGACCTGCGGGATGAACTGGTAGTGGAGAGAGGAGGCAGGGAAAGCGGGCGGTGCAGGAGGTGACTGGATGGGAGAAGGCGTGTCGTGCGTGCGGGTCCTGAGAGTGAGGGAGTGGTAGGAAGCGTGCTTCTCGGGGGTGTAGCTGTCGTAGCTCCGCTGGAGGTCGAACATGAACTGGGATGAGTCGTCTTCCGATTTCGACAGCAGCGGTGAGCATGCCAGCGACCGTCGCACCGTCCTGACGGAGAGGGTATCAAGTGGTTTGGTGGAGAGGGTATCAAGTGGTTTGGTGGAGAGGGTATCAAGTGGTTTGGTGGAGAGAGTATCAAGTGGTTTGGTGGAGAAGGCGTCTGCTGCGTTGATGGGCAGAGAGGGAGTTTGGGACCTTGGCTTCACGGCGGGGAGTGCCGGAGAGAGGGGTATTTCCCTTGTGTTGATTGCGTGAATGAAGGGATGGTTCAGGAGCTGTGTGGCGGAGGGGCGGAGGGACTATTTCTCATTCCCCAAACGGACCTACGCTGGGCAGCAAGCACTTCTCCACGAAGTCGAAGAGGTTGTCGTCGATCTCGTGCACCCGCTTCAACCCCTGTGGCGACTTGTTCTTTTCTTCATGCGCCCCTCCGCCCCTACGTTCCGAATCGCCTCCAGAATCGCCTTCTTGTTCCCCTCCTCGCTGTAGGGCGGCTGGGAGGTGACGAAGTGAACGATCATCATCCCCAGAGCGTACACGTCCACCGCGCATGTCCACTCCGCGTCAAACAGGGCCTCGCTCGGGAAGTAGCCCACGTCGCGATCGTTGCGCGCTCGCGTGTCGAAGCCGTACTGGAACGCGTCGCTCTGGCGGCAGAGCCAAGCGTACCCGCCGAGGCGGACAAGCCCATCGCCTCGGATGAAGAGGATGTTGTGACATCTAGGATTGAAAACGATGATAGTATGCACTGAATGTGACCGTGGATGATGGGAGCCTGCTCCGCCTCCTCGTGCAGGAAGACCAGCGCGGTCAGGAGACAGGTGATCCATTTGCGCAGGACGCTGAGGTTGACTTCTCCCAGCGGGAGGAATGCGCTGGAATCGAGGAAAGGAAACGCACTCACCTCATTATGGTGTCGGTGATGGCTTCGGTGATGTAAATGACTTTCTGGTGGCTTGCATCATACGTGTGGTAGTAGCACGTTAGGATTTGGCTAGAAATGGGAGAGGGAAAAAGCAATCACTCCTTGTCCTTGAATCCGTCGACGAGATTCAACGCGGAAATGAAGCAGTGTCTTGCCGATTGCGGCCACCGCGAGATATCCAGCTCTCGCCAGAGGGTCTCCTTCCCATCGAGTGTGGAGAAGGACTTGTATCTACTCTTCACGCAAATCAGCGCTCCTGCATGTTGATTTCGCCTTCGGAAGAGAGTAACTCCAACTACGCCTGAGTCGCCGCGAATGTCGCTACGCGCTGGTATTCGGATATGCGGTGCTCCGACCCGCTTTCTGAGGACATCACAAGAACAAATGAGGACCCTGCTCCGCATGTTGTCAAAGGCGAAGAAGACTTCCTCTCCGTGGCAATAACATGTTCACTATGGATCCGACCGTTTGGAAGAGTCGTGGCACAGCGAAAAGCGTTCCAATCGAAAGAGAAGCTACTTTAGGTGCTGGAATCGAGAAGGGGCAAAGCACGGATGCCCGAGTGGTCCAAGGGGTTACGTTAAGGCCGTAATGTGTTCGCACTCGAGGGTTCGAGTCCCTCTTCGTGCATTCTTTTTTTCTCACAAACCAAAGAGAACTGCAACAAACAGACGATAAAGGAAAAGGAAAAGCGTCCGCTTTACAGGTCGCGGACGAAGAGGATGTGATGCGGCACCACACACGTCTCCTTGGAGCACCGCTTCACGTGCGCTGCGTAAAGAGACTGGAAGCGAGAACATCGGTCGCATTCTACACATCACGCGAATGACAGGAGCAAACGCTTCGCACAACACGTGGTGCAATGCAGGATGTCCGACTTGACCTCCGCACAGGCCGGAATCGGGCAGCGGTCCATGTCGCACCCGCACACATGCTCCAGCACGTCCCACACGACCGTGGCGCTGGACGGAAGCGAACTGTCGTGCGCGTGGTCGAAGTGGTATTCCTCCTCGCACTGGAAGCGCAGGCGGCGCGGCTTCGTCGGCTCCTTGTTGGCATCGGCAATGGCGATCAGCACGTTGTCTTCCACGGGGTTGGCAGGCTGGTTGGTGTCCGCCGAGAAGGCGATGCACTCGTGCGGGTGGGGGAAGTAGCGATGGCAGTCGTCGCAGAGGTGGGAGCAGGGGCAGCGCGGACACACCCAGACCGTGCCGTGGAACAGAGTGGCGAAGCACTAGACCTGAGGGCGGTGGTGGGAGAGAACGATGCTGCAGGTGCGAAAGGAGAGGAAGGAGGTGTCGTGCGTGCAGTAGTACAAGATCATCATGGAGCTGAACATCGCGTGCCGCAGCTATGGGTCAGCAGGCTTTGCTGGCCGTACCGTGTTGAACTGCAGGTGGTTCTCCTGCGAGAGGTTCAGGAACAGCGACCGCGTCGCGAACACTGACGAGTGGATGGCGGGCTCCTGCCCCGCGGGCTCCACCTTCCCGCCAACTCTTCCCGCCAACTTCAGCTCTTTCACGGCTGGGTTATGTTGCACGCAGGCGGCGCAGAAGCAGGCAGGCGCGGGAATGGGCACGAATCGGCTCGGCTTTTGCTCCTCCTCGGAGACGAAGTAGGCCTGCCCCGGCAAGAACCGCCCGCAGTTGGCACACTGCGGCTGGAGCTTGGCGACGATGAGGTGCGCCTTCTGGTCCTTCAGACACTCGTACATCTTCTGCATCAGGCGCTCCTTGATCTTGCCGCTGCCCTTCTTCCGCTTGCGCAGGTACTCCGGCACGGGCACCTTCTTCTTCCACGCGGGGAACGCCCACAGCGACTCGCCCGGCTGGCGCTGGAAGGGGTCGCCGCCGGCGTCGAAGAGGTCGGCGCACTTCTCCTCCACGGCGGAGGCCCAGTGGTCGCCGGGGAACACGGGCACGCGCAGCAGCGCCGCGTCGCGCAGTCCGTACTTGCCGGTGAGGTACTCGTCCACCAGGTTGGTCACCTCAGTCACGACGCCGCGGCGGTGCGCGGCCGCGAGCGCCTCGTGGTACCAGCGCTGGAGCACGGCGCCGTTGGGCATGCGCTGCTCCGGCGGGTGGGAGAGACTGTCTGTGAAAGGAGCGGAGTGAACAAACAAGATATAGTCGTCGCCCTTGGTGGGCGGGCAGGCCCAGATGTACGCGCGCTCGTAGCCGCGGCGCTGCAGGAAGGCGAGGTAGCTGATCAGCACCTCCTGGTGCAGCGCCTTGCGGAAGGCGGGAGGCGTCAGGTAGGCCACGCTGTCCAGGTAGGCGATGTACACGCAGCGATGGTTCAGCAGCGCGTCCGCGGGCGACTCGCACACGTACATCGTGAACAGCAGAATGTCCAGCGAGTGCACGCGCTATGGGTGACTTTCCCGCGGTACGCCTGCCTGGAACAGACAGATGCACTTCTGCACGTACGGCACGGACTCCGGCACCTCACACTGCTGGAAGTACCAGCGGAACCGTTCACTCAGCGGCAGCTGGCGCTCCTACTGCTGAGCCCCGCGCACCACGCCCACCTCGCTCAGCACCACGCGCACGGACAGACCCTCGGGCTTCATCATGTCCTCGGGCAGCGAGTTGTACTTCGCGCTGTGCTCGGCACAGTAGCGCGCGATCGCCGTCTGCAGGTGCGCCTCGATGAAACGGCTCAGCTCCGTCTCCGGAACACAATCGATGAGGAGTTTCGTTTTCGGGTGCGACGGCTGTTTCGCGGAGCACCCGGGACAGAGCGCGTCGGTGACGCCGCCCTGCAGGGCGATGCGGTCGTTGTAGAACAAACACACCTTGTGGAACCAGCGGCGGCAGGCGGCGCAGGTGACCCACTACGGCTGAGGTTGGCGGGAAAAGCGCACCTGCTCGAAAGACACTTCCTTGTTCTCGCGCAAGAACAGCGAGGTCTTGGAGAGCGGCGCCGCGGCGTCGGGAAGCGACGCGAAACACACACAGCAGACGATGGACCGGAGAGAGGCGTCGACGAAATAGTGCGTGTTTTGGGCGATCATGGCGCCACAGAGCGTGCAGTGGAGAGAGGCGGGGTCGAAGGCCTCGTCGCTGCCGTGGCACACGCCGCACACACGCCCGCTGCCACCATCGAAGAAGCGCTTCTTCAGAGCCGAGTCCTTCTCCTTCAGCAGTTTGTACTCCTTCTCGAACTCCTTCTCGAAGGCCGCAGCGTAGGCCAACACGCCCTCCAGCGCCTACGGTGAAGGAAACGCCCGTGTCCGACCCGGTTGTAAACACGACAGTTTTCGATCATGTCGTCGAAGTCGTGTTTGAAGAGTTCGATCGTTTTGTATTCCCCGCGGTTGGCCTTGGCCGTCATCTTGTCCAGGTCCATTTCGTCCAGAATGACCCGATAGTAGTCGGCACAACCCTCCGCGGAGGGATCGACTTCGTGCAGGAAAAAGCAGGCATAGCTAGGTTGGAGGGAAAAGAAGGCGTTACTCCTTCGTGTGGAGGACGCCGAGGAAGCGAAGCAGTTCGGCTTTGAGGGAGCCGGGACGCCACCAGGGAGCCATGGACTGCTGGATGGAGGCGGAGAAGGAGGGGAACGAGAAGGAAGGGAGGGAAAGAAGAGGCGACAGTAGGCATAGCGAGGGGGACGGCTGGCGGTAGTTCTGGGAATGAGGAGAGGGAGAGGCGATACGAGGAGGGTGGCGAGGGCGTTCTCGCACGCGGGACAGTGAATGCTCTTGCAGTAGCGAATGTGGGAAATCACGATGTGTAACTGGTGGCAGCCCGTGTACTAGGCGTGAACTGAGCAGGGGGATGGAACGAGGCACTTGTGAATCGAGCACGATGCGACATGCTCTACCAGCGTGTGGAACCACACACAGTACTTTTCGGACTACAGAACAGACAGAAACAACTCCATACGGTGCAGCCCTCTTTGCAGGACGCGGAATGAACAAGCATGCAACACATCATGGAAAACGCAGGAATAATCGACGATGCGTCTTCCTCCAGATTGTGAATGCACGAGGATGGCGTTAGGCAAAGCGAGGAGGGAATGCAAGGGGCCAACTTGGATAGCAAGGGACACATCGGAGTGGACTGGGCAGCTGCAGCATCGCCCGATTCCTCCTGGTTATCCAGCCGGGGACGCTTTGGTTGGGGAGGGATGAGCAAGCCGCTTCCACATTCGTCCGCCGAAAACACTCCCAGGAACGAGACGAGTGCCGATTTGCTTTCGACAAGTTTCCTCGTCTCCTCCTCAATTCTCTTGGGAAGGGTTCCAATCGAAACGCCGTTCAACTACGAGCCATCATTTCAAACATGCGTGCGATTTACATGAGTGGCAATGACGTCGTACAGGGCCTTCACGAGAATGCAGGCCCGCGCAGGACTCTTCCTGCTCTGCTCGGCGTATGCCCTGTACACGTGCGAGTATCTTAAAATGAGTGCGAGGTGAAACAGCGCTCACATTGACAGGAGGAGAATCGGAGGCGTGCATCCGGGAAGACTGCCACTCGCGAATTGATCCATCCCAGGGAAGGAGAAGCACGGCGTGACAGCGGCTCCAAACAGATTTGTATGGAAAACAGGGAGCAAAATGTATATTACACAACTCACTCAGTACTCGTCCTGGACCGACTCTTCTACGCCTCAGCCCCTCGCCACGCCCCTACCCGAATTCTCAAAGTCCTCGATGAACTCCCTGTCATCAAAGTCAATAATCTTTTCGTGCGGAGTGTGACTGTGCGTCCTGCGGTGTCTCTTCGTCTCCTTCTTCACCTGCTTGCAATCGCGGATGAACTGCTCCATCTTCCTCAGCACCTCGTTCGGCATGGTGTCCAGGTCGATTTCGATGTCCTCCTGCTGCATCGAGTCCGCCGGCACGTTCTCCCGG
>QWCN01013538.1_pt1 | contig 11200 bp, 9 predicted proteins | sample 1972711 | NCBI WGS metagenome assembly QWCN01 (sample SAMN09866707, study PRJNA288562) | Human gut metagenome isolate term1_stool, whole genome shotgun sequencing... | isolation source: gut | host: Homo sapiens | place: USA: California | reverse complement strand
GATAAAACTAAATTTCAAAATGACAAAGAACGATTCGGACCAAATGGGCCAAGTTTATTTAATTTTTAATTCGTCCCAATTTTAATGGGACACTAATGAAAAGAATTTTTGAATAATACGACTCTAAAAGATAAAACTGATAAAGGGAAACCTATTGCCGTGTCAGATGTAGCCGCTAAAGGCTCAATAGATTATATCGAGACCCAGATATCAGATTTATCAAAGAAATTAAAATCCGCAACGGACGAGGCCACGAGGCAAGGAATCCGTATTGCCATAGAAAAGTTGAAGGATGAGAAATTAAAGATAGAGATGGAACCCTTACCCGAAGGCTCCATAGATTATCTTAACGCCCAGATATCAAGCCTAACGAAAAAACTTAACACGGAAACGGACGAGGCTGTAAGGCAAGGAATCCGCACGGCTATAGAGAAGATCAATAAAGAAAAATATAACATAGAGCTGGAAGCTACGCTTGGACGGTTGAAACCGATGGAGGGGGATAAATTCGGCGTGTCAGCAAAAGGCCGTAATGCGACTGAGGATATTAAGTCTGGCTATATATCGGTTAAAGGCATATCCAGTGACGCTATCAAGTCAAATTATGAATATGCTGATTCATTAGGAGCAATCGGTAGTATGATGTCCTCTGTTTCTCAGTTAACAAATGAGGGAGCCGCATCATGGTTAAGCTATGCGTCTAATATCATACAAGCTGTAGGACAAGCCTTGCCTCAATTATCAGCTCTTGCTACTAAGAATGCATCTGTCGCCGCTACAGGGGCGGCGGCATCAGTTTCCTCCATCCCCGTGGTCGGGTGGGTAATGGCCGGTACAGCTGTAGCCTCGGTAATAGCGGCGATGGCCAATGTCCCTAAATTCGCTAATGGCGGTATAGTCCCCGGTAACCTGTACTCGGGGGATCGTGTTCCGGCGATGGTCAATTCAGGAGAAATGATCTTGAATAGATCTCAGCAAGGACGTTTGTTCGATATATTAAACAGTAAAGGAGGAGTTAATGGGAAAGATGTACGTGTCACTGGCGAGGTAGTAGTGTCAGGGGAGCAGATGAAAATATTACTGGATAATACGAATAGAAAATTAAGGAGAGGGAGATGAATAGGAAATATCACAATGAGTTTAAAGGCATAGATGGGGCCTTGAATAGGATAGATATATTATCTAAAAACGAGCAGATAGATCAGCTCGTAAAAACAACGGGTACTCCATTCTTACTTCAATATCAAGATACTAATAAGTTAACTCCGATACAAGGAGCTCAGGCCACTATTGAACTAGTGAGCGAGACTAATTTTCAGTTTAAAGATCTACATACTGATGATATGCAGGGATATATGGTCTCCCTATATAGGAATAATAAGATCTTTTGGCACGGTTGGCTTGATTCAGAGTTGTACAACGAGACCTTATCTTCTTTTCATCCATACCCTGTAGAGTTCACGGCTGCTGATTTCAATATCTTAGAACGGATAAAATATACGGATGATAAGGGGAATAAATATGATGACATAGCATCTATGATAACGCATATAAATAGATGCCTAGACAATCTTGGGCTCCCATTCTCTAAGCTGTATATAGGATGTGACACTATTTTAGAAGGTGTCACGATGAGCGATCAGGAAACCGCTTTGCATAAATCATTTATCATGTCTTCCAACTTTTATGACGAGGATGGAGTATCAATGAGTTGCAGGGAAATATTGGAGTCGATCTTTCAGCCATTTGGATTGATGATGGTACAAAAAAACGGGAATGTATATATTTATGACTATAATACCGTGAAACGAGGTTTACCAATGAAAAGATATGATTTTAAGACATATGCATTCGAGGCAAACGAAAACGTTGATTTTTTTTATGGGAATATATTAGACGTAGGGTTAATGTCAAAAAACGGCGATTATGGATTTGAAGAAATGATTAACAATGTTAAGATCACTAGCTCGCTGTATGGAGATAACAGCATGGTGGATATAGATGTTTCAGAAAACTCATTAAGTGATCTTATTGATAGCTATCTAGGACGTGACTTTAAATTGTATTATTATTCAAAATGTGTTGGTGTTGAAAATCTTTCTGGGAAGTTCGCCATATACAAGAGAGATTATGAATCAGATATAGAGGGTGCTTTATTAGACTATGATCCAAATCCTTCTAATATATATCCTATTTATAGGATTAGATATCCTAATTATATTTTAGGTTCGGATACTTTATGTTTTATAAATCTTATATTACAGGCATACGTTAATACGAGAGAAAATCCATTTAATGAGGATAGTGGAGTCAAAGACAATCCAAACAGCGGAACAATGAAATTGTATTGCAATCTTTATATGACAGATAGTTCCGGTAAACCGTTGAGATACCTTGATCTTATCAATGATAACGGATCATTTTGGGTTGATGTGTCAAATGGGGTGATAGAGCAAGGTAAATGCCTGTTATGGATAAGTCAAGAATCATCGATAACTGGAAGCGTATTGGACACGTGGGTAGGTAACGCAAATATATACGATCCAATGCCTACACGATTTAATATAGAGACCATCCCATCTGCTGGCGATGGATTGGATGTGCCTACTAATAAGAGCTATGGATTTCTTGTTTTCGAGATCACGAATAAGGCTAGAGTCGTTAACCCAAAAGATGATAAAGGCTTGGGCACCGATGGACTTTTAGATGATAGTTTGGTTAAAAACATTTTGATAAATAATATATTCATGAAGATTATAACAGAAAACAAGGAAGATGTTTCTGTTGATGATTATGAATTTAAGAGTTATATAAATAAGAAGGTAGCAAACGATTTTAATGATATAACATTAAAATGTATATCAGCGAACGAGGACGGAATACCGATAGGAAAAGGAAACATATTAAAAAAAGAAGGAGACAAATACACTTTACAAACCTCTTTCACTCGATCTAATCAGACGGATATATTGGAGCGTCTGCTTATGTGCACAATCCACTCGAATTTCAGCCAAAAGAACGAGAGATTCTCCGTTACCTCCAAGATAGCTGGTAACCCAATGTTATCTTACATAACATATTATCCTGTCTTATCAGGAGAATATATTGTGGCAGGATGCACTATTGATTTCAATAAAGGCAGCGTAAATATTTCTGCTGTAGGATATTCCGATGATACCGCCAAGTTAAGCGATATACCATACGACTGATGTATTACACCATATCGGTACATATATAGATATGGTAATGAATGTACGTCATAGTAAGATAAGAAAGACTGCCCTTCCACGTACTGGAAGGGCACTAGATGCTATTCCCGGAGGTCCTGTGAAGCAATCCTTCCAATCTTCAGGGACGAATGTTGCGCAATATTGGAAATTGGTTACGATAGACAGCGACGGCAATCCCCTTCCGGAGGATAAGTGGTACATCCTCACGGACTACCCCGCCAAATCGGTAGGGGACGTTGTCGCTTACGCCACTGGTTCCGGCGACATCGTCCTTCCCATAGCCGGCAACGGGGTATTGGGGGCGATAAAGCTCCCGTCCGGTGGTGATAGTGCGCTTGTCATAGACAAAGATGGTACCTTGCGTATCAATGAGGGTATGATCGGCGGCAAGGGTAAGATATACTACGCCGGATCGGGCTTGCAATTGCTGAACCAGCCGAACACGGAGGACACGCAGAACCAGTTCGCCGTGAAATTCGGTAACGCCAAGGGCACTGTACTGGAAGGAGACAAGCTATACGCCGCTACGTGGTGGGGGCAGAAACTTAACTCCAACGGGATAGCTACCGGGGCGATGACAGGCGTGCCGAGTATCAACGGCCTTATACACCTTAACAGCGACAAGACGTTTGACGTGGCCAAGGATAAATCGGCGCAATGGGTCCGTTTCTCTGGGGGTAACTCGATTAACGGGATGACAGGCACGAACGCCGTGCTGTCCAACCTGTATCTCAATTATAAGGACGCTAGCCATTATGTCAAGGTGGACGCCAATGATAACGTTCTGGCTACCGGTGATATCGTTGCCTACGCTACCGGTAATTATGATATCATAAGTCCTATAGCCGGTACCGGGGCGTTAGGCATGGTCAAGGTTGGGAACGGCCTTAATATAGCTACGGATGGAACGCTGAGCGTGGCGGGTGATGTCGGTGGTAGCGTGTCTGGTATAACGAAAACAGGAAACGCTGATATGGTAGATGGGTATCACGCTGGGTTTGCAAATAATCAAGTGGCTCTGTACCTTAATTTCCCATCATGGAGCACTTTGATTTCCCAAGGATTGCTAAGAAGTGATTATGAAAGCGCTGGGCATCCCACGGAGGATTATTTGAAAGCTATATGTAAATGGGCTATTAAGAGTTACGCCAATAGTGGGAATATAACGCTGCAAGGAATAGCAATTCCTAATTCCGCTGGATGGTTTGTGTTATCACTATATGGTGATGAAGGGTATGATGTGGCAACACTATTACCTAAGTATTGTAGTGGGCAGTTCAATCGTCTTGACGGAGGTTTGCAAATGTTTGGCACGAGTGCTTATGTTTGGAGATATTCAGGGACATTTGTCGGAAACGCAGCAAGTGCTACTAAACTCTTAGATATCCGAACAATTTGGGGCCAAAACTTCAATGGGACACAGAACGTATCCGGTAATATGACCGGGGTAGGCAATATAGCTATGTCCGGTAATATATATATGAATAACGCAAGAAATATATATGCCAAAAACACAGATGGGAGTGATATGCCAATATTTTATACTAACTCATCCAATGAATTAGTTATTGGCACTGGTAACGCACAAAAAGAAGCTAGAACTTACTTGTCTGGTTTAGAAATTGTATTCAGAACATCTACCGATTTAAATGAAAGGATGCGAATCTCGGCTAATGGGAACGTTGGCATAGGCACTACTAACCCATCAGCAAAACTAGATATAAAAGGGAATCAGGATTTAATTCACTTGCAAGCAACAAATAGTGGTTCTGAATATAATTATATAAAAGCATATAACACGGATTACGATTCGTCTTTTAGGTTTGTTGAAGCACAAAATAAGATACTTTGGTTCCAATATGGCAAAGCTGGTAGCAATTCATTGTACAGTGTCAATATAAGCGGAATGAGCGCCGAAGCCATAAAAGAATTTAGAGTGAAAGCGAAAAATTCTATTTTTGAAGGTAATGTAAAGGCGAGTGGCGATGTAGTCGCTTATGCTACAGGCTCAGGAGATATTGTATTGCCAATCGCTGGTACAAACTCACTTGGGGCGGTGAAGATCGGCTCGGGTATCTCGATATCCGCTGACGGCACGATCTCCATAAGCGGCACGGGAACGATCGGAGGCATATCGGTGACCGGAAGCGGCAATGTGCTTACAAACGCCACGCTCAGCTCTGACAAGAAGATAATAACGTTTACCAAGGATTTGACGGCGTTGACCACTGCTAATTATGCTGCTACGCTCGATGGTAGGTATGTCAAGAAGGCAGGGGATACGATGACCGGGGCGTTAACTATAGCTTCTAATACAATAAACAGTCAATTGACACTTAAATCAACTGTTAGTGATGCAAAAAGTAAGGCCGCTGGCATAAAATTCACGTCCTCACAAAACGCAACACAAAACGTGATATTAAGACATGAGTATTATGATACGTTTTTAGCTGGATATGGGATCGCTATAAGCAAGGAAGGCATTTTAGAGGGTAGCGCCGTTATATCTCCAAGGTAGCCACTGGAACTAAACCTATTGATGTGGTTTCTACCACGTTATGCAATAACCTTAACGCTGATATGGTAGATGGGTATCATAGGAGTAATTTATATAATACAACAATTGATTGGTATCATACTAGTACTGCTAGGTCTAGGGAAATAACAGTAACAAATGATTATAACACATTCTATCCTGTAGTTTTAGAAGTTGCAGTTAATACCAATGGAGTCCCATATACAATAGGTGTAGGTAAATCGTTAGGTTCAACATCAAATCCTAATTGGGATGGCAACCATAGTAGTAAAACTAGTAGTATTAATTACGTAGGTATTGGCAGAATAGGGTCTTGGGATGGCAATGCGAACTTTTTTACTACACTATGCAATCTACAACCGTATGCAAGTTTGTTGAAAAAAGTAGAAGTTCGGGGAAATGACAAATCCATTATCGTATTTTGGCTAAGAGGGGGAACAGCTACTTATAGAATATATTGCAGTGCTGGAATAAACAGTATAAATACTTACTATGCTAGAACTAATGTTGGAAGTACTTCAGCTGGTTATGAATACTATGTAGAGCCAATAGCCTTGTCAAAATCCGATAATGGTGGGAATTATGCTAAAGATTCCCATATAACAGCATCTATTTTTGAAGGATCATTAATCGGAAATGCTAATACTGCCACGAAGCTTAAGACTGCTCGAACTATTTGGGGAAGATCGTTTGATGGAACGGCCAACATTTTCGGTAGCTTGGAAAATGTCGGTAATATCTATTCGGTTAACAACACTTTTAGTATATACAGAAATGGCATATATTTATTAACTTCATTAGAAAGTGGCCAGCTTAATATAAATGCCTATGACGCCAATATTATACTGTTTGGCTACAGGGGGACTTCAGGATATAGTTTTTACGCTGGAACTGGAGCTGGAGATGCTGTAGGATCGGAAATAGGATATTGGAATAATAGTATTTTTACTATAAAAACAAATATCAACAGTAACCATATCTATCCTAGAGCTAACAACACTTATAATATAGGAAGTACGGGAACTAGATTCGCAAATGGATATTTTACGCAAGGCGTATATGTTGGAGACGCTAATACGAGTAATAATAGTAGCAGCAATAAGACTCTTGTTGGCAGAGGATACATAGAATTAAATCATACTAGCCCATATATCGACTTCCACCACGGTAATAGCACGGCTGATTACACGTCCCGGCTCATAACCACGTCAAGCGACACGTTGAATTGTACGAGTAATTTTACCTCTAGCAAGGACATAAAAGCATCAGGAGATGTGATAGCTTACTCAGCCGGCAACGCTCCAGCTCCATTTAAATACTGGTATCCATCGGTTGATACGAGCGGTAACCTTAGCTGGACGAACAGCACGTCAACGACTACTCCAACCACGAGGAACATCCGTGGGCCGCAAGGGGCTACCGGGCCACAGGGACCTAAAGGGGATACGGGGCCTAAAGGTGCTACCGGGGCAACAGGAGCGACTGGGCCACAAGGCCCGGCCGGACCTTCGTTCAATGGGGGGAATATAACAAATATGTTAAGTATTCGAAACAGCGGTTACCCAACACTAGAGCTATACCAAAGCACAAGCGTTTATTGGCGTATTTGTGTCAATACGTCAAACGGTACTTTTTGCTTCAAAAAATGGGACACGATTGTCAGTTATATAAATGGCGCTGGAGATTATGTAAAAAACTCAGATATGAGGCTTAAAAATCGGATATCTACAGTTAAAGATGTACTTGACAGGATAATGAGACTAGACGTATTCCGATATACATTGAAGTATGATCCGGATAAAACCGTATCTATAGGTTTATCTGCACAGCAGGTTAATAACGAATTCCCCGAGATTGTCAGCAATGACGGTGATTATCTTGGAATATACTATGGTCAGATAGGGCCTATCGCTATTCAAGGTATCAAGGAGTTGTATCGTAATATGATAGATGTGGATAGATTTGTTCGCTCCACAAAGTCATGGATGACCGACAAGGACAAGCGCATAGCGGACCTTGAGGAAGAGGTTAGAGAGTTGAGAAAGGAGTTGAATAATTTAAAAGCGGCGTAAAATATGGCAAGATATTTGTTACCTACAACGGATTTAAGCGTAATGCATGTCCGCAATATATTGAGCTATCCAAGTACGGATGTAGGCACATTGTGCGGAGGCGTAGCCGCTTGCGCAGAAAAAATAAACAAATGGGCTAAATATAAACCCGTGCGTTACAACTTTAGTGATAATAGACCTAGCAATTGGTGGAAAGCCAATGACGGGAAGTGCGGTTTGTCTTTTCCTGTATATACGTCCCCCGGTGCGATAGGCAACGCTGGTTCTTTTCTTTATCAGTTAGTTAATCAGCTGGACAAATGGGACTATGCCCCACCAAGAGGTGGATCCGTTGAGCCCTTTAGGCTCGGTGATTTCAGGGGATATTATCATGACGCTATTATTCCAGTAGAAGCATCCGGGCAGGAAGACTACTATATTTCGGTAAACAACACCATACAAATAGATTTTGATTTGGCTGTACCTTCCGGAGATCCTGATAACCTAACACTATCAGACCTTGTGATATCCGGGACTCCGCTATCAGACTATTATATAGGTGTTGTATTATACAAGAACAGTTCTACGTATATGATAGGAACAAGTTCCAATAAGATGGGAACTGGTAGCGTATCTACTGTAATATCTGGTATAACACAATCGCATGTTGGGGTATGGACTGTTTATACTTTTTTATCTAAAGCATCATTTAGCACTGGGGGAAGTATACCGGCTAGCACGTTTATTTGTTTTCCGTTACCACCGCTGAAAATAAATATTAAGGGAACTGGTACGATTGTCCAGATTTATTGCATCGGTAACTGGACAAGCTCGGCAAGAAATAAGGTCAGCTTTACGATCACGGTTGATAATACGGGCTCAGGGCAGGTTACGCTTACTAATGTCAAGGCGATATTCGTAAGAACTAAGGGCACGGCAGACCCTGAGTCATCTGGTGAGACGGTAGCGACTTATAATTACCCAAATGCTATAACAGTCCCGGGCAAGCAAAAGGTAGTAGTTGGCCCATTCGAGCAATCGATCACGTATGCGAGTGGATATACCTATTGGATCGCTGGACAGGCTAATTTGCCAGATTTGAAGACTAGCTATATACCTATAGAGGATGTGGCAGAACCGTAATATAAATAATTTGAATATTACATTTAAAAAATTAAAGACCATGACATTACAGGAAATTAAGACAGAGAGCGTAACAAAACAAATCAATGGTATCGGAGAAACTCTTGATATCAAGGAGAGCCGTGTTACGATAACGAGCGAGAACAAGGTGTCCGAGGCGAACGGACAGGTCTATAACAAGCAAGCCGGTTATATCGGAAGCTATAACTACACCAGATTTGGGGGATTGAGTGTCAATGTAAATGATAGCACATTTACCGTTCTGCAAGTAACTGGTGAGGTCTTGAAATACATCGACGCTGTCGAGAACCAAGTATCGGTAGTGATGGATTAATTATTTTTCCGGTCGTGTTATTTCGATGCGACCGGGCTTACAAGTTTATAACATAAAAACATAGATCATGAAAAAGAAAGAAGCGATTGAGTTGTACAAGGTGTTGAACGGATGCAAGCTGACCGGTATGGTGTCATCCTCGAAGATGACGGTGTTGAACAACCTTAGGAAATTGCGCCCCATATCGGAGACATACGAGGCTGATATAAAAGAAGCCATTGAGAAGTTTAAGCCGGAGGGCTTTGACGACCTGATGAAAAAGGTTCGTGGCCATAATGATTCCGTGAACACGGGCGGTAAGCCCGTGATGTCTGGAGATGAGCTGAGGGACGCGTCCTTGATCATAGAAGGATACAACAAAGAGGTCAATGATTTTGTCGAGAAGATACTGGAGGAGAGCGAGGATGTCGAGATGGAGAAACTGGACAATCTGAATCTGGAGAAATTGCTTGACGCTAACGATATCGAGGCTTCCCGGTTGGAAATAATTTACTCTTATCTGAAATGCGATTAAATGGAATGGGCTAACATCGCACCATGATTGCTGTTTCTCGAAAAAATATATTAAATACAAAATATGTACCGCTACCTCTCCTACATATCAGACCTCGCAAATTGGGCCAAGTCCATCGCCATAGCCGCCGTTGTCACGGCGATGGACTTCGTTTCGCCGATCGAGAATTTCTTGGTGGTGATCCTGTCGCTGGCCTTCATCGATACGTTCTGGGGGTTGGCTGCGGATCACGGGGATTTCCGGAAGAGCAAGTTCATCCGTAGCTGGGTGTACATGTTAGTCTATTTCCTGATCATAATCATCTCGTTCTGGATAGGCGTGATGATGGATATATCGGAGGATAACGCCAAGGCTTTCGTGTCTTGGATCACGTGGGCGATGATATGGTTTTACGGAACCAATGTCTTAAAGAACATGGGCAGGGTATTCCCGGATAACAAGGTGGTAGCCTTCTTGTATTGGGTTGCCGCCGTAAAATTCATTAGTAAGGTCAATTTCTTGGATGAGTTCAATAAGACTAAGGATAGAAAAGGCTCCCCAAATCCAAAAGGATAGGGGAGCTGGATGTAAAAACGCCTCTGTCACGCCTGTCACAGGTTATGATAGAGGAACAAGGTTAACAAAGCGCATAAAAGTATAAAAAATAATTGATATGAGAACGATTAACAGGAAAATCAACTTGATCGTGATCCATTGTTCGGCCACTAGGGTAGATAAGGATTATACCCCTGAGCAATTAGAGAGAGACCACAAGGCGAGAGGATTCAACTCCGCGGGTTATAACTATTATATCCGGAAGAGCGGGGAGATAGTATCTATGCGTCCATTGGAATTGATTCCGGCTCATGTGACCGGATATAACAAGAACAGTATAGGAATATGCTATGAGGGTGGTCTTGATCCGGACGGGAATCCGGATGATACACGTACGGAGGCACAGAGACAGTCGATTATAAGGCTGTTGATGAATTTGGTCGTACAGTTCCCGGATAGTAGGATCTGCGGTCATCGTGACCTATCCCCGGATCTTAACGGTAACGGTAAGATTGAACCGGACGAGTGGATGAAGATGTGTCCGTGTTTTAATGCCGAGGAGGAGTATCGCAATATATGAAACCTTGGCAAGTAATATTAATACTAGTGTGCTTGGTAGCCAGTTTCACGGCTGGCTACCATGTCCGGGGGGATGTGGCCAGTGATTCGATATCCAAGACCGGCAAGTTTACCAAGGTGGATACGATACACGACAGCATCCCGTACCCAGTCTATGAGACATTGGTGCGGACGATACCGGAGCCTTTTCCTGTCTACATTACATTAGACGGTGACACGGTAAAGGAACCTGTATATGTTCCGGTACCCATAACCAGCAAGGAGTACAAGACGGATGAT
>QWCN01007932.1_pt1 | contig 11201 bp, 8 predicted proteins | sample 1972711 | NCBI WGS metagenome assembly QWCN01 (sample SAMN09866707, study PRJNA288562) | Human gut metagenome isolate term1_stool, whole genome shotgun sequencing... | isolation source: gut | host: Homo sapiens | place: USA: California | reverse complement strand
GTGACGCCCGCGCTCCTCAAGGGCGAGCTCGACATGGCCTGCGTGCCCGCGAACCTCGCCGCCGTGCTCTACAATAAGACGGAGGGCGAGATCGAGGTGCTGGCGGTCAACACGCTCGGCGTTCTCTACATCGTGGAAAACGGCGAGAGCGTGCACTCCATGGCCGACTTGAAGGGCAAGACCATCGTGGCGGCGGGCAAGGGCTCTACGCCGGAATACGCCCTGCGCTATCTTCTCACGGAAAACGGCATCGATCCCGATAACGATGTGACGATCGACTGGAAGAGCGAGCACAGCGAGTGTGTCGCGGCGCTGGCTTCCGGTCAGGCGAGCGTTGCGCTCCTGCCCCAGCCCTTCGTCACCGTGGCGCAGAGCAAGATCGAGGGCCTGCGCATGGCGCTCGATCTGAATGCTGAATGGGACGCACTCGATAACGGCTCGGCGCTCATCACGGGCGTCATTGTTGCCCGCCGCGCGGTCGTGGAGGAAAATCCTGCCGCCGTGGAGGCCTTTCTCAAGGACTACGCCGCGAGCGTCGACTGGGTGAACGCCAACACCGCGGATGCCGCCGCGCTCATCGGCGAATACAGCATCGTGGACGCCGCCGTCGCGGAAAAGGCCCTGCCCTACTGCAACATCGTCTGCCTGACGGGGGCAGACCTTCTTGAGGCGCTGCCCGGTTATTTAGAGGTGCTCTACAATGCGTCTCCCGCCGCTGTCGGCGGCGAGATGCCGGATAACAGCTTCTATTTCGCATAAATTCTTTGCGGCGGCGGGCGCTGTCCCGCCGCCGTATTTCAAGGAAAGGAGAGATGGTCATGCGCGGAAAAAAACAGAACGTGCATCTCTGGGCAGTCGCTTTCTGGCTGATCGTCTGGCAGCTTGCCGCGATGGCACTGCACGCGGCATACCCGCACGGCGCGCTGCTGCTCCCCTCTCCCGTATCCTCGCTCGCGCGGCTCTGGACGCTCGCGGGCACGGCGGTGTTCTGGTGCGCCATCGGCACGTCGAGCATGCACATTCTGGGCGGCTTTTTGCTTTCCTGCGCGCTGGCAGTTGTGCTGGCGGCGCTTTCCGCGCGGTTTTCGCGCGTCGAAGAGCTGCTTGCGCCGCTCGTGGCGGCGGTCAAGACCGTGCCGGTGGCGTCGTTCATCATTCTGGCGCTTGTCTGGCTCTCCAGCCGGACGCTGCCGCTGTTCATCGCGGCGCTGATGGTCTTCCCGCCCGTGTACTTAAATGTGCTTGAGGGCATCCGGCGCACGGACGCCTCTCTTCTGGAGATGGCGCGCGTGTTCCGCGTGCCGTTTTCGCGCACGCTGCGGGGCGTGTATCTGCCGCAGGTGCTTCCCTACTTCCGCTCTGCCGTCAGTGCGGCGCTGGGCCTTTGCTGGAAGGCCGGCACCGCGGCGGAGGTCATCGCCCTCTCCAGCGGCTCGATCGGTGAGAAGCTCTACAACGCGAAGATATACTTCCAGACCGCCGACCTCTTCGCCTGGACGGCGGCGATCGTGCTGATCTCGGCGGCGTTTGAAAAGCTGTTTCTTCTCCTCGTGGACAAGATCGCAGAAAGGATGGGCGCATGATGGAGCTTCGAGTCGAACACCTTTGCAAGCGCTACGGCGAGAATGCCGTGCTTGACGACATTTCCTTTACCGCGAGCATCGGTGTGACGCGCCTGCTCGGTCCCTCCGGCATCGGCAAGACGACGCTGCTGCGCGTGCTGCTCGGGCTGGAAACGCCGGACAGCGGCACGGTCAACGGCGATAAATTTCGCTGGACGGCGGTCTTTCAGGAAAACCGCCTGCTTGAAGGGCTGGACGCAGAGGGAAATCTTCGCTTCGTTCTCGGCGCGAATTACAACGCCGCGGCGGCGCAGGCGCTCCTGGAAGAACTGGGACTTGGCGACGTGGGGAAAAAGAAGGTACGCGATTATTCCGGCGGCATGCAGCGCCGGCTGGCACTCGCTCGAGCGCTGCTCGCGCCGTCCGACGCGCTCGCGCTCGACGAGCCGTTCACCGGCCTCGACGCAGAAAACCGCGAGGCCGCGATGCGCGCCATCCTGCGCGCGGCAGAGACGAAAATCGTGATCCTCTCCACACATGAGGAATTACCCATCCCCGTCCCCTGCCAGATCATTGAATTGTAAAAAGGAAGCGCAAGCATTTTGCTTGCGCTTCCTTTTTTGATGAAGTTACGCGCCGATGGCCTCGTCATAGACGGTGCTCGCGCCGCTGTGGGCGGTCGGGGAAGCCGCACATCCACTGCTTGCCCTGCACGGCGCTGCGGATGTCGGCGGCGACGGTCGAAACGTTGCCCGCGTCACTGACGTGGAACGCGCCGCAGGTAAAGGTGTTGAGGTTCATCATGTGCACGAGCGATGCCGCGCCGTCGATGAGCGACACGTCGGCGGACGGGAACGTCAGCTGATAGGTCAGGCTGTCGGCGTTCAAGACATCGAAGCTGCCGGGCGCGTCGTCGACGCTGTGCTCTGCGTCTCCGCCCGCGGCGGGAAATTTGTCATCCTCGCTGTACGTGCTCCAGACAGACGTGAGCAGTGAGAGCGCGCCGGTGTCCTGCGCCGCAGGTGTTTCCGATGGTGTTTCCGCGGGCTTGGAGGGCTCGGCAGGTTTAGCAGGTTCGGACGGCTTGCTTGCGGGCGTCTCGTCCTTCTTGCTGTCGGACTTGGTCGGTTCCGCGGGCTTTTGTGCCTCGTCAGGCTTTTCGCCCTTGTTTGCGTCGGGTTCGATCTCTGTAGCGTCGGATGCATTGTCCTTGTCCACGTCATCCGCGGCAGGCTCGTCCTGCTTGTCGTCGACGGGCGTCTCCGCCTGTGTGGGATCGTCCTCTTCCGGCGTCTTGTCGTCCGCCTTGCTGCCGCAGGCAGCGAGCGAAAGCGTCATAGCGAGCGTCAGAAGAAGGCAAAGCAGCTTTTTCATCAAAGTTCTCCTTGCGATTTAGTATTTGTATACTGTATTGTAACAGAGATTTTTTAGAAAAGGAAGTCTTTTATTTTCTTCTTGCAAGAAGGCGTGTTCATCCCCCACGCCGTGTGGGGGACGCGGAAAAGGGGGATATTCTCTTTCTCGAAAGAGAATATCCCCCTTACACCCCCAAGAGAAAGGACGAGGGGCCTTACCCCTCGACCCCGCACATTGGCAGCTTTTGGCTCGAAGAGCTGCACGCGCTGCGCATTGCACAGCCGTTGGCAGCTCTGCTGCCTTACGGATGTGGCATACCCCTTGCGGGTAATCTGGTGCGGTGTACATGGCTTCGCCATGAATCTTCTGCTATTCGTTACCGGTCGCAACCGCGCCTTACTACCGTGAGGCGCGAGTGACGGTAGTCTGGCGGCAGACTGCGTACCGAATGCGGCCTTGCTGGCGCTCGCCGCATTGATGGGTGCTACAGTAGACGGAAATTAGGCTGCACTACTACAAGACTGGCAGAGCGGCAGCGGGTAGTAGAAGCAGAGGCAAATCGTATAGCAATGCTAACGCGGCTCTGCCGCGCGCAGGAAGTAGCAATCGGCAAGCGCCGCACTTCTTCAAGCCGCTCGCTCGCAATGAAAATTTTCTCTGGGAGGGTTTAAGGGAGGGGTGTCTCTTTTTCAAAAAGAGACACCCCTCCCTTATCCGCGTCCCCCTGCACGGTGCAGGGAAACTGTAATTATATTACATAATCATAATCCCCATCTTCGCGCAGCAGATCCGCGAGCGTATACTGATCAAGATATTTATTGATGACATCGTTCAGTCCCGCCCAGAGCGAGAGTGTGCGGCACTCCCCTGCGCGGTCGCAGGGCGAGCTGCCGGCTTCGAGGCAAGCGACGGGGGCGAGCGAGCCCTCCATCAGCCGCAGGATCTGACCGGTCGTGAACTGATCCGGGCTCTTGCACAGGCGGTAGCCGCCGCCCTTGCCGCGCATACCCTCGACCACGCCGCCCTTGACGAGCGATTTGACGATGCTCTCTAAATACTTTTCCGAAATTTCCTGCCGCTTGGCGATCTCCTTGAGCGGGATGTATCCGTCGGTCTGGTGCTCGGCCATGTCGATGAGCACGCGCAGCGCATAGCGGCCCTTGGTTGAAATCATCATAGTATGTTCACGCCTTTCTAAGCACATCTGTTGAAAGGCATACGGGAGTCGGCCTTTTTCAACTTTTGATATTCCTATTATATTACATGGTTTATGGGAATTCAATAGAATTTTTTGAAATTTCCTCTTGACAAATCCAAATGCGCATCGTATAATCCCTACATACCTACTCGAAAGGTTGGTAATGAACGTGAATTCATTCCTTCACCCGTTCCGATGTCGCCGCGGCAGAACATAAGATGCAAGCGATCACCGAAACCTATAAAACAAACAATAAAATTTTGATATAGAACGTACATCGTTCAGGAGGAAACATTATGAGCAAGATTTACACTTCTGCGGACCAGCTGATCGGCAAGACCCCGCTTCTCGAACTGTCCCACATCGAAAAGGCTGAAAAGCTCGAGGCTAAGCTCCTCGCCAAGCTCGAATACTTCAACCCCGCAGGCTCCGTCAAGGATCGTATCGCCAAGGCCATTCTTGATGACGCTGAGGCAAGCGGCAAGCTGAAGCCCGACTCCGTCATCATCGAGCCGACCTCCGGCAACACCGGCATCGGCCTTGCATCCGTGGCCGCCGCACGCGGCTATCGCATCATCATCGTCATGCCTGAGACCATGAGCGTCGAGCGCCGCCAGCTGATGAAGGCCTACGGCGCAGAGCTCGTTCTCTCCGACGGCGCAAAGGGCATGAAGGGTGCCATCGCCAAGGCTGAAGAGATCGCCGCGCAGACGCCGGGAAGCTTCATCCCCGGCCAGTTTGTCAACCCCGCGAACCCCAAGGCGCACTATGAGACCACCGGCCCCGAGATCTGGGAGGACACCGACGGGCAGGTCGACATCTTTGTCGCCGGCGTCGGCACCGGCGGCACGCTGACCGGCACGGGCAAGTTCCTCAAGGAGCAGAACCCCAACGTCAAGGTCGTCGCCGTCGAGCCCGCCTCATCCCCCGTTCTGAGCAAGGGTGTTGCGGGCGCGCACAAGATCCAGGGCATCGGCGCGGGCTTTGTGCCTGACGTTCTTGATACCAAGATCTATGACGAGATCATCACCGTCGAAAATGACGACGCCTTTGCCACCGGCAAGCTTGTCGGCCACAGCGAGGGCGTGCTGGTCGGTATCTCCTCCGGTGCTGCCGTTTGGGCCGGTATCCAGCTTGCCAAGCGTCCCGAGAACAAGGGCAAGACCATCGTGGTCCTGCTGCCCGACACCGGCGACCGTTACCTCTCCACCCCCCTGTTTCAGGATTGATATTTGATCCCTCTCTCATCTCTCTAAATGGCGAAGGCCCGCTTCCGAAAGGAAGCGGGCCTTTGTCCATTTTATTTTCGGTTAGCGTCGTTTTTGACTGCCCGCGTTCCATTCGCGCAGGTCCTTGAGCTCGTCGTAGAGTCGGCAGTAGCTTTCATGCCGCCCTCTGACGATCCTGCCATCTTTTACGGCCTGACGCACCGAGCAGCCCTTTTCCTTTGTGTGGCTGCACCCGACGAATTGGCAGTCGCCAAGGTAGGGCGAAAAGTCCAAAAAGCACTCGGGTAGCTTTTCTTTGAGCTCCAAATTGAGTCCCGTCGTTTCAAACGAGGAAAAACCCGGCGTGTCGATGATCTCCGCGCCGCAGGGCAGCTCGTAGAGCTCAACATGGCGCGTCGTGTGCCGTCCGCGGCCGAGCGCCTGACTCACCTCACCCGTCTTGAGCGACATGCTGGGGTCGAGCGCATTCAGAATGCTCGACTTGCCAACGCCGGAGTTGCCTGTGACGGCGGAGAGCCGCCCGACGAGCTGGGCGCGTAGCGCCTCGATGCCCTCGCCCGTCTCCGCGCTGACGCTGACGGTGCGAAAGCCCGCGTTTTCATAGTATTCCCGCAGCGCGTCCGCGGGGTCTAAGTCGCACTTGTTGATGCAGATGAGCACGTCGCAGCCCTTGAGCGCGGCGATGGCCGTCATGCGGTCGACCAAATATGGATCGGTCTTCGGGATCGCCTGTGAGCAGACGATGACCATCTGGTCGATGTTGGCGACGCTCGGGCGGTCAAAGCTGTTTCGGCGCGGCAGAATTTCGTCGATGCGGCCTTCGCCGCCCGGCACCTCGCAGAATTCGACGTCGTCGCCCACGAGCGGCGAAATGCCCTCCCTGCGGAATTTGCCGCGCGCCTTACAGGTGTAGAGCTGTCCGTCCGCGCATTTGACATAGTAGAAGCCGCTCAGTGCGCGCTGTATTCTTCCTCTCACGGCTGCGGTTCCCCTCCGGAGGTCGTGGCGTCATCGCCGTAGTCCGGCATGGCGGGGCCTTCGCTGATAACGAAGTTGATGGTCGTGCCCGCGTCCACCTTCGTTTCGGCGTTGATGCTCTGGTCGATGACCGTGCCGTAGGGCTCGTCGGATGCGCGCTGCGTCACCTCGCCGACGACAAGGCCGGTCTGCGTGACCTGCTGGCGGACGATCTCAATGTCGATGCCGATGAAAGAGAGCACCGTCACGGGCTTGGGCTGCTCGCCCTTGCTGACGACGAGCGTGACGCTGTCGCCCTCCTGAAGCGTTTCGCCGTACTCGGGGATCGTGCGGATGACATAGCCCTTCGTGATGCTGCTGTATTCCTCGACCGGGTCGTTGACGACAAGGTTCAAGTCAAGGTTGGTGAGCTGGAGCGTTGCGTCGCGGTACTCCTTGTTGACGAGATTCGGCATTTTCTCCGTCTTGGCGCCGGAGCTGACGAAAACCGAGATGACGCGGTTGCCCTTTACGGTCTTGCCGCGCTCGGGCGACTGCTCGATAATCTGACCCGCCGCGTATTCGCTGCTCGCGCGCTGGCCGATCTGTTCGATCGTGAAGATGCCCTTCACGTTTTCGTCCTCGTTCGCCTCGTCGATGGTCATGCCGATGAGATACGGCACCACATACTCCGTCGGCGTCTGCTCGCCGCCGAGAAGATCGCTGAAGATCGCGTGCCAAAGCAGCACGATGAGTGCCACCGCGGCCACCGCCGCGCCGATGATCGTGAGCAGCTTGCGCGTGCCCAGCTTGTGCGGGGATGCCTCTTCTTCCTCCTCGTCATCCGCCTCCTGCACCTTCTGTGCCTTGGAGACGGTGTGCACGGCGGGGATATACTGCGTGGGCTCGTCCACGGTCTCGCGGTGCAGGTCTTCGATCGTGAAGTCGAGGTCGACCTCGGGATTCTTGCGGAACTCCTCAAGGTCTGCGAGCATTTCATCCGCCGAGGCGTAGCGCTTCTCCAAATCGGAGGCCATCGCCTTCATGCAGATGAGCTCAAGCGCTTCGGGCACGTCGGGATTGATCTCGCGCGGCGAGAGCGGCACGGAGGAAAGGTGCTGGATGGCGACGGAAACGGCGTTGTCGCCCTCGAACGGGAGTCTCCCCGTCAGCATTTCGTAGAGCACGACGCCCGCGGAGTAGATGTCCGAGCGCGCGTCCGTGCGGTCGCCCCTCGCCTGCTCGGGCGACATGTAGTGCACCGAGCCGAGCGCCTCCTGCGTGAGCGTGTTGGCGGAGTTGGCGAGGCAGGCGATGCCGAAGTCAGCGACCTTGACGCTGCCGTCGCGAAGCACCATGATGTTCTGCGGCTTGATGTCGCGGTGGATGATGCCGCGCGAATGCGCGTGCGAGAGCGCCTTCATGATCTGCGTGATGAAGTGCAGCGCCTCACGCCAGTTGAGCTGGCCGCGCTTTTCCATATACTGCTTGAGCGTGATGCCGTCGATGAGCTCCATGACGATATACTCCGTCTCGCCGCGGCTGACGTCGTAGACCGAGACGATATTCGGGTGCGAGAGCATTGCGACAGCCTGCGACTCGTCGCGGAAGCGGCGGCGGAAGTCGGCGTCCTCGGCAAGGTCGCTCTTGAGCACCTTGACCGCCACGAGGCGGTTCAAGCGGTGGCACTTGGCCTTGTAGACAACGGCCATGCCGCCGCTGCCGATGACTTCGAGCAGCTCATAGCGGTTGTCGAGCATTTTTCCGATCATATTGTTCATACGGTGCCACCTCCTTTACTCGTGTTCAATGAGCACAGCCGTCACGTTGTCCGGCGCGCCCTGCGCCTTGGCGAGCGCAATGAGATCGTCAAGGCTTTCTTCCGCGCTCGTACCCGCGCACACGGCGCGGCAAATTTCGTCGTCCGTCGCGGTGACGACAAGGCCGTCCGTGCAGAGGAGAATTTTGTCCCCCTTGGTGAACGAGACCTCGAACGCGTCGCAGAGCGTGTTTTCGTCTGGGCCGAGCGCGCGGGTGATGAGGTTGCGGTTCGGGTGCGTGCGCGCCTCCTCGGCGGTGATGTTGCCGTTTTCCACGAGCGTCTGCACGACGCTGTGGTCGTGCGTGATGCGTGTGATCTCGCCGCCGCGGATCAAATACGCGCGGCTGTCGCCGATGTTGCAGACGATGGCGTACTTCTCCTCTGCCACTGCGCTGACGAGCGTCGTGCCCATGCCCTGATAGGCGGGGTCTTGCAGCGCGCGCTGATAGACCGCCGTGTTGGCCTTCGCCACACAGAACGACGCGAGCTCGCGCAGCTGCTCGGCGGTCATGTCCGCGCGGATGAGCGCGCGCATTTCCTTCATAAAGGTCTCCACCGCAACAGAGCTTGCGATCTGTCCGCCCTCGGCGCCGCCCATGCCGTCGCACACGACGGCGATGAGCAGCTTTTTGCCCTGCTCGACGGCAAAGGTATCCTGATTTTCATGCCGCCGCAGACCGACGTCGGTTTTTCCGCAGGCTCTCATTGCGCGGCCCCCTCTCTTGCTTTCATTTCTTTGCGCCGGAGTTGTCCGCAGCTGGCGTCAATGTCGCCGCCCAGGCTGCGGCGGACCGTCGCCGTCAGGCCGTGGGACTCAAGGCGCTTCTGGAATGCCGCTACGCGCTTGCTCGGCTTGAACTCGCTCTCGACCACGTCGTTGAGCGGGATGAGGTTCACATGCCCCGGCATGCCGTGGATCTTTTCGGCCAGCAGGTCGGCCTGCCAGTCGTGGTCATTCACGCCGTCGATCATCGCGTATTCAAACGAGATGCGGCGGCCGGTTTTCTTAAAATAGCGGTGGCAAGCGGCGAACAACTCCTCCACGTCGTAGGCGTTGTTCACGGGCATGATGCGGCTGCGCGTCGCGCTGTCGGGCGCATGGAGCGAAACAGACAGTGTGAGCTGCAAATTGTCCTCCGCGAGCGCGTCGATGCCCGGCACCACGCCGCAGGTGGAAAGCGAGATGTGCCGCATGCCGATGTTCATCCCGTCGGGATGGTTGATGAGCTCCAAAAAGCGCAGCACATTTTTCCGGTTGTCCATCGGCTCGCCGATGCCCATCAGGACGATGTTGGAAATTTCGCGTCCGGAGTCAAGCTGCGTGAAAAGCACCTGATCGAGCATTTCCGACGGTGTTAAGTCCCTCACCTTGCCGGCCAGCGTGGACGCGCAGAATTTGCAGCCCATGCGGCAGCCGACCTGCGAGGAAATGCAGACCGTGTTGCCGTGGTGATAGGACATCAGCACCGTTTCGATGCAGTTGCCATCTTGCAGCTCCCAGAGGTATTTGATCGTCCCGTCGAGCTTCGACACCTGCTTGCGCGCGACCGTCGGCACGGTGATGTAGTACTCCGCCCTGAGCTTTTCGCGCAGGGATTTGGGAATATTCATCATCTCGTCAAAATCGGTGATGCCGCGGTGCAGCCAGGTGAAGACCTGCTTGCCGCGGAACGACGGTTCGCCCATCGCGCGCAGCTCCGCGGTGATTTCCTCCAATGTCATTGACTTTAAATCAGTCATGCGTCTTTCTCCTCATGCGGCTGAGATAGAACCCGTCCGTATTGTCGCGCTGCGGCCAGAGCGTCAAATGCCCCGGCGCGCTCACGCCGTTCGGCAGCGAAAAGGCCTCGTAAGTAAACTCGTCGTGCGCTTTTAAAAAGTCGTCCGTCATCTGCTCGTTTTCCTCGGGCAGGATCGTGCAGGTCGAGTAGACGAGAAGGCCGCCGCGTTTCACATAGCGCGCGCTGTTCTCTAAGATCGCGCGCTGGATCTCCGGCAGCGCGGAAAAATCCTGCGCATCCTTATAGCGGATGTCCGGCTTTTTGCGGATGATGCCAAGGCCCGAGCACGGCACATCGCAGATGACGACGTCAAAACGCCCCGCCCATTCCTCACGGAACGCGCGGCCGTCGACGGCGGCGGTCTCGATGCACGTGATGCCGAGGCGCTGCGCGCCCTCGCGGATGCGCTTCAATTTGTTTTCATGTAGATCGCACGAGAGGATGCTCCCCTCGTTTTCCATCGCGAATGCCGCGGCGAACGACTTGCCGCCCGGAGCGGCGCAGACGTCCAGCACCCTCTGCCCGCGCGCAAAGTCCGCGGCGCAGACGATCAGGTGTGCCGCCGCGTCCTGTACGGTGAAGCGGCCATTGTAGAAAGCGCTGAGCGTCGTTAGGTCGCCCGTGCCGGAAAGCTCCAGGCATCCGGGCACCCACGGGTGCGGCGTGACGCAGACGCCCTCGCCGCGAAGTTCGTCGACGAGCGCTTTTTCATTCGTTTTGAGCGGGTTGACCTGTACGCTGATGGGCGAAGCCTCGTTGTCGATGCGAAGAAACGCTTCCGCTTCCTCGACGCCGAGGAGAGACACGAGCTTTTTGACGAGCCACTGCGGGTGGCTGTAGGCGACGCTCAATCGTGCGAAATTCCCCTCCGGCAGCGGCGGGAGATTCGACTTATTCTGCGCGACCTTGCGCAGCACGGCGTTGACGAGTCCGCTCGCGGCGCTTCTGCCGTTCGTGCGGCAGAGCTCCACGGACTCGCTGACAGCGGCGTGGTCGGGTACCTTGTCCAGAAATAAGATCTGGTACGCGCCGATGCGCAGAATATCGGAGAGCGGTGGCTGCAAATGGTCGAGCTTCTGTGTGCAGTAGGCGCTCAAATACCAGTTCAGCAGCAGCTCGTTCTGCATCACGCCGTAGACGATGCGGCTGCAAAGCGCCGCGTCCTGAGCACTCAGTGCGCACTTGCCGAGCTGCGCCTTCAGCGCGGCGTCCGCCCACGCACCGTTGCGGCGGCAGGCGACCAGAACGGAGAGCGCGCATTCGCGCGCGTTCGCGGTATTTCCCTTACGCATCGAG
>QWCN01006196.1_pt1 | contig 11210 bp, 10 predicted proteins | sample 1972711 | NCBI WGS metagenome assembly QWCN01 (sample SAMN09866707, study PRJNA288562) | Human gut metagenome isolate term1_stool, whole genome shotgun sequencing... | isolation source: gut | host: Homo sapiens | place: USA: California | reverse complement strand
TCACTCTCCATTTATTATTAAAGTTATAATTGCATGACTATCTAAATTATCATGAAAAACATGATTTTTATAGCACAAATTAAATTCTATATTAAAATTATTTTTATTAAATAGTACGATAACAATACTTTTGTCTTTATTTTCGAAAGCCGTTCCAGAAACATTATCTGTAAATGTACTTAAATTAATTCTTTTAGCACCTGGTTTTATATATTTACTAAAATGAGCAATATAATAAAATGAAGGTGTTTTTATATAATTAGAATGATTTTTATTTATCATTATAGGGCTATTGCAGTAATTCTTTTTATGGTTTGGCCCGTCCATTATATTCTAATACCATATTCCAATCTATAAAACCATTAACGCCATTATTTAAATCTCCAATAATTTCACTCGCATACATTTCTGCATTGAATAATTCGTCACTAGGATTAAAATTTGAATATCCTGTACAACCCTCAGTGTGTATTAATAATTTATTAGGAAACAATTTATTAAGTTGACTAAGATTTTGAAAGTGACTACCTGTATACCAGTGAAAAGCTATTCCAGAAGCATAATTAAGAGCTCCATTTTGTACTAAGCAATTTATTGATCGTTCTAAAATATTATCTTTATTATGATCCCATATTAAAAATTTAGTTTTTAAATTATTTTCTTTGAAAATAGGGAAGAGGTAATTTCTTAATAAATCTGATTCTTCTTCAGCTGTATATCTACAAGATTCCCAAGATTGACTAGCATTAGGTTCATTTTGTATTGTCATATAATCTATATTTATATTTTCTAACATATAATTTTGTACATATTTTACCAAATATTTGGCCCATGTTTTCTTATATTTTTTTAATAATCTACCTCCATTATTTAAATCATTATTATCTTTCATAAAAGCAGGAGGAGACCAAGGAGAAGATACAAATTTTATATTTTTGTTTCTTTCTTGAGCAGATTTTATAGTTGGTATAATATATTTTTGATCTCTTTTTATATTAAAATCAGATAGATTATCTTTATATGAATAAGAATAACTATTCAATGAAAAATCACAACTACCAATAGGTAATCTGCATAACGAATAATTTAAACCATCTTTTAAAAAATAATCATCAATAATATTATTATATATTTTTTCATCAACAGTACTTAAAGAATAACCTGTACTTTCTGTAAAAGCCCCTCCAAATCCTAATAAAGTCTGAAAACTTTGCTTTTGCTCAACATTAATAACATCAAATTCAATTATATTAGAAGAGGTAGGAAATGTTATTTTTTCAGTTTTGTGAAGAAATAATTTTCTTTTTATATTTGTTTCTATTTTAGTAAGTATCATTACAACCTCCAGTATTATAACAATTAAAATTATATAATATAATAATACTTTATAAATGAAATTATATACCAAAAACACAAAAAAGAAAAGACCTAATAATATGCAATTATTAGATCCTTAATACGGAACTATTTTGTTTTTTTACGAGATAAAAATCCCACAATAACACATAAACAAGTTCCCGCTAATTCACCTAAGCCCAAGCCGGATAATAGTGCAAAACCAACCGGAATTGATTTAAAAATTAAAAAACCTGCATACATTCCAGCAAATGCGCTTACCAAGTAAATTGGCATTAATAATTTCCGCATATAAAGTCCCTCCTTAAGTTGATAACTAACGGAATAAAAGTTTTGCTAAATATAGCATAAACTTAGTTAAAATGTAACTTATATAATTATAACATACAATAAAAGATTTTTCAATTTAAAGGTTTGTATTATATTAAAAATATGATATACTATAAATACAATTTTTAACTATTAAGGAAAGTGATAAATTTGAGAAAAAAAGCAAAGAGAAGTAAGAAAAAAGAATTATTTAAAAATAAATTTAAAAAAGAAAATATTAATATAAATGGAAGTGACCTTGAAAATAATGAACAAACAAATAACAATAAAGACAAGGATACAAAAAAGAAAAAAATAATAAAAATAGTTATTATTCTTGTTCTTATTTTTATTATAAGTTTAGGAATTTGGTTAGGAATAGTTACACATAGATGGAAAACAATTGCAAAAGATATGTTATTAGATGAAAACTCTATTGTAAAAGATACAAGCGGTAATGTTATTGCAAAATTAGGGAGCGAAAAGAAGAAAGAAAAAGTTAAATTATCAGATATGCCAAATAACTTAAAAAATGCGTATGTAGCAATCGAAGATGAAAGATTTTATTCTCACGGTGGTGTAGATGCTAAAAGAACAGGTGCAGCAATTGCTTCTTATGTATTGCACGGCGGATCTTCTACATATGGAGGAAGTACTATAACTCAACAATTAGTAAAAAACTTAACAGGAGATTCAACAGATAGTATATCTAGAAAAATAAAAGAATGGTGGAAAGCATTTCAAATTGAAACATGCACAACTAAAGATCAATTATTAGAAGCGTATTTAAATATTATATATGTTGGACCTAATATATATGGCGTAGAAGCTGGTAGCAAATATTATTTTAGCAAATCATCAAAAGACTTAACTCTTGAAGAATGTGCTTTTTTAGCAGGAATTAATAATTCACCAAATTCTTACAGCCCATTTGAAAGCAAAGATAATTCGGAAAAAATAAAGAAAAGAACAAAAATTGTTTTATCAAAAATGCTAGAATTAAAATACATAGATCAAGAAAATTATAATAATGCAATAGCTAAAGTAGATTCAGGATTGAAATTTAAAAAAGGTGATATAACTTCAGGAAATGGTGTATATTCATATCACACAGATGCACTTATTCCAGAAGTAACTAAAGATATTCAACAAAAATATCATATTTCTGAAACATTTGCTACTAATTATATAAATATGGCTGGATTAACAATATATAGTACTCAAAACACTGATATACAAACAAAAACTGAAAACGAATTTGAAAAAAGCAAATATTCTTTAGCTTCAAAAAATGGTGGAAACTCTTCCCAAGCAGCAATGGTAATAATTGATCATAAAACAGGATATGTTACAGGATGCACAGGAGGATTAGGAAAGAAAACAGAACCAAGATCTTTAAATAGAGCAACACAAAGTATTAGACAAACTGGTTCTGCTATAAAACCTATAGCAGTACTCGCTCCTGCCATCAGTAAAAAAATGATTACAGCAGCATCTATTTATGATGATACAGAAAGAGATTTTGCAGAAGGATATCATCCAACAGATTATAATCCATCATTAGGAAAAGTAACTGTAAGAAGAGCTGTAGAATCTTCACAAAACATACCATTTGTAGAAATTATGGAAAAATTAAAACCATCAAAATCTATAAAATTCTTAGAAAAAATGGGAGTTACAACATTAACAGAAGAAGATAATAATTTAGTATTAGCTTTAGGAGGTTTACAAAAAGGTATTAGTCCTTTAGAAATGGCTGGAGCATATGCAACAATTGCTAATGATGGAGTTTATATTGAACCTACATTTTATAATAAAATAGAAAATAAAAATGGAACATTAATTATAAAAAGTAAACAAAAATCTAGAAGAGTTTTTTCAAAAGAAGTAGCTTATATATTAAAAGAATTGTTAACTCAACCAGTAACAGGAACAAATGGTACAGCAACATATTGTGCTATATCTGGAATAGATGTTGCTGCTAAAACAGGTACAACAGATGAAAATTATGATAGATGGTTATGTGGATTTACTCCATATTATACAGCTGTTACATGGTATGGATATGACCAAAACGAGTCTATTCATTTTAATAAAAAGAATCCAGCAGGGTTATTATGGGCAAATGTAATGAGTAGAATTCATACAGGATTAAAAACAGCAAAATTTGAAAAACCATCGGCAGTTTCTTCAGTTACTATATGTCCAGAAACCGGAAAAAAAGCAAGAACTGGTTGTCAAAATACATATACGGAATATTTCTTATGGGGAACTGCACCAGGATTATGCGATAAACATACTGGAAGTGAATTTAAAAATAGTAACAATACAAACAATGAAAAAATAACAAATAAAGTACAAGAAATTGTACAAGGAATAACAGAAGATATTGATTCTGAAGATCCTCAACAAACAACTATAAACTCACAACAAAACACAAATAAAAATACTACAACAAATAAAAATAATGATAGCAAAAATAATACTAAAAATACTAGCCCAAGCAAAACAAATGTAACAACTAATACTAATTCTAAAAATACAACAAATACACCAAAAGAAAACACATCATCAAATGCTAATACTAGTCAAACAACAAACTCAAATAAAAACAATGCAAATTCAACTTCAAACTCTAATTCATCAGTAAGTAAAGACAATTCAAGTAGTGAATAATAAAAATAATTAAGTCAAGGAGTGATTTAGACGAAAAATCATAAACAAATAAAAAAAGATAAATTAGCACAAACACAAAATAAAGATGATGTAAATAAAAATATCAAAAACAAAAATAGATGTAAATGGTGCAACTTGCAAAATCCTTTATATATAAAATATCATGATGAAGAATGGGGCAAACCAAACTTTAATGAAAAGTATTTATTTGAAATGTTAATATTAGAATCTTTTCAAGCAGGGCTTTCTTGGGAATGTGTATTAAACAAGAGAAAAGATTTTAAAAAAGCATATGATAACTTTGACATAAACAAGATATGCAATTATAGCACAGCAAAAGTAGCAGAATTATTATCAAATGAAAAAATAATAAGAAATAAATTAAAAATAAATGCTAGTATAAATAATTCAAAAATATTTAAAGAAATTCAGAACGAATATGGCTCATTTGGTGAATATTTAAAACTATTTACTAATGGTAAAATAATTTATGAAACAGAAAAAACCACATCAAAATTATCAGATGACATCTCAAAAGATTTAAAAAATAGAGGAATGAAATTTGTAGGCTCAACAATAATATATTCATATTTACAAGCAATTGGAGTTATATATTCTCATGAAAAAGAATGCTTTATGTATTTAAAATAATATCAAAAATAGAGTAAATAAAAAATTTGCTCTGTTTTTTAATGTTTCAATATTGTAAGGTAAAAAATATCAAAAAGATGATATAATATAATTAGTAAAAAGAAAAGGGACGAATATTAATGAAAAAAATATTAATTGTAGAAGATGAAAAAATTATAAGAAATGAATTAAAAACATTGTTAGAAAATTCTGGATATGAAGTATCAGCAATAGAAAACTTTAATAATACCAAAGAAGATATAATAAAATCAAAAGTTGATTTAGTATTGCTAGATATAAACTTACCAAATGTAAATGGAGAAATTTTATTAAAAGAAATACGAAAAGAAACTAATATTCCAGTAATAATGGTAACAAGTAGGATAGGAGAGGTAGATGAGGTTTTATCTATTTCTTACGGTGCAGATGATTATATTACAAAGCCATACAACCCAACGATCTTATTACTAAGAATACAAAATATATTCAAAAGAATGGAACTATCAAAAGATGACATGAATTATGATGGTATAATGGTAAACCCACAAAAAGGAATATTAGAGCAAGATGGAAAAATACTAGAATTATCAAAAAATGAAATGATAATCTTTACATATTTACTATGTAATCGTGGAAAAATTGTAACTCGTGATGATTTAATGACTGATTTATGGAACAATAATGAATTTATAAATGATAATGCTTTAACAGTTAATATTAGTAGATTAAGAAGTAAACTTCAAGACTTTGGCTTAAAAAACAAAATAGAAACCAGAAAAGGGCAGGGGTATAAATTATTATGAAATTTAAAAAATATTTATTAGATAAAATAATATCAATTATCATTTCAATTGTTGGATTTATTATTACAATTTTTATGCTTAATGCTTTTAAAATTCAAAATGATTTAAAAATAGCAATTACAATAATCTTTAGTATGGTTCTTTTATTTAATATATTATATGACTATTTAAGAAAATACAATTTTTATACAAAGTTATTAAAAACTTTAGACTCATTAGATAAAAAATATTTAATTTTAGAAATGATAAATAAGCCAAATTTTTATGAAGGAGAACTTTTTTATCAAAGTCTTTATGAAATAAATAAATCAATGATTGAAAATGTAAAGGAATATAGTTTAAATGTAGCAAACTTCAAAGAATATGTAGAAATGTGGATACACGAAGTAAAAATACCAATATCTAGTTTGACATTATTAAATCATAACCATCAAGACCAAATTGACAGAAGATGTGTAGAAGAAATTAGAAAATTAGATAATTACATAGATCAAATTTTATATTATGTAAGAAGTGAAAACGCAGAAAAAGATTATATTATTAAAGAGAAAGATTTACAAGAAACAATTAAAAATGTAGCTTTAAAAAACAAAGATGATTTATTAGAAAATAATATTAAACTTGAAGTTGATATCAATAACGAAAAAGTATTAACAGATTCTAAATGGCTAGAATTCATTTTAAATCAAATCATAAATAATAGCATCAAATACAAGAAAGATGATGTAGAATCATATGTAAAAATAAGTATTATAGAAGATAAAGAAAAAATATATTTAAGTATCTATGATAATGGAATTGGTATTCCTTCAAAAGATATATCAAGAGTTTTTAATAAATCATTTACAGGAGAAAATGGAAGATTAAGAGAAAAATCAACTGGAATGGGGCTTTATATTGCAAAGAAATTATGTGACAAGCTAGGACATAAAATAACCATTGAATCTAAACTAGGAGAATATACAAAAGTTACAATTATTTTTTCTAAAAATGATTTTTATAAAATTAAAAATTAGCCTTTCAAAAATGTAAGACATATTACAAAATTGTAATGTTATGTAATATTAAAATAACGACCAATATTATTTTTCATATTACAATATAAACAGAATTGAAAAACATTACAATTTTTTCAATAAAAAATAAGAAAGGAAGGACTAAAATGGAAAACATTTTAAAAATCGATAAAATTGAAAAGTACTATGGTAACAAATCAAATCTTACAAAAGCAATTGATAATTTATCATTTGATGTTGATAAGGGAGAATTTGTTGCTATAATGGGAGCAAGCGGCTCTGGAAAAACAACACTTCTAAATTGTATTTCTACTATAGATAAAGTTACATCAGGTCATATCTATATTGCAGACAACGATATTACTAAATTAAAAGGAAACAATTTAAATAAATTTAGAAGGGAAGAACTAGGATTTATTTTTCAAGATTTCAATTTACTTGATACTTTAACCGCTTATGAAAATATCGCTTTAGCGCTATCAATTCAAAATATATCTGCTAAAAAGATTGATGAAAGAATAAGAAAAATAGCAAAAGAATTAAATATAACTGAAATTTTAGAAAAATATCCATATCAAATGAGTGGAGGACAAAAACAAAGAGTTGCTTCAGCAAGAGCAATTATTACTAATCCAAAATTAGTTTTAGCAGACGAACCCACTGGAGCATTAGACTCAAAATCATCAAAAATGTTACTAGAACAATTTGAACACTTAAATAAAACTATTAATACAACCATTCTTATGGTTACACATGATGCATTTACAGCAAGTTACGCAACAAGAGTTATTTTTATCAAAGATGGTAAAATTTTTAATGAAATACATAAAGGAGCAGATACTAGAAAAAAATTTTTTGATAAAATTATTGATGTTGTGACACTTCTTGGTGGAGATTTAAATGATGCTCTTTAAATTATCAATAAAAAACATCAGTAAAAGTATAAAAGATTATACCATCTATTTTTTTACTCTTATACTTGGTGTTGCAATATTTTATGTATTTAATGCAATAGATAGTCAAACTGCAATGATGAATGTAACTTCATCTACACATGAACTTCTTAACCTTTTAACAAGTTTACTTTCAGGTGTCAGTGTATTTGTGTCATTTATATTAGCATCTCTAATCATTTATGCTAATAGATTTTTAATGAAAAGACGAAATAAAGAATTTGCAATATACTTAACTTTGGGAATGAGTAAAAGAAAAATATCTTTAATATTATTTTTCGAAACACTAGTTATAGGTATTATTTCTTTAACAATAGGACTTTTAGTAGGATTTTTACTTTCTCAATTAATGAGTATTATTGTAGCAAATATGTTTGAAGCAGATTTAACAAAATTCACTTTTATATTTTCTAAAAATGCTTGCATTAAAACTTTAATTTACTTTGGAATTATGTATTTGGTAGTTATAATTTTCAACATTATAAATATAAGTAAATGTAAACTTATTGATTTGATATATTCAAAAAATAAATCAGAAAAAATAAAACTTAAAAATCCTTGGCTTTGTATAATAATTTTTATTATTTCAGCTTGTACGTTAGGATATGCTTATTATCGTGTTGCTCCTGGTACAGATAGATTAAATAACGAATTTGAAATATTATTTTTATCCGCTTTAGGAGCTATATCAACATTTTTTATTTTTTGGTCTTTATCAGGTTTAATTTTAAAAATAGTTAAGATGAACAAAAAAACATACTATAAAAAATTAAATAGTTTTGTAATAAGACAGATAAGCAGTAAAATAAATACAACAGTACTTTCTATGACTGTAATATGCTTAATGTTATTTATAACAATATGTGTTCTTTCTACTTCTTTATCTATGAAAAGCTCTTTAAATAAAAACTTAAGTATGTACGCACCACTAGATATTGAAATAGGAAAAAACTATAATACTGATCAAATCAAGTATGATTACACAGATATTCAAATACAAAACTCTAAATTAAGTTTTGAAGAATCTCTTAACAAACTAGGTTTTAATTATAAAGATAACTTAACCAACATTACTAATTTTTCATTATATAAGGATGAAGACATTACTCTAAAATCTAGCCTTGGCTCTTATTATGAAATAGCCAAAAATCAAAAAGGATTTTTAAGTTATAACAAAATGATAAATTTAATGAAAAATAGTGATTATAATAACATAGCAAATAGTTTCAATTTAGAAAAAGTTGATTTAAAAGATAATGAATATATAGTAGTAGGAAATTATCAAAATATGTTAAGTATAAAAAATGAAGCTTTAAAAAGAAATACTAAAATAGAAATAAATAATAACGATTACTATCCAAAATACCAAAAAGCAATCCACGGATTTTATGAAATGACAAGCAATGAATCTGAAGATGGATTTATAGTTTTACCAGATAACGCTTTAAAAGAAGAACAAAAAGTTACAAGCTTAATGATTGCTGACTATAAAGGCGATAAAAATCAAGTTGAAAGCATGATTACTAATATAATTAAAAGAGAAAATTTTGGAGATTATATATTAACTATAAATACAAAACAAGATATCAAAAACGCTTCTGTTGGTCTTGGAGCCATCGTAACTTTTTTAGGATTATATCTAGGAATAATCTTTTTAATATCTTGTGCAGCTATACTTGCTCTTAAAGAATTATCAGAATCAAGTGACAACACAGAAAAATATAATATGTTAAGAAAAATTGGTGTTGATGAAAAAGATCTAAATAAGGCTCTATTTAGGCAAATAGGAATATTCTTTATATTTCCACTTGCTCTTGCTATTATTCATTCAATATTTGGATTAATGTTTTGCAACAATATCATAAAAACAGCAGGAGTTAGCTTTAATCTACAATCAATTATTATAACAGCTATATTTATAGTATTAATATATGGTGGATATTTCTTAGTCACCTATTTGTGTAGTAAAAATATTATTAGAGAAAATAGATAATATTTATCTTTAAAAAGATTAAAAAACTTGTAAAAAATACCTTTGAATATATCTTCTTCATTATTATATAATTAATTTAAGAGGTGAATTTATGAAAATAATAAAAAAAACACGGAAATAAATTATTATATAAAGAATTAAGAAAAAGTTACAATTTTTTTATTAAAGAAGCAAATACTAATAAAAAAAGCAAAGGTTATGGATTAATAAAAGATAAAACAATTTTATCAGACAATGTTGCAAGTATAGCTTCAGTAGGATATGGATTAGCCGCATTAGTTATAGGTGTAGAACACAAATGGATAAGTTATAAAAAAGCTTATGATAGAACAAACCAAACTTTAGACACATTTATAAATAATGTAGATGGAAAAAACGGATTTTATTATCATTTTGTAAATATGAAAACAGGGAAAAAAGAATGGAATTGTGAAATTTCAATAATAGATACAGCAATATTTATATGTGGAGCACTAGTTGCAGGTGAATATTTTGGAAAAGAAATAAAAAATAAAGCAAATATTTTATATAAAAAAATAGATTGGGAATGGTATAGAAACAAAGAAAATAATTTATTTTATATGGGATATAAACCAGAAGAAGGATTCTGGGGACAATGGGATGGATATGCTGAACAATTAATTATGTATATATTAGGAGTTAGCTCTCCAACATATCCAATAAATAAAAATATGTATTATGAGTTTGATAGAAAAAAGAAAGATTATAAAGAAATAAAAGATATAATATATACATATTGTGGGACATTATTTACATATCAATATTCACATGCATGGATTGATTTTAGAAATTTAAAAGATGCTGATGGCATTAATTGGTTTGAAAATTCGGTAAAAGCAACAAAAGCAAATAGAGAATATTGTTTAGATAATAAAAATAAATTTAAAACTTACGGAGAAAATTCTTGGGGACTGACTGCTTGTCTTTCTCCGAAAGGATACAAAGGATTCGGATCTGAACCCTGTGATATGAATTTAAAAATTGAAAATGATGGAACAATTTCCCCATGTGGTGCAATTGGTTCAATTGTATTTACACCAAAAGAAAGCATAAAAGCAATTGAATATTATTACAATACATTTAAAAAATTATGGGGAAAATACGGCTTTAAAGATGGGTTTAACTTAGAAAGGAAAGAAGACTGGTTTGCTAAAGAATATATAGGGATCGACAAAGGAATAGAACTGCTAATGATAGAAAATTATTTAAATGAAACTATTTGGAAATATTTTATGAGAAACGAATATGTTATTAACGGCCTAAACATATTAGGATTTACTAATACTAATATTCCTTTACTTTCTAAAAAATAGTGATATAATTTATATAAGCTTAAACAAAAAAACACATAGAGCACAGTACTACACAGAAATCGAACTTAATATAAGGAGGTTTATACAAAAATGATAAAAGTAATGTTTGTATGTTTAGGTAATATATGTCGTTCTCCTAT
>QWCN01006195.1_pt1 | contig 11211 bp, 9 predicted proteins | sample 1972711 | NCBI WGS metagenome assembly QWCN01 (sample SAMN09866707, study PRJNA288562) | Human gut metagenome isolate term1_stool, whole genome shotgun sequencing... | isolation source: gut | host: Homo sapiens | place: USA: California | reverse complement strand
GTATTCGCGCGGGGTCATGCTCTGGTGCAGGATGATCGCGCCCGCGATGACGGCGAACACGCTCTCGAGACTCAGCAGGATGGTGACGACCGTGGGGTTGGAGTCCTTCTGCGCGAGGATCTGCAGCGTGTAGCCCACGCCGCACGAGAATACGCCCACATACAGCAGCGGCAGCGCGCACGAGAGCAGAGCGGCGGCATCCACATGCTCGAAAAACGGGATGCAGACGGCCGACCACAGCCCCGCGAACAGAAACTGCACGCAGCTGAGCTTCACCCCGTCGCACCCGCTGCCGAAGTGGTCGATGACCAGAATGTGCACGGCAAAGCACACCGCGCACACGAGCACGAGCAGGTCGCCAGCGGCGAGCCGGAAGCTGCCCTTGATGCACAGCAGGTACAGAGACACGACCGACAGCGCGACCGCGACCCACACCGGCAGGCTGACCTTGCGTTTCAAAAACAGGCCGAACACCGGCACGAGCACCACGTACAGCGCCGTGAGAAAGCCCGCCTTTCCGGCATCCGTCCCGGCGGTGATGCCGGCCTGCTGGAAGTTCGAGGCGATGGCCAGCGCCGTGCCGCAGCAAAAGCCGCCGAGCCAGAGCTGTTTGCGTCCGGCGCGTTTTTCCGCCTCCGTGGGCTGCGGGCGGTCCTTGCGCGTGGCATTCAGCACTGCGATGAGCACCAGCAGCGCGAGCACGGCAATGAAATAGCGCACGGCGTTGAAGGTGAATGTGCCGATCGTATCGGCGCAGACGTCCTGCGCGACGAAGGCAGTGCCCCAGATGAGCGCGGCCAGGATCGGGAAAACGACTTGACGGATCTGATTGTGTTTCATAGCGGGAACCCCTTGGCAATGTCGGCGGCAAATACAAAAGCAGTCAGACTCTCCTCGCCTGACTGCCGGTAGGTGCGCACCCGTGCCCATAGCATAGTACAGGCGCGGGCGCTTGTCAATCGGTTCTTTGCTGTAAATCGCGAAATTTTTTTACGCCTTGTGCGCGCGGCCGCCGCTGTGCATGGCGGCGTGCTCCTTGGCGATCTCGGCATAGAGCGCGGGGGCCGTCCAGGCGGCGTTCGTGTCCGTCAGCATGGCCTTGAGCGCGACGGGCGGGATGTGCGCGGCGCGCCACCCCTGCAGCATCCCCTCGAGCAGGCCGGGGCGAAAGTGCGCCATGACGAGCATCTCCCCCGGGAGCGGGGCAGCGGGGACATCGGCTGTGCGCGGCAGCACGCCGGCTAGCGCGCCGATCGGCTGACCGAAATCGGCCGGATCGACCGCCTGCACGCGGATGCCGAGCCGCAGGCACACGACCTGCATTCTGCCGAGCTTTCCGGGGTCGATTTGATAGGCGAGTAGGGTGGGAGTCATATCAGAGCACCTGCTTCCAGATCAGAATGAGATACACCACGGCTGCGCACTGCAGGCACAGCAGCGCGGGAAAGCCGAAGCGGAATTCCTTGTGTTTCGTCTTGTGGTGGAACACGCGCATGCCCAGCGTGCCGCCGAGCGCCCCGCCGAGTGCGGCGAGGGCGAAGAGCGTGCCCTCCGCGATGCGCCACTTGCCTGCGCGGGCCTTCGCCTTGTCGATGCCCATGGCGGCGAAAGCGATGACGTTGATGGCGGCGAGGTAAAGGAAGAAATAGCTCATCGGCGGCCGCCTTTCCCGCGCGGGGGCTGCGCGCTCCTGCCGCCGGACTTTCCGGAGGCGGCGGGCTTGCCGACCCTACCGGGCTTGGCGGACTTTCCGCTTTTGGCGTTTTGCGCGCTGCGGGCGGACGCGGGCTTTTTGCCGCCGCCGTAGACCTTACCGTATTTGCGCTGGGGCGGCTGGGGTTCGGCGGGCTTGGCGGGTTTGCGTCGGTCGGTCATCGGGCGGACGAGACAGTCTTTGCCGAAGCCGATCAGATCCTCGCGCCCGGCCTCGTGCAGCGCCTGAATGACGAGCCGGCGCTTGTCCGGCCGGCGCCACTGCAGCAGCGCGCGCTGCATGTCCTTTTCATGCGGCGTCTTGGCAACGTAGACGGGCTGCATCGTGCGCGGGTCGATGCCGGTGTGGTACATGCACGTGCTGATCGTGCCGGGGGTGGGGTAAAAATCCTGCACCTGCTCGGGCTGGCGGCCGCGGCGGTTGAGATACTCCGCGAGGGCCACGGCGTCGGAAAGCGTGCTGCCGGGGTGCGAGCTCATGAGGTACGGCACGACGTACTGTTCCTTATCATACTTGTGGTTGAGCTGGCGGTATTCGTCCATGAAGCGCTCGTACGTGCCGATGTGGGGCTTGCCCATATAGTCGAGCACGGTGTCGATGCAGTGCTCGGGCGCGACCTTGAGCTGGCCGGAGATGTGGTAGCGCACGAGCTCACGGAAGAACGCGTCGTTATCGTCGCAGAGCATGTAGTCATAGCGGATGCCGCTGCGCACGAACACCTTCTTCACGCCGGGAATCTGGCGCAGCTTGCGCAGCAGGGCGAGATAGTCCGAGTGGTCGGCGTCGATATTCGGGCACGGCGTCGGCGCGAGGCACAGCCGGTTCGGGCACATGCCGCGCTCCAGCTGCTGGCGGCACGACGGGTGGCGGAAGTTTGCCGACGGGCCGCCGACATCGGACACGTACCCCTTCCAGAGCGGGTGGTGCGTCATGGCCTCGACCTCGCGGATGACGCTCGCGTGGCTGCGGCTCGTGATCATGCGGCCCTGGTGGAACGCCAGCGCGCAGAAATTGCACCCGCCGAAGCAGCCGCGGTTGTGGATCACGCTGAAGCGCACCTCCTCGATCGCGGGCACGCCGCCGAGCGGCTCGTACATGGGGTGCCACTCGCGGGTATAGGGCAGCCCGGCCACGCGGTCGAGCTCCTTCGTGTCGAGCGGCATGGCGGGCGGGTTGATGATCAGATAGCGCCCCTCGCACGGCTGGATCATGGCGCGGCCGCGGATGGGGTCGTGCTCGGCGTATTCGGTGCGCGTGGCCTCGGCATAGAGGCGCTTATCATCGCGCACGTCCTCGAACGACGGGAGCGTGATGTGGTCAAATTTGCACACGGAGGGGTCACGCGTGATGTAGCCCGTGCCGGGGATGTCCGTCATCGTGCGCACGGACTGCTTTTTCTTCAGCCGGTGAGCGATCTCGATCGTCGCGGCCTCGCCCATGCCGTAGACCAGCAGGTCGGCCGGGGCGTCGAAGAGGATGGCACGGCGGACGGAATCGTCCCAGTAATCGTAGTGCGCAAAGCGGCGCAGGCTCGCCTCGAGCGAGCCGAGGATGATCGGCATGTCGGGGCCGAAGGCTTCGCGCGCGCGGTTGCAGTAGACGATGGCCGCGCGGTCGGGCCGGCAGCCGGTGCGCTTGCCGGGGGAGTAAAAATCCTCGCTGCGGCGGCGCTTGGCCGCCGTGTAGTGCGCGACCATGGAGTCGAGATTGCCCGCGCCGATGAACACGCCCAGCCGCGGCCGGCCCATGGCGCGGAAAGCCTCCGCGTCGTGCCAGTCCGGCTGCGCGAGCACGGCCACGCGCAGGCCCTCGGCCTCGAGCACGCGGCTGATGACCGCCGTGCCGAAGCTCGGGTGGTCGACATATGCGTCGCCGCCGACGACGAGCGCATCGTACCACCACCAGCCGCGCTCGTGCATCTCCTCGGCGGAGACGGGCAGAAAATCACACCGTTCCATGCGTCACCGTCCTGTGGATGAGCCGGCCCATGAGCAGCAGATGCGCGCGCACGCCGGGGTCGCGCCCGATCTGCACGAAGCCGCTGCGCCGGTAGAATGTGATGGCCCGGGCATTGTTTTCCGACACGTGCAGGCGCACGGCCGTGCGGTCGTGATTCTCATAAAACCAGAACGCGTAGCCCAGCAGCTGGATGGCCCAGCCGCGGCCGCGGTACTCCGGCAGCATATACAGCAGGCTGATCCAGCCGCAGCCGGATTGCTCGTCGCGCCCGGGGTCGAGCTCGACGAGACCGACCACGCGGTCCCCGCTCAGGACGCGCACGACCGAGCCGGGGTGCTCCTGCGCGTGCCGGGCGGCGCTGCGGGCATAGAGCTCGGGCACGAAGCCCTCGTCCGTGTCGTGCACGTTGCGCCACGCGTCCCGGTAGCACTGGAGGTAAAACGCCTCGTCGCGCGGGAAGCGCAGCGGCTCATAGCGCAGATCCTCCACGCCGCTGCCGCTGCCGCGCCACCAGGTCTGGCGGCCGAAGGTGCTCAGCGCGTCTGGCAGGTGGCGGTTGTCGTTATAATACTCTACGGTCGTATTGTCCCCATCGACGAGCAGCAGACTCACGGACGTGTTGTCGCCGTAGGGCAGGGTGGCCATCTCGCTGTTCGGGATGCCCAGCACCGTGCACAGATAGGCGCGGATGGCCATGCCGTGGCTCACGAGGGCGATGGTCTGCCCGTCGTGCCGCGCGGCGAGGTCGGAGATGGCGCGCTTCATGCGCTTTTGCACATCGCGAAACGGCTCGCACCCGGGCACGGACCAGCGGTCGGGGTCGGTGTTGAAATAGCGCATCTGCTCCGGAAATTCGTGCTCCACGTCGCCCCAGGCGCGGCCCTCCCACACGCCCATGCAGATCTCCGTCAGGCGCGGCGTGGCCACGGCCGGAATGTCGTGATAGCGCGTGATTGCCTCGGCCGTCGCGCGTGCGCGCGACAGATCGCTGCAGTAGAGCGCGTCAATGTGCTCGCGGCGGAACCGCTGCGCGAGCGCGTCGATCTGCTGCAGGCCGAGCGGGGTGATGCTCCCGTCCCAGTGTCCCTGGATGCGGCGGTAGAGGTTGCCCTCCGCTTCCGCGTGCCGGATCAGATAAATTTTCGTCATTGCGGGCCTCCAAAACTTGACCATAATGGAATCATACAGTATAATAATCTGAATCCGCGCTTTTGTTCCGCGCGGGAATGTGTCAGCACCTGTACGAGCGCATTATACCGTGTTTTTGCAGCGCGCACAAGTGCTTTGGAGGGCAAAGTGAAAGTAATCCACCTCATCAGCGGGGGCGACACCGGCGGCGCCCGGACGCATGTCTACTCCCTGCTGAAATATCTCGGTCAGATCATCGACGTGCAGCTCGTGTGCTTCCGCGGCGGTGATTTTGCCGACGGTGCGGCCGCGCTCGGCATCCCGACGATGGTGCTCGACGGAGGCTTTCTGCCGAACCTCGCCGCGCTCAAAAAGCTGATCCGCGCGGGGGAGTACGACCTCGTGCACTGCCACGGCTCCATGGCCAACGTCATGGGCGCCATGCTCAAGGCGAGCGTGCACGTGCCGGTCATCAGCACCGTGCACAGCGACTACCGGCTCGACTATCTCGGCCGGCCGTTCGCCCGCGCCGTCTACGGCACGCTCAATATCTGGGCCCTGCACCGGCTCGATTACCGCGTGTGCGTGTCCGACCCCATCCGCCAGCGGCTCATCGACCGCGGCTTTGAGCCGAACCGGCTCTTTTCCATTTATAACGGGCTCGACTTTTCCCACGTCGTGCCCAAGACCGACCGCGCGGCGTATTTCGCGCAGTTCGGGTATACGGTTCACGAGGGCGACGTCATCGCGGGCATTGCCGCCCGGCTCGACCCCGTCAAGGACATCCCGACGCTCATCCGCGCCGTGGCGCTGGCAAAAAAGGCCTGCCCGCAGCTGCGTCTCGCCATCGCGGGCGACGGCAAGGAGCGCAAAAAGCTCGAGGCGCTCACAAAAGAGCTGGGGCTGGCCGACAGCGTGTTCTTCCTCGGCTGGGTCAACGACCTGGACAGCTTCTACGGCGCGCTTGACATCAATACGCTCTCGTCCCTGTCGGAGGCGTTTCCCTATGCGCTGCCCGAGGGCGCGCGCGCACATCTGGCCACCGTCGCCTCGAACGTTGGCGGTGTGCCGGCCATCATCGAGCACGGTGTGACCGGCCTGCTTATCGAGCCCGGCGACGTGCGCATGCTCGCTGCCTACCTCGCGCGCTACGCGCTCGACGAAAACTACCGCCATGAGATGGGCGAGGCGCTCTACCGGCGCGGTAAGGCTGACTTCTCCGAGGAGGCCACCGGCCTGCGCCAGCTGGAGATCTACAACGCCGTTTTCCGCATGGAGCGCAACCGGCGCGACGGTGTGCGCGACGGCGTGCTCATCTGCGGGGCCTACGGCTTCGGCAACGCGGGCGACGATGCCATTTTGCAGGCCATCATCGGCGAGATGCGCCGCATCGACGCGAACATGCCCGTGACCGTGATCTCCCGCCGGCCGAAGGATACGCGCAGCGCCTACGGCGTCAACGCGTGCAACCGGTTTCATTATCTGGCCATCCGGCGCGTGCTGCGCCGGAGCCAGCTGTTCATCAGCGGCGGCGGCAGCCTGATGCAGGACGTCACGAGCCGCATGAGCCTGTGGTATTACCTGAGCACCATCCGCCTGGCGCACCGTTGCGGCTGCAAGGTGCAGATGTACGGCTGCGGCATCGGCCCGATCGTGTATGAGCGCGACCGGCAGCTCGCCGCGCGCATCATCAACGGCTGTGTGGACAAGATCACCCTCCGCGAGCCGGACAGCCGCGAGACGCTCTCGGACTTCGGCGTCACGGCCCCGGAAGTGATCCTCGCGTCCGACCCCGCGCTTACGCTGCCGGCCGCCGAGCGCGGCCGCATCGACCGCATCCTGCGCGAGCACGATATGGACCCGGACGGCAAATATATCGGCTTCGTACTGCGCAAGTGGCCCGGCATTGAGGAAAAGGCCACCGTGTTCGCCGCCGGCGCCGTGTACGCCTACCTGAAATACGGCCTGACGCCGGTGTTCCTCAGCATCAATTTCCGCACCGACGGCGAGGCCAGCCAGCTCGTCACGGAGCACCTGAGCATCCCGTATCATGTGCTCGGTGAGCAGATGTCCACGGGCGAGGTGATCGGCGTGCTCTCGCGCATGACGGCCGTTGTGTCTATGCGGTTGCACGGGCTCATCTTTGCCGCCGGGCAGGGCGTGCCGCTCATCGGCGTCGCCTACGACCCGAAGGTCACGGCATTTCTCGACTATGTCGAGCAGAATAACTACATGCAGTTCGAGGCGCTCAACGCGACGGATCTGTCCGGCCTGATCGATTCCGCCGTCGCCCTCGCCGACCGAGGCGAGGAGCTGCGCCGCCGCACCGAACTGCTCAACCGGCAGGAGGACAACAACCGCGCCACAGCCGCCCGGCTGCTGGGGAAGGAGTAATCAAGCATATGATCCGCAGCGCTGTTCTGGTTTCCGGCAAGGGAACAAAATTGCAAAGTTTGCTGGACTCCGTGTTCTTCGGTGAGATCCCGGAGCTGCAGCTCGTCGCCGTCATCTCGTCCGACGCCAACGCCTATGCGCTCAAGCGCGCGCGCAACGCCGGCATCGAGACTGTCGTTGTCGAGCCGGCCATGTTCCCGAACGACACGTCGTACGACATGGCCATCCGCAACAAGCTCAAGGATATGGATATCGAGCTGGTCATCAACGCGGGGTTTTATCCCGGCGTCGGCCGCGAGACGGCGAAGAGCTTTCGCAACAAGGTCATTGCGGTGCAGCCGTCGCTCGTCCCGGCGTTCGAGACGCTGCGCGGCGACGCGGTGCATGAGGCGGTGCTTGCCCGCGGCCTGAAGGTTACGGGGGCGACGGCGTACCTCGTGGACGAGACCGGCGGCGTCGGCCCGGTGTTGCTGCAGAAGGCCGTGCCCGTGCTTGAGGACGATGATGTCACGACGCTCAAGCGCCGCGTGCTCACCGATGCGGAGTGGAAGCTCCTGCCCGAGGCGGTCAAGCGCTTTTGCGCGGGGAAGATCCGGCTGCACGGCGGCCGCGCCCAGCTGCTCGAGTGAACATGAGATAAAAAATCAGCCCCGAACCAACACGGTTCGGGGCTGTATTGCTTTTATCTTCAGCCGGCCATGAGGTGCACGCGGATGATGCCGTCGGCCGCCTTGAGCGCCGCCATGAACGCCTCCATCGTCGTCTGCATGTTCTCGGTCGCGGCCGTGATCGTCACCGGGGCGACGCCGCTCGTCGGGATGCTCTGGTTGATGGTGAGTATATTTGCACCGTTTTCGGCAAAAATAGCGAGGACGGACGACAGCACGCCCTGCCGGTCGAGCAGCTCGAGGTTGAACGTCACCAGATGGCCGCGCGACATGTCCTGAAACGGGGACACGAAGTCCTTGTATTTATAAAACGCGCTGCGGCTGATGTCCACGCGCGCCACGGCGTCCGCCACCGTGCGCACCTGGCCGGTCTCGAGCAGTTCCTTGGCCTCGATCACCTTGGCGAAGATCTCAGGCAGGACGCTCGCCTCCACGAGATAGTATTTCGGTTTGCTGCCTGCTGCCATGGGCGGGGCCTCCTTTGTGCGTGTACTGCGGGCAAATGTTTGCCCGTACAACACAGTGTAACACATCTCGGGCGGCAGTGCAAGGATTATTCGGAAGGAGCCGATGAATTTTGGGTGGATTTCTCGCGTGCATCCTCGCCGGGGCGGCGATGAGCATTCAGGGCGTGATGAACACGCGCCTGAGCGAGCACATCGGCACGATGGAGACCAATGCCTTCGTGCAGTGCGTGGCGGCGGTGCTGTCGCTGCTGGTGCTGGTGTTCTGGCGCACGGGCAGCTTTGCCGCGCTTGGCGCCGCGCCGAAATACTGCTGGTTCGGCGGTGTGCTGGCGCTGGCCATCACGGTCACGGTCATGCTCGGCATGGGCAGACTCGGCCCGACGCTCGCCGTGGCGACGATCCTCATCGCGCAGCTTTCTGCGGCCGCGGCCATCGACGCCTTCGGCATCATGGGCACGGAAAAGCTCGCCTTCGGCTGGAGCAAGTGGGCGGGACTCGCGCTGATGACGGGCGGCGTGCTGCTCTTTAAAATGAAATGAGACGGTGAGACGGGCCAACGAGACCCACTGCGTTGGGCTCTCGTTGGAAGAGCTGCAGCTCGCTGCAGCGCACGCAGGATGCACCAGAGCCGCATCCTGCGCACGTTTGCGAGCCGAGCGGTATTTTCTCCGCCGCACATGTCGCCGGAGAAAATGCTTGGAATTTCTTTGCGCCTGCGGGCGCAAACTCTGCGAGGCTTTTTACAGATCAAACAGATCAAAATGAGGCGGCGAGCATAGCTCGCCGCCTCATTTTTTGCTTTTCTTACAGGCCGATGCTCGCAAGGAAGTCCGCGATGCCGGAGGACTTGATGAATGCGAAGACTGACGCGAAGTCGTAGTGTTCATACGCCGCATCCCAGATGCGGTCGGGGCTGCCGCCGGTTGCAAGGCCGACGCCGAGCACGATCTCGCCGACGATCAGGATGCACAGGGCGATGATGAGGATGGTTTTCCAGGCTTTTTTCATGCGGCGATCTCCTTTCTGCACCAGCGCTTGCCCGTGCGCACGAGCAGCCGGACCCAGCCGATGACCATGCGGATGAACAGCCAGACGGCCAGCCAGATCACGACGAGCGCGATGGCGATCACGGCGGCGCCGCCGCCGAGCAGAATGAGCATATCCGCCACCATGGGCAGACCGATGAAGGCCGTCGCGATCAGGCCCACACCGCCCGCGCCGCATGCGGCGCCGACGGCCAGCACGGCCAGATCCAGCACCAGCAGCACGGCCAGCACCGGCACGCCGACCACGATCGCGCCGAGCGTGTAGAGAATGGCCAGAAAGACGTTCGTCCTGTAGGCCGGTTCGTCATAATAGGCCTCGTCATAATACCCTTCCTCGCCGTCGGTGGCGTAGTTCGGGTCGTAGCCGCCCTCGGGCTGCTCGTCGTAGTAGCCGTCGTCGGCGGGCTGCTCGTCGTAGTAGCCGTCGTCGGCGGGCTGTTCGTCGTAGTAGCCGTCATCCGCGGGCTGCTCGTCATAGTAGCCGTCGTCGGCGGGCTGCTCGTCGTAGTAGCCGTCATCCGCGGGCTGCTCGTCATAGTAGCCTTCCTCGGGCTGCTCGTCAAACGAGAACTGACCGTCGAGCACGGGCGCGGCGGGTTGCTCGTCGCAGGTGTCCTCGGCGGCCTGGTCGGCATAGGCCGGCTGGGGAGCAGGCTGCGGTGCGATGGGGCGGTACTGCTCGGCACGCGGGCGCGGCTGGGGTGCACGCCTGGGCTGCACCTGCTCGGGCGCGACTACGGGCGCGGCGGCCGGCGTGATCTTGCCGCTGTCGGCGTAGCGAATGAGGGCGACGGCCACCTTCGTCGGGTTGCCGATCTCCTGAATGAGGCGCTCCTCATCGGGGGCGTTGTCAAACATGTTCTCCATCTGCGCGATGAGCGCCTGACGGGTATTGTCGTCGGTGATCAGGCCGAGCAGGCTGCTGATCTCCGCCATGTAACTCTGTCTGTTAATAGATGGTCACCTCCAAGGGGTTCGATTGCATCTTGAAATAGCATCTCTAATTTACATATTATATTGCACGAATGGTGCGCGGTCAAGCCCGAAATGCACTTTTCGGCCGTGACCCAGCTCTTGACAGGCGCTGCGCGGCGGGGTATCCTGTGGAAAAAGGACCGGTTTTCCGAAAAGCCGGAAAGGAGTGGAACGCATGGAACAAGAGCGCCCCTACACCGAAGCAGAACCTGAAACGGCGGCCGAGACCGCCGAAACCATGACCGAGACCGTGGTCGAAACGACCGAGGCTCCGGCCGAGGCGGCCGCGCCGAAAAAGCCGCGCGAGCCGTTTTTCCGCCGCCAGCGCCGCGAGCTTTCCGACGCCTGGCGCGAGATCTACTGCAACAGCCGCGCGCGGCGCATCCGCACGTGGCAGATCGCGGTGTTCGCACTGCTGATCGTCGAGGTGACGGTCATGGCCATCGCGCTCAACCCGGTCTACTGGATCGGCACCGCGCTGCTCGTGTTCTGGTGCGCGGGGCAGCTGTTTGACCGCCGGCCGGCGCGGCACTCCGTCGGCGCGGTCGTGCTGTATTTTCTCATCGCCGTCATGATCGGTGTTTTTGCGGTGCAGGAGCTGCTTGGTGCTTGACAAGCGGCGGCGGATTCTATACACTATATAAGTTACCCCATACATTATGAAATACGTCCGCGCGGGATCTCTGCGCGGCATACAGAGGAGTGTTGCGCTTATGGCCAAAGAAAAGAAGGTCGAGCAGATCACCGATATGGAAGTCGACTTCGCCCAGTGGTTCACCGACGTGTGCACCAAGGCGGAGCTCGTGGATTATTCCGATGTCAAGGGCCTGTTCATCATGCGCCCGTATGGCTACGCCATC
>QWCN01006619.1_pt1 | contig 11213 bp, 10 predicted proteins | sample 1972711 | NCBI WGS metagenome assembly QWCN01 (sample SAMN09866707, study PRJNA288562) | Human gut metagenome isolate term1_stool, whole genome shotgun sequencing... | isolation source: gut | host: Homo sapiens | place: USA: California | reverse complement strand
ATCTATCGAATTCGCCCCACTTATATTCGCAAAAATCACAATCAAAGCCGCCATAGCCACAACAGCCACCAAAGCCCACATTATTATACCAATTATAGGGACACCTTCATTTGTTTCTGGAATTTCTATACCTATATTATCTGGTATAGAAAGCTCAGCAGTATTCTCTATTTTATAATCATATAGTGCAAGCACTTTAAGGCTCGGCACTACAACAGCCGCAGCAAAAAGAATTAACGCAATAAAAGTCGAAAGCCTTTTCAAAGTCCTCACCTCATAAATCATTTAAAAATAATTCTACCATAAAAATAAGCTATATAAAAGAGTTATGGAAAAATAAATAACTACATCAGCATATGAAAATCACTAAAAAAATATTTTCAACCTCTTACATAAAAATAACAAAATGGCAAATAATATAAAACTTATATCAAAAAAGCTCGAGCCATCGTTAAATTTATTTCATATATATCATAATCCTACATTTTATTCATTTCATTATTTGTAAAAATTATTATATTTTTATTAAACAGTTGAAATTATACAAATTTTACGGTATAATATATTAGCAAAGTGTTGTGGCTGACTATTTACTAAGCTGATTTTTCAAAAATAAGTCTAATAGACCGCTATAATGAAGTTATGAGGGTGGTATATATCAATACTGGAGCATGGATATTTCTTGGCGTAGTATGTGCCTTATTGATAATTGGAATAGTTATTACATATAAAGTAAAGAGAAAAATAAGAGATTTTTCCCGACAAGCTTTTGGAACAGATAGCTTGCTTGAAGGATATAAGCAAACAAAAGAAAGTCTTGCAGAAACTCCTCGGTCACTTCACGCTATGACAAATGCACTTTTGCCAGCAATAAGCCGAGATTTTCCAGAATTTGATTATGCACAATTTCGCCAAAAGGCCGAAAATATGCTTCGTGCATATTTCAATTCGATAGAGGCTAAAAATCTTAGAGAGCTTGAAGCTGTTTCTGCAACAGATAGCATTAAAGATAAGGTTCAGGGAATAATTTCAGACCTCGCATCTATGAACAGAACTCAACACTTTGACGAGGTCACTATCCACAAAACCGAATTATCCAACTATGAAACCAAAAAAGGCTATTGCGTAATCACTCTTGAATCTGCTGTTGGACTTTATGATTTCATTACAGATGAAAACGGTAAAGTCGTAGGTGGAGATAAATCTCTGAAACGGCAGACAGTTTATTCTCAAGAGCTTATCTATATTCAAGACCCTGATAAGATGCAGCAGGCAGGTTTCTACTCTTCAATCAGTCTTTCTTGCCCGAACTGTGGTGCTCCGATTAAAAAACTCGGAACAAAATTCTGCGAATACTGCGGTTCTGGCGTTAAAGAAATAAATATCAGAAGCTGGAGCTTCAACGATATAAAAGAATTAAACACGCAAACTAAAAAATATTATTAAATGGGAGATGTTTTATTATGGGTATTATCAGAGCAGCTATTGACTCAATCGGCGGCGGTCTTGCTGATTCATGGTTGGAGGTTATCGAGCCATCAGAAATGGACATGAGAACTGTTTTTGCACCTGGTGTATCAGTTCCACAAGGCAGAAATGATAAGCGTAACAGCAATACAAAGGGTACTTCAAATACAGTTTCCAACGGTTCTATCATTCATGTTTACGAACATCAGATGATGATTCTCGTAGACGGCGGTGCTATCGTTGACTACACAGCTGAACCTGGTTACTTCAAGGTTGATAATTCCTCCTTGCCATCACTCTTTAATGGTCAGTTTGGTGCAAGCGTTAAAGAAACCTTTAACCGTATCAAGTTTGGCGGCACAACTCCTGGCGTTCAGAAGGTATTCTACATAAATACCGCCGAAATGGCTGGTATCAACTTCGGCACAAAGACACCTATCAACTATTATGATGGTGTTTATGATATGGATTTGAACGTTCGTGCTTTTGGTAAATTCTCAATCGCACTTACAGAAAACCCACTCGAATTCTATAAGAAGGTTATTCCAACATCTGCTGTCACAAATAACGAGGCTGTCGATATTGGCGACCTTATCAACGAAAACTACATTATGGAGTTCCTCGATGCTCTTCAGCAGGCTCTTACAGAAATTTCTGCTAATAATGTAAGAATTTCTCAGATAAGCACAAGAGCTAACAGAGACCTCCTCAAGAGTACAATTTCTGACCTTCTCTATGAATCCTGGAGAAGAGACCGTGGTATCGTTATCGGCGATGTAGGCGTTACAGTTTCCTACGACGACGAAACAAAGAAAATCCTTACAGAGCGCAACAAGGGTGCTATGCTTAAGGACGCAACTATCAGAGAAGGCTATGTACAGGGTTCTGTTGCAAGAGGCCTTGAGGCAGCTGGCAGCAACGCAAATGGCTCTATGGCTGGCTTTATGGGTGCTGCTTCTAACAACAATATGCAGCAAATGCAGATGCAACAGCAGGCACAACAACAAGCTCAACAGCAGGCCGCTTATCAGCAACAACAGCAACAGGCACAGCCTCAACAGCCTCAGTCCGAGCCTGCTCCAGCACCAGCTCCTGCACCAGCAGCAGATGGTTGGACTTGTTCTTGTGGTAAGACAGGAAACATAGGTAAGTTCTGTGCAGAATGTGGCTCACCAAAGCCAGCTCCTGCTGATAATGGTCCATGGACTTGTCCTGAATGCGGAAATCAAAATATTGGCAAATTCTGTGCTAACTGCGGAACAAAAAAACCAGAAAAGCCAAAGAAGATTAAATGTGACAAGTGTGGATATGAGCCTGATATGAGCGGTCCTATTCCAAAGTTCTGCCCTAACTGTGGTGACCCAATCAATGAAGGCGATATGATTTAATGCTTTGCTAAAATTTAATGGAAGGTAGGTAGCTCCGTCTTAATCGGTGGGGCATAAAGCTTATGAGTACAGTTGCATATAAGTGTATAAACTGTGGCGGTCCACTTGAATTTAATCCTGCAAAGCAGATGTTCTCTTGCGAATACTGTAGAAGTGATTTTACAGAAAAAGAACTTAAAGACCATTTCGGCGAGCTTGATGAAAAGCTTAACGATGAAAATAACAAGGTTGACGAAACTCAGACCGAAGATGATGAATTTGGCTTTGGCGGTGTGCTTTTCTCTTGCCCAAACTGCGGTGCAGAGATTGTCACAGACGAAACCACAGCAGCTACTGAGTGCGTATATTGCCATAGTCCAGTCGTTCTTTCGGGCAGACTTGCAGGCGATATGAAGCCAAATCTTGTTATTCCGTTTGGTTTTACAGAAAAAGACGCAAAAGAAAAATTCTATGCTATGTGTAAGAAAAAGTGGTTCTTGCCAAAAGATTTTGTTTCGGACGCACACATAGAACAGATGAAGGGTGTCTACTATCCATATTGGCTTGTAGATTCAGATAAGGCAGGCTCTTGTAACGCTACTGGTAAGAAATATAGAACATGGCGTTCAGGCGATTATGAGTATAAAGAAACAAAGACTTATTCTATCTCAAGAATGGGTAATATTGCTTTTCAAAAGTTCCCACAATCAGCTCTAAGTAAAGAAGACCATCATATGATGAAATTCGTTAATCCTTATGATAATGAGGCTTTAACCGATTTCTCTATGTCATATCTTTCTGGTTTTCAGGCTGAAAAGCGTGATACAGAGAGGGCAGATGTTCAGGAACAGGTCGATAAGGAACTTCTCGAATACTCAAAGAAAATATTCAAGGATACAATGTCACAATATGACAGCGTAACCCTCGACAATATTCAAATGAATACAGTTCAGGAAGATTGGAAATACGCGCTTTTCCCAGTCTGGCTTATGACCTATAAATATAAGGATAAGCAAAAGATTTTTGCTATCAATGGTCAGACAGGTAAGACATATGGTGAATTGCCATGCTCACTCGGAAAGCTTGCACTTTTCGGAGCAGGATTATTCGTAGTGCTTAGTGCGATAATTTTCGGATTGGGGTATTGTCTATGAAAAATATAGTAAGAAAATCCTCCGCACTTATAGCGGTGCTTATGGCTACAATGCTTTTTGCAGGAATAAGCTGTTTTGCATATGAGCAAGATAATATTTCAACTGAGCCAGAAACCTCTGTCAGCGAAATTGCAGATAACGAGGCTGTAGAAGCCCAAGAGATTCAGCTTTACGAAGCTCAAACATCAGAAGATAAATCTCTTGGAAAGAGTCTTGCAATAGGGCTCGGTTCGGGCTTTGTAATTACCCTGATTGTATGTATCTGCATTTATTCCTCATACAAAAAGCACGGTGCAACAGAGCCATATAAGTATGATGAAAACGCAAAACTCACACTTATAGATTCATCTGATGTGCTTGTCGATACACACATTGAAAAACGCAAAATAGAAAAAGATAATGATTAATACCAAAAGGCTTGAAATCTTAATTAGATTTCAAGCCTTTTTCATAAAAATAACTGCCCCATTTTTATAATAAATAGGGCAGCTGCTTATATTATTCTGCTAATAAATTTGTTATATTATCTATATCCAGATACCAAGTACCATCTATTTTTATGAAACACATTTCAGAAATGGTTGAATTTCCTACCGCATCAGCTGCTTTAACCTCTGTTATAACAGTCGCCTTGGCAGCTCCCTCTATTTTTGCTGTTGAATCATATTTGTTATTATATTTCTCTGTCAGCTCAGAGAGGTCTTTGTCGTCTTTATAAAGCACCTCGCTCTGTACTTCATAAACAATCTTAAAATCTGTTCCATACTTTTTTTTATTGCTACGATTTTCTTGCCACAGCTTATCCTCGCAATCAAGAACCATATCATCATACTTATTATAATTTTTGTTAGTTTCTAAAGTATAATTTATATATTCCTTTGGCAAGATTTCCATATATTCGTTGGCATCTATTTCCTGAATAGCATCAAGCTCTTTTTCTATAACTGTTGTATAGCTATTATGATTTGAGAATAGGTCTACACACATAATAATTACCACTAATGTTATAAATAGTACGGCAATTACACTTATTACAGCAAGAAGTATCGTATGCCTTTTGCTCGATGTTGACTCATTTTCGCTGACCTCTGCACCACAGAAGCCACAGTATTTACGACCTTTTTCTATGGATTTCCCGCATTTTGTGCAGACCATTTCAATCACCCTAAGTAAGATTATGCTATTATTGTAGTTTATTATTCAGAAGTTGTCAACTTAAAACTATATATAAAAGAATCCACATTAATCAGCAGAACTTTTTTCTATCTTAGAACTAATTTAAGACACTTAAAAGCCTTGCTTATAATTAACTTGATTGCAAAATCAACAAAAAAATCTCTGATGCTTAACATTAAAACATCAGAGATTTTATAATTTGCTAAATAGAAATTTTCTTTTCTATAATATCTGCTGCTTCATCAGCTGGCTCATTTATAATGGACTCTATTCTGCCACTATCAGAAATCTTTGCAAATTCCGAATCTATCGGGAATCTTGCAAGAATATCAACACCATAAGCCTTTGCAACCTCATCAAGCTTACTTTCACCGAAAGGATAGAGTCGCTTGCCACAATCAGGACATTCAAGATAACTCATATTCTCAATAACGCCAAAAATAGGAACCTTCATCATCTTAGCCATTTTAACAGCTTTTTCTACAATCATAGAAACAAGCTCTTGTGGAGAAGTAACTATAACAATTCCATCAAGAGGAATTGACTGAAAAACTGTCAGCGGAACATCGCCAGTTCCCGGTGGCATATCGACAAACATATAGTCGATATTATCCCAATGTGTTTCGCCCCAGAACTGCTTAACTGCACCTGCTATCATAGGTCCACGCCAGACAATAGGGTCGCTCTCGTTATCAAGTATAAGATTTGCAGAAATAATTTCTATTCCTGTTTCACTTGTTGCTGGTTCAAGTCCTTTATCACTACCAATAAGCTTTCCCTTAATACCAAAAGCCTTTGGAATAGACGGACCTGTAATATCGGCATCGAGGATAGCCGTTTTATAACCTTTTCTATTGAACATAACCGCAAGAGATGAGGTTACAAGCGACTTTCCAACTCCGCCCTTTCCACTTACTATTCCTATAATGTGCTTAACACTGCTATGCTCATTCAGCTTTTCGAGAAAGCTTTTTTTATCACGAGCTTCACAATTTGCAGAACACGAGCTGCAATCGTGTGTACATTCTTCAGACATTTTCTTTACCCCCTAAGGTAAATGTTATTCTTTATCTTCACTACTATTATCATTCTCAGCCTCAGCGTGTATAGCGTCCTCATCGTCATCATCATTAATAACAACTTCGCCACTGCCTTCAGATTCAACAGTAAAATCATCATCATTAATTTCATCATCTGTTACATTTGTATCTTGCTGAACAGAATCAGAATTATCTATTTCATACCCGCTAATAAAAGTATATGGTATACCATATCCAAGAACAATAGACGCAAGATAGATAATAGGTGAGCAAGAAACGATTTCTGCTGAGAAAGGAAGCTGACTTATCATAGCTGCAAGAATGATATAGAGTGCAGGCAAATCCATAATTATGAGAGTTGCAGGAGAAAATCTTATAACCTGTTTGCCATCACCAACACGAGTTGCATAGAAAAGGAAAAGTCCAAACAAAACGAAAACAACTATACAGAGCAATGCACGAAGCCAAGCCTGACCTACCTTATCAATCATACTCATAAAGAAGTATGAACAAACTACAAAGGCAGTTATGAGTATAGCGGAGAAAACTAATCCTCCTGTATTTTTCTTGCGAGTAGATTTATTTTTGTTATTCTTCAAAGCAATCATTCCTCCAAAATCAGTATAATATACATTCTATCACAGTTAATTATAATATAATGTCAAAATAGAATTAAAAGCAAAGCTAAAAATAATTATTCAGCGTCACTAATCAACTTAGCAGCCAAGCAATACCAACCCTTATCTGTACGGGTTTCAATGATTTCAAGTGTCTTTGGCAAAGCAGAAAGAACATCTTCAAGGCGAGAATCTATAATTCCGCTCATAATATAAACTGTATCCTTGTGCATATGCTTTTCTATGTCACCCGAAAGCATAATAATCGCATCAGCTACTATATTCGCTGTAATTATATCGTATGTTCCAGTTACTTCATCAGCCAAATTGCCGTGAATAGCGGTATATCTATCAGAAACACCATTTCTTTCCGCATTTTCTATTGAGGATTTAACAGCAAGCTCATCAATATCTATTCCGATTGCACTCTTAGCGCCAAGCAAAAGTGATGCAACCGCCAAAATTCCGCTACCACAACCAACATCAAGCACAGCTGCTCCATCACTAACATATTTTTCGAGAGCCTCAAGGCAAAGGCGGGTCGTTTCGTGAGTACCTGTTCCAAAAGCAATGCCTGGTTCGAGATGGAGGACAGTTCTGCCCTTAGGGTCATAGTCCTCACGCCATACAGGGCGGACAAGCAACTTTTCGCCAATCTCTATCGGATAGAAATACTTCTTCCAATTATCAAGACAAGCCTCAACATCACACTTATCCGTAAGAATTTTAAAGTTTATATTCTCCGCACGAAAACGCTCCTCAAGAAAAGCCGTTGCCTCAGCAGGGTTATCCTCAGGGCTTATATATATGTGTATTCTTGCAGTTTCACGATTTTTTGCAAGAAGCTCCTCATCAATAAGGTCTATCTTGGCTATTTCAAGAACTTCTTCCTCAAGTGAGCTATAATCCTCAATATATATTCCATAGGGAACAGTCATAACTGCAATATTTTCTGCACGCTCAGTATCTTTAGCATCAACCTCGGCTATAATCTCCGTCCAATCCATAATCTACTTCCTTTCTAATCTTAAAATAAAGGGAAAACCCGCAAAAGGGGTTTTCACCTTAAATATCATTATTTAATGTGAGTTCAATAAATCTTAAAAGTTAAAAGTTTCACTCGAGGCGGCGAGCCGCCACTCCCAAGATGCGTTCTACTTCTTTGTTAAATTATTGTTTATCATTCGCATCTAAATTTTTAAAGTTAAAAGTTTCGCTCGAGCCTTTTTAAAGGCTCGTAGGTCAAGGGCAACGCCCTTGTCGCCGTCCGCAGACGGCGAAACTCTTTATACTTCTCAAAGCGCAGGAGGGTAGAAAAACATTCCAAATGGAATGTTTTTCGTAGGGAACCCTCGCAGGGGGTTCCCTGACAGAACACCTGCGCTGTATAAGATATGAATTTGCTTAACAAGGTTTTTAAGTCATTATCAAACTCAAGTCATTTAATTTTACTCGGTCTGTGAATCCTAAGAATTTTCGCCTAAGCCCCAAAGATTAAGATACTGATTTTTAAATGTTTTTGTAAATATCTTTTCTATAAGCGGTGTATCATCTGTTTTTTCTTCATCACTTGAAGACTCTTCAGTGCCTTCGCTCTCCTCAATCTTCTTAACATTATCATATGAAATCATCATAAATGGAATATCAGAAATCTCTGGGTTATCTTCGCCATTAAGAACTCTAAGAATATAATCAACCGCTGTATAAGCTGTCCATTCGTAGCTTTCACTTACTGCTGTTGCAACATTACCATTCTGAACCTGTGTGAAAAGCTCTGTGCCTCCACCCCTTGCAAGAAGTGTTACCCTTGACATTGCCTGCGTCATTTCAAGAGCATCAACACTATCTTTGAGCATATTGTCATGAAGAACTATAACGCAGTTGATATTTGTATCTCTCTCTAAGGCTTTTTTTACAGCATCGGAAATATTTACTGCTGTGTTTGAAATCTCCATAGCAAGTTCAGTGCAATAACCGTCTGAATACTTTGTCAATTCGTCTGTAACAGCCTTTTTCATCTCATCAGCATAGCTTACATCTGATGGGGTTACAAGAAGTGCATTAACCCTGCCTTCTTTTTCAACAATAGCATAATCTGCCAAAGCCTTGGCCTCAGCGACATAATTAGTTTTAACACTTGAATCCACAAAATGGTCATTTGTACCAACCTGTGTATTATCAATGCTTATAACCTTTATACCGTGTGCCTGAGCATTTTCAATAGCAAGAGAAATTTTATCTTTATTTATATTTCCTATAAGAACTACGGCTGCACACTGGTCAGAAACCGCATTTTCAAGTGCTGAAGTATGGGAATTTACTGTGCCATCGGTATCATAAGCGAGAATTTCCTTAAACCCAACCTTTTCTGCAACAGACTTTAATTCCTGTGAAATATAAGATGAATAAGTATTACTGCTTGAATCTGAAATAATGGCTATTTTCTTATTTTTAGAAATTTTCTTTGCATCTATTGATTTTGCAGCATTAAAATTCGGTTGTGATTTATATGTTTCAAGCTCGGTGGAAAGTGCTGCAAGCTTTTCCTTGCTTACCACTGCATTATTTGTAGACCTTGATTCTGTTACAGACTCCACCGCAGAACCGTTTCCATTATTCTTACAACCAGAAAGCATTGCAATAGATGACAAAACCATAGCTGAAAGCAATACTGCTAAAATTCGTTTCATTTATAATTTCCTCCCATTTTCCCAACTATCAAAATCTGTCAGTAAAACAGCACATTCTTACGCAAATTTATTATACTTCCACATCTCTTTTATGTCAATAAACATAATTGTAACATTACAATTTATTGACACTTAATACTTTCAACAAAGCTTTTCATTTCTTCATTCACCTCTGGCGGATAAACTATCGCCACAGGCTCTGAAAGTCCCAAAAGCCACGCAAAGAATTGCCTGCTAATAGCGACATTTGCCCCGACAACATAGCTATCGTCGTAATTTCCACATATATCAAGACTACTTCCAAACTGGTCAACAAAAACATCAACTAATCTGCTTGGAATTTTCATCTTAACATAACATTCCTCGCCACCAAACATTCCAAAGATTTTTGAGGAATAGCTTTCTATATCAAATCCCCTGAAATTCTCGTTCTTAATCCGAAAGTTATCCGAAACCTCAGTATTTCTCATTCTGTCAACTCTGAAATGCTTAATAATCTTGTCCTTATGGTCGAAGCCTATAAGATAATAGTTGCCATCACTCCAGCTTACTCCCCAAGGCGAAACTTCGTAAAGACTTCCTTGATGCTTAAAGGCCATAGCTGGCTTATTATTTTCATCAATTATCCATTTAAAATATTTAAAGCACACTGCCTTATCAAGATTTATTGCATTATGAATTGTATCTATCGCATAGTAGATAGTTTCATTCATACTTTTAACTCGGTTTTTAACAAAAACCTGTCTTTTAAGCAATTCCGCCTGATAAACGCTTGTTAGACATTCAAGCTTAGATATAAGCTCCTCTGTTTTTTTTAATGTAAAAAATCTCGAACAGCCAACAGCGTCTATCAATAGTTTAAGCTCAGAAAGCTGAAACTCTCTATTTCCGACATAATATTTAACTGTATCAGATTTTGTACTCAAAATATCCATTCCGCTCTCTTTAAGAGCATTAATATCATCATAGAAAGTTTTTCTGCCAAATTCAAAGCCCTTTTCTGCTAAATATTCTCTAAGATAAAGCAACCTTTTCTTCTGTTCAGAAGCCATTCTATCAACCCCAAAAATGCTAAGTGCTTTGCCCTTAAAAAGCTGAGCAAAGCCTTTAATTTTCTTACCACTCAATGAAATAGCAATGATGAAACAATAAGCAAAATTATCAAAAAGCCAAAGTTAAATGCCGAAAACATTCCTATATAGGACTTAACCTTAGTTGGATTATGCCTTGTATATTCTCTGAATGTAATCAGACTTGCAAGTGAAGCTATCAAAGTTCCTGTTCCACCAATATTTACACCGACAAGCAATTCCCTATAATTGTCCGTAAACTGCGAAAGCAATATTGCAGACGGAACATTGCTTATAACCTGACAAGAAATTGCACTAAAAAGCAAGGTATTCTGTTCGAGCAACCAAGAAAAAAGATTTCTCACGGCGTCTATTCTTGCCATATTTCCCGCAAAGATAAAAAATGCAACAAAGGTCAGCAATAGTGGGTAATCAACCATTTTAAGTGCTTTTCGGTCGGCAAAAAGTAAAACAATAGGTATTATTATCAAACCTACATAATATGGTATTCCTCTGAACACTATTGCTATTGCCAGCACAAAGAGAATAGCATATAGGATAGTGCGTTTTTTGTTAAGGCTTTCGATTTTTTCAGAAATCTCAAGCGGTTCTTTTTTTACAAATAAGCAACA
>QWCN01006191.1_pt1 | contig 11217 bp, 10 predicted proteins | sample 1972711 | NCBI WGS metagenome assembly QWCN01 (sample SAMN09866707, study PRJNA288562) | Human gut metagenome isolate term1_stool, whole genome shotgun sequencing... | isolation source: gut | host: Homo sapiens | place: USA: California | reverse complement strand
GTTGAGTCTTTATATGCTGTTCAACGTATTAAGCGGTCGGGGTTAAGGGAGGTGACAAAGGAGGAAGAACCGGCTTTGTTTTCTCTTATTAATGAAGTGACGAGAGCGGTTCAGGTAACGGCTCCGAAACAGGTTTATTTGTCATCGTCTGTTTCTGCGTCTGTTTTCTTTGATGCAGGTTTCTGGAATGCCTTTTTTCCGGCGAGGAAAAAACTGGAGATTGGGATTGGGCTGATAAATGTATTGAACAAGGAGGAACTGCGGGCTGTACTGGCACACGAATTCGGACATTTTTCTCAGAAAACAACGGCATTAGGCGGACCGGTATATGTGATCGGGCAAAGTGTTCAGTATCTGGTTACCCATGTAGAAGTGAAAAAGACGACAACCATGGAGGATCAATGTTATACTTTGCTGATCATTTTTAGACTAAGCAGTTTTGCATCACTTATTTCATTTTGATATCGATGAAAACACCAGCCGGCATCTCTAAGCGGGATAACGCATCAACTGTCTTCTGAGTTGGTGTTGTGATATCGATCAGTCTCTTGTGTGTTCTCTGCTCGAACTGTTCTCTGGAGTCTTTGTACTTGTGTACAGCTCTAAGAATTGTAACTACCTCTTTCTTAGTTGGAAGTGGTACTGGTCCACTCACCTGAGCTCCGTTCTTCTTTACAGTTTCAATGATTTTCTTTGCAGATGCATCAACAAGTTCATGATCATACGCTTTTAATGTGATTCTCATTACCTGACTTGCCATAAAAAAAGTCGCCTCCTTTTCGCACTTTACTTCAGTACGACAAGCGGTGACTGTACACTTTACCGGGTGTATCATAAAAATACACTCGCAATTTCTACTTATCCTGTAGACCTTATTGTGATACAGTGACTTGTCGCCAGTTTCCTAACTTGACATTCGCTCCACGGAAAACCTACTGATATCCAGTAGCAACCTCACGTTTCAACGCTATCATGCCACAGCACTTAAAAGTATACAGGATAGTTTTAGAAATTGCAAGTGTTTTTTCTATGTTTTTTACAAATTTTTCAAATAAATTTTGTATAACATTTATCGGCTTTTTACTTCGTGATCTTCATTGTTTTCTTAAATCCGCTCTTACTGTTAAAGAGTTTCTTATAAGCTCTCAGTTTCTTCTTCGGGCAGTAGATACGTGCGTTCTTTTTAATGTTTTTGATCGCATTTTTGCCAACGGATTTTACTTTAGAAGATCTGATCGTAATATTTTTCAGTTTTTTGCAGCCATTGAATGCATCTTTGCCAATACTTGTTACATTTGTGCCAATAACTATTTTCCGGATCTTCTTATGATTCTTAAATGCTTTTGCTGAAATTGCACTTACCTTATACGTAATACCGTCAACGGTGATTGCATCAGGAATGACCACGGTCTTTGTCTGGCTGCCTGTACTTTTGATAACACTTACCATTCCACCGCTGGTTCCGGGTACTGTAACTGCATAGATCAGATCATCATCATAAAACAGTGTTCCCTTCTCCGGTGCACCCATAGCCGCTGTTGCTACTATTTTATGCTCTCCACAGTTTACACAGATATAAGATGCCGTTCCACCCTCTGTTGCTGTTGCTTCTGTTAAAATTCCCTCATATGCCCAGACATGCCCTGTTGGCGGTACAACAGTTCCCTTACGGATCAGTGTCTGACAGTCTATACAATACATATCACCGGAATAGCCGGCCGTTACACAGGTTGGTGTTGTCACATTCCTCATTCCAATATTCTGATGATCTGTTACTGCTACCGGTAAAACAGTCGTCACTCCGCAGTAAATACAGCTGCAGGTCTTTTCGCCCTCCTTACTGCAGGTCGGCTGTACTGTGATCACGCCATCGTTCCATTCGTGTTCCACACAATCTACTTTTACGGTCAGATTCACAACGACTGATTTGTAAACCTTTTTGTCCGGGCAGTAATATGCCATATAGGTCATTTGTCCAGTCTGTGTCATTTTCACTGTCGGATCAGCCCATGTGTAAAACTCCGGCAGTATAATAGAAGAAAGTGGTTTACCGGCAATACCTGAAAGTTCCGGCAGTTCATCCGGAAGATCCGGTGTTATTTTTTCTATCACATCTGTTTTATGGATATAACTGCTCTGCGACTGCTCAAGATATGGATTCGGCTGGATCGCATAACATAACATATCTTCTGCCACTTTAAATCCGCAAATATTATACACTGCGGTATCTGTATCTTCCGGCAATTCGGCTGTCGATGGTATGTACAGTGTACCAGGTGTCTGCATAGTAAGATCGTACTTTGTAATCTTCTTTGCTTCATTAAATATCAGCATATCTTCATATTTTTGCAGATAAGAAAACGCTCCCTGATAATAATAACTGCCAGCATTGTCTGCCTTCCAGCTTTTCGGATCGATCGTATATAAAACAGTATTCGCTCCATTTAAAATATCATCTGTTTTGATCAGTTCTCCTGTCGATTGATTGATATAATACCAGTAACCTTCATCATAGATGATACTTCCATCAGAATTTCCCCATGTTATGGAATCAAATGTGGTATCCGATGCTTTTTCATATTCATCCCATCCACTATGACCTGTCTTCGTGATCCCCGTATCGCTTAAAAGGAAGTTGTTATGTGTAACACGTCCGATGACGTCCCATGTCGGATCATCCCATGTCACATCCACATGATAATCATGACCTCCAATCTCGATCAGATTCCATGCATGTGACATCGGATCACTGCTGACTACCAGACAGGATATTCCAAGTTTGTTCTGCATAATATACTGATATGCTTTTGAATACCCATCACAGACAGCAACTTTCTGTGCCAATGCTCCATATGCGGTATGTGATACAGCCGGAACGTTATTTGCCAGATAATGTTCATAATCATATTCGCAGTAAACTGCAAGCCAGTCATGGATTGCAAGTGCTTTTTCATAATCTTCCATATCATCAGAAACCATATCCAACGCTTCTTCTGCGGCAGCATCGACCACCTGTAATGCTTCTTCCGCAGCAGATGCACTCATATTATACTGTGGCACAATGCCGGTAACATATCCTCCATTTGTATATGCGGAATATGCAGAATCTACAAAAAACAGTTCTGCATTGCTAAACAATGTCCGGAAATAATCTGTATGAACCGCATCGCTGCTCATTTTAAAACCAGACACATCGATCAGTTCTGCATGAAGCCGTAACTGTTCTGCAACGGTTTCTTCAAATGTTTTCCCATTGACTTCTGCTGCTCCGGTAGCATCTATCCCCTCTGTTCCATCTGTTTTCCCAAATGGCCGGTAGTATCTCGGGTCATACCGTTCTTCCTCTGTCAGTTCCACCTTTTCTGTCAGCTGTTCTGCTGATACTGCCTTTGTCTGTCCGCACACCAGCAGAAATACTGCAGCAAATCCCATGCATAATCCATAAATTTTCTTTTTCATCATGCACCCTCCTTCATTTCATGTCTGTTACGAAAGTACTAAATAAATATGTTAGTTCTATTTTATCACACTTATTTGAGATTGCCACTACCAAAAGTTCGCAAACCCTTGTAAATTATCTAAAAAAGATGATATGATACATAGGTCAAAGTTGCACAGCAACTTCCACAATTCTATATTATATAAGGAAAGGATTTATCTATGTGGTTAGCAGATCAATGGAAAGATTATGAAGTTATCGACTGCTCCTGCGGTGAAAAATTAGAACGCTGGGGTGATTATATATTAGTACGTCCCGACCCTCAGGTCATCTGGGACACACCACGCAACGCTTATGGCTGGAAACACAAAAACGGTCATTATCACCGCAGTAAAAAAGGCGGTGGGGAATGGGAATTTTTTGACCTCCCCGAACAGTGGAGTATCCATTACCGGAATCTGACCTTCCAGTTAAAACCGTTCAGTTTTAAACATACCGGACTGTTTCCGGAGCAGGCAGTCAACTGGGACTGGTGTGCAGATAAGATAAAAAAAGCCAACCGTCCGATCAAAGTATTAAACCTCTTTGCCTATACCGGAGGTGCTACACTTTCGGCTGCCGCAGCCGGAGCTAGCGTTACGCATGTAGACGCATCAAAAGGAATGGTCACATGGGCAAAAGAGAATGCCATTTCTTCCGGTTTAAAAGATGCCCCGATCCGCTGGATCGTCGATGACTGCGTCAAATTTGCAGAACGTGAGATCCGCCGCGGCAATCACTATGATGCGATCATTATGGATCCGCCATCTTATGGAAGGGGACCAAAAGGGGAAATCTGGAAAATCGAAGAGTCCATTCACCCATTTATCAGGCTTTGCAGCAGATTACTGACAGATGAACCGTTATTTTTCCTGATCAACTCCTATACAACAGGGCTTCAGCCTGCTGTTATGGCTTATATGTTAGGAACCGAATTAAAGAAATTCCATGGAAAGATCACCGCAGACGAGATCGGTCTGCCGGTTTCCTCAAACGGTCTTGTCCTTCCATGTGGTGCTTCGGGACGTTTTGAATTAAATTAAGTAAAATATTTGAGCGCACAGTCTGCAGTTTTTACAAAATATTCCATGGCAGCTACCGGATAGTTTCCTGCTGCAGTTTCTCCTGTCAGCATGATCGCATCAGCTCCTTCAGAAACAGCACGGAAAACATCCGATACTTCTGCCCGCGTCGGCACTTTCTCATATTCCATCGAGGCTAACATCTGGGTAACGACCATGAATTTTCTGTTCTTTTTCTTACACCGTTCTTCGATCTGGTGCTGGACTACCGGAAGTTCCCATAAAGGCACTGCATTTCCTAAATCCCCTCTGGCAATGACTACCATATCGCACCCTTCTATGATCTCATCTAATGCTTGTATGCCTTCCCTGTTTTCGATCTTGGCATAGATCTTTAAGGATTCACTTTCTGATTCTTTCAATGCCTGTTTCAATGCATCTAAATCCTTCTTTCCACGCACAAACGGAAGCATGACACCTGTGACTCCATATGATTTGGCTGCTTTGATATTCTGAATGTCTGCTGCTGTCAAAGTTGGAAGTGCGATCCTCTGATCTTTTATCGCAATGCTTTTGCCGGAAGATAATATCCCGCCTCTTAATACCTTACATAGATATCCATCTGTTACCTTCTGATCTGTCTGCAATAAAATCTTTCCGTCATTTAGCAGTAGTTCCATCTGCTCTGTAAGTACAGCTGCAAGTTCATCCGGTATCCCGATTCCTTTTTCATACACAGCATTTTCGTCTGCATGATCGCTATATACTTCCTTTTCCTGTGCAGCACTCCTTAGCAATACTTTTTCGCCTTCCGTCAGATGCATTTCTCCTGCTAACCTGATCCGAAGTTCCGGTCCCTGCAGGTCGATCAGCAACTGTGGCTTCACACCTGCTGCCTCTGCCGCCTGACGGATATTTTTTATCCATGCATCTGCACTTTCCAATGAGGAATGGGATGCATTCAGCCGGATGCCTGTCATGCCCAGACGAAACATTTCCTCTAATTGTCTGACCTGCTCACATGCCGGTCCGATCGTTCCATATATTTCCATTTGTATTCTCCTTTCGGACGTTACCATTCACCGATGTACCCGGATTGTCTATTGCCCTGCAATTTGCACAGGCACAAATGTATTTATACTTTCAACACTTTATATATTACTGTTCACACCTTTATATCTATTTTAACATATTATAGCGAAATGATTGAAAATATTAGGTGAATTTATATACTACATGCAATATGATGTGTTTCAACCATTTTATTCTTCTTCCTCTGAAAATGTCGGTAAAGTCACAGATGTGATCTCTGAAGTAGAATCACTTGCCGTTTCAACACAGGAAATGGCGCAAAACGGCTCGCGATCCATGGAAAGTTTAATTGCATATTCAGTCGAGACTTCCCAGATCACCGCAACCGTAAATGAAAAAGTAGACAAGCTGATCGAGCACTCAATGCAGATTGAAGATCAAGAAGTTGTCTGAGAACTCAATGGAATCTGCAAAAGCGCTTGAAAACCTTGTCCGCCAGATCCATATTATGACAGATGATACCAAAGCTGCTACATTAAAATCCCAGTCGATCGTTGAGGATCAGCAGACACAGGTAGAAGCAACGAAACAGATGTTCTTAGATATGAAACTGCAATGTATAATGAAACATCATCTGTGGCAGACTATCTTGTATCATTATTTATCATAAAGGAGATATCTGAATGGACGATAGCTTAAAAAGTGCAGATTCTAACTGCCACAGATCCCATAGAGAAACAGACAGCAGCAAACGCAGACAGACATCACCTGATCCTGCTGCAATACGTGAGAAAAGCCTTTATTCCAAAAAAGATAAACCCATACCGGACAATAGTCCTTTTTTCCAAACACGTAGCAATCCTTTAAGTAGTAAAGGCAATTAAAAAGAGAGTATGAGAAAACATTCGTTGTTTTTTCATACTCTCTTTTTTAACTTCACTATCACTTATCTTCTTAATAAATGGCATTTTTCTGCCACTCTGACGATCAATTGTCCTTTCGGCAGGTTCAATAACTGTTCCCTGCCTACTGCCCCGATCATCAGCGCTGCTACAAAATATACGATAACAGCCACTAACAGGGACGGTACTAAACAGATGATATTGCTCGATACAAATAACTGCATTCCCATATAAGTACCTTTTGCTGCTGCTCCCATAATTGCTGCTGCGATCGCAGGCATCAAAAACATCGTTTTAAAATTCTCCCCTACACCAATACAATGCCTTACAGAAATACTGTTTAATACGCACATCATAAATGAATATACAATCAGACAGATTACAAGTGCATACAGATCGAGTTCTGTAAACATCAGTAATACTACCAATAAAACCGTCTGCACAGCTAATGCGATCGCTGCATTCCGGACTGGCAGTTTTACCTGTCCGATCCCCTGTAAAATACCATTGCTGAGTGTCGATAAGGAATAGAATACAACCGTAATCGCGATCATTGCCAAAAGTTTTGCAGCCATATCCAAAGAATCCTTCTGTGGGAACAAAAGCTGCATGATCGGTTTTGCTAATACCGCAAGTCCAACAGACGACGGAATTGCGATCAGCATCGTTGTCCACATCGCATTGACTACTTTTCTGCGGGTAGCTGTCTGATCCCCTAATGCACTGCTTGCAGAGATCGTCGGTATCATAGCCGCTGATAATGACGAAGCTAATGCGATAGGTATGTTGATGATGACCATAGCTTTTCCCGCAAAAATACCATAAGACGTTGCTGTCTGTGCCAGGCTGAGCCCCCTTGCATAGATCATGACTTTTGAATATACCGTCTGATTAAATGAAGTACTGAAATTATAGATAAACGTACTCATAATGATCGGTGTGACTGTACTAAGCATTCCACGCAAGATATCTCCATAGGAATCCACATACCGGTGTCTGTCTTTTGCGATACGGGTATAGATCATCTTCCGGTTGATCGCATAGACAAACAGCATAAACAAAAGTGCCGCCACAACCCCGCTGCCTGTTCCTAATGCACTTCCTGCTGCTCCGTAAATTGCCTGTGCCGTCGTGCTCTTTGAAGTCACAAGATCGATCAGCAGATTTGCCGCTAAAATACTGATGACCGCATTTAAGATCTGCTCTAATATCTGTGAAAAAGAAGTCTGGATCATCGATCCATGTGCCTGAAAATATCCTCTTAATACACCTACAAATCCGGACAAAAATATCGTTGGGGAAAATACCCGGAGAACAACTGCTGCCTCACCCTCTAAAAACAGTTCCGCTCCAAACAGTGTAAACAGGCTTGCCGCCCCTCCGATCACGCACACATAGATCAATGCACAGCGGAAGATACGGTGTGCATTGCGGTATTCTTTCAGGGCTAACTTCGATGCAATGATCTTCGACACCGCAGATGGGATACTATATGAAGATAACAATAGTATGATCGTATAGATATTGTATGCTGAAGTATAATATCCATTACCTTCATCACCAATGATACTTGTCAGCGGACTTCTATATAAAATTCCGATAATACGACAGATAATTCCGGCAGCCGCAAGAATACCTGCCTGTTTGAGATAATTATTTTTGCTGCTTTTCCTAGCCATAAAAGACCTCTCTTTATCTTTCTATGTAATATCGCAGTAATTCAATTTCTGATAATTCCACAATCTCTTATATTATACTCGTTTTTTTTAAAATGACCATACTATAATCACATCTTAAAAAACTTTCCCTCTAATTTATCATACTTTCTTAAATTCCCTGATGATAGAAAAAGAATCCCGCAAATGGGATTCCTCTCTTTTATACTTCCTGTGGCTTTTCATAGCGGTTCCAGATCTTATCTTCACCACATACATGTCTTGTTCCATCTTCGTCTGTGATGATATAGTCCCCTTCACAAATGAACACCCTGCCTCTGCGGTTTAAGATATACGGACACATGATACTGCCATCGTCCTTTTTTAATTTTACCAGATAATCGGTTACGATCCAGCCTTTTGTCACTACATCCGACCAAAGTTCTACGCCATCTTCCAAGCCTTTCCCCGGCTCATATCTGACCACTTCTGCTTCTAATCCAATTCTTCTGCTCTTCATAGGCATCCTCCTCTTTTATAACTTTATCATACCACGCTTATGAGTAAAAATCCACACTACAAACAGACATATTCCAAGAATACTGCATATGATCCCAGCTGTAAATCCTGGTTCCTTATAAATAAGGATCAGTTCCTGTGTCCCTTCCTCTATAGGCACTGCCATCAGTCCACCATCTGTTTTGATGATAGCTGTCTCTTTTCCATCAACATAAGCCGTAAAGCCGCTGCTGTATGGAACAGATAAAAATGCCAGACCACCTTTAGCTTTTGTATAAGTAAAAGTCAGTTTTGTATCTCCTTCCTCAAATCTGTCTGCCGCCGTCTGATTCAGTTCCATACACTGTTGTTTTACGGTATTATCAAATGCCACTTTCTGCATCTGCTGTTGAAATTCTTCCGCAAAAAGTTCTGTGATACCTTTTGTTTTTTGAAATTCTGCTGTCTTATCATCTTCCATGACCAATGCAAAAAGCAGTACCTGATCCTGTTCTTCATCTGAGAGTTTTTCATACTCCGAACGCTTCATATAATTGTTAAATACCGTCCCCATATGCAGGTAATTTTCATTTTCATAAATACTGTATCCATTTTCTTCCCCAACTTCCTGATATCCGGCTAAAAGTCCCTGATCAACAAAAGCGTAGTCGTCCGAATTTTTCTCATTCTGCAAAAAATAACGCACAGATAACAGATTCCGAATCCCCAGCCGTTCGTATGGAAGCTCACTTGCCACGTTGCGGTCAATCCCTGCAAATCCATAAAAATCCATGATGCTTCCGGAAACCGTACTCAGAAAACAGGAAACAGATGGCATATCCTGTGTCAGCATTTCATTCGTGCTTGTATGATCTGTTTCTATCCGGTAAAACTCACCAGCCTGTGGTCTGACCATACTCATATCCGTAAGAAGCTGTTCTTTATAAACTGACCTTCCTTCATCACTGACCTGTATAGCCCCCATATACATATGCAGATAAAAAGTTCCCATACAGCAAAGTATGCCAGCCCCTAAAAATATATTCAGATATTGTTTTTTCTTATCTTTTTTCAATATCCAGACCAGATACGCAAGTATGAAAAAACAGCTGATACCTGCCGCCACTTCCATCTCATAATCTGAACGGTTCTTTATTAGAAAGACACCTTCTGCATTGACAAACGCAGATTTTGTGATCATGCCGATCAGTAAAAATACGACCAAGAGTCCTCCATAGAGAAGCGTTCCCTTCGTAAATGCCTTCTGGTCAAATTCCTCAACCGCTATAGCTGTCATAACTGCCATCAAAAGCAGCGGCATAAAAAACCATCTTGCATAATACGTTCCATTTCCTGCCACAAACAGAGAATTGCCCAGCGGGATCAGTGCAAGAAACAGACAGATCATACACATCTTTTTTAGGAAATCCCAGCCCTTTTTCTGCATAAAATAAGCTGCTACCCCACAGAAGGCAAACAGCGGCAGAAACAGACTAAGAGATGCCACCGTTCCTTCGGTCGTTCCAAATAAGGTTTCTCCATTGATCACGTCCGGCTGCAGCACTAGGCTTTTGATCAATGCCAGATATGTTCTGATATCTCCATAAACAAACAGATTTCTGTCAAAGATCGTTTCCGACACCCTTTTATTTCCAGCTACTGCGATCAGTGACGGAAGAAGTAAAAATGCAGAAATCAGGATCCCACTCAGACCTTCTACTGCAAATCTTGCCAGACAGGAGAGTTTGTCCTTCGTATCATACTGCTTATCTGCCACATACCGTACCAGCACATAGATCACCAGAAATACAGCCTCACCGATAAAAAAGAAATAATTTGTGACTGCCATAAGTGCTGTCAAAAGTGCGAATACTCCATATTTTTTCTTCTGTGCAAGATCATCTGCTGCCAGCAGATAAAATGGAAAGAATGCTGTGACTTCCCCAAAGTGATTAAATACCAGACTGACCATCATAAAACCGCAAAATCCATAGAGCAGACCGCCTAAGCAGGCACTCCGGTCATCTTTTGTAAACTGCCTGCTGTAATAATATCCGCCCAGGGACGCAAGTGCGATCTTTAGCATCTGCAAAAACGGCATCAGGTATGGAAGTGCCTGTTTTGGAAATGGGATCGTCAGCCAGAAAAATGGACTGCCAAGCAGGTAAAAGGAATAACTTGTATAGATACTGCTGCCAAGATCTGTTTTCATATCCCAGAAAAATTTCCCGTTTCTGACGGCTTCATGCACTTTGATATAAAATGGTATCTGCTGTGAATCATAATCACCGAAATATATAAAAAATCCTCTATCCTGTATCAAAAATGGCAGAAAACAGATCAATGCCATGACAAATGCGATCAGAAATACGTTTCTTCCGTTTAATTCTTTTTTCATTATCGAAATGAGCCCCCTTTATTCTATATACATCATCTGGATTATTGCAATGCTGTCTGTATCTATCATACGGGATATTCTGGCTTTTTTCAAATTGTATTTTTGAGATGGGTTGTGGTGCGTGAAATTTAAGGATTGTAATACATGGTATAGAGCCTGTGTCACTTTAATTTTTCGACAAACTATCCGCAGGTGCCACTGTCTGCAGCAAATTTCAGAGTCAGCTTTTTAG
>QWCN01006186.1_pt1 | contig 11229 bp, 8 predicted proteins | sample 1972711 | NCBI WGS metagenome assembly QWCN01 (sample SAMN09866707, study PRJNA288562) | Human gut metagenome isolate term1_stool, whole genome shotgun sequencing... | isolation source: gut | host: Homo sapiens | place: USA: California | reverse complement strand
GAGGCCGCCGTGCGGGCATGTGCCGTATTTGTGAATCATCAGGTAGCCCGCGAAATCCTCCGGATTCATACCCTTTTTCAGCATCTTCGCCACCTGCGTGTCGTAATCGTGGATGCGCTGGCCGCCGGTCGTCACCTCCAGCCCGCGGAAGAGCAGATCGAAGGAGAGCGTGTAGCGCGGGTCTTCGGGGTCGTCCGCCGCGTAGAACGGGCGCTTCTTGCTCGGGTAATGCGTGACGAACACGAATTCGCTGCCGTATTCCTCCGCGAACAGGCGGCTGATGAGCTGCTCCTCCTCCGGCTCGAGGTCGAACGGGTCGCGGATCGCGCGGCCGTATTTCTCGCTGACCATGCGCTTCGCCTCGTCAAACCGAACCGCCGGGATGCGCGTCACATCCGGCAGGGCAACGTGCAGCGCGGCCAGCTGCGGCGCGTAATCCGCCTTCAGCACCGCCATGATGTTTTGCAGCACCTTGGTTTCCATCTGCATGATGTCCTCGAACCCGTCGATAAAGCCCATCTCAAAATCCATCGACGTGTATTCGTTCAGGTGGCGCTGCGTGTTGTGCTTCTCCGCGCGGAACACCGGACCGATTTCAAACACACGCTCGTAAACCGGCACCATCGCCTGCTTGTAAAACTGCGGGCTCTGCGCCAGATACGCGCGGCGGCCGAAGTATTCCATGCGGAACAGGTTCGCGCCGCCCTCCGCGTTCTGGGCGACGATCTTCGGGGAATGGATTTCCGTAAAGCCCTCTTTTTGCAGCGCCTCGCGGAAACCGCGGACAATGCCCTCCTGAATCTTGAACACTGCGCGCTTGCGGAGGTTGCGCAGCGTCACAAAGCGCAGCGACAAATCCGTGTCGAGCGACAGGTTCATCTTGTTTTTGCCGATCGGCACGGGCATGGCCTCCGCCGCGCGGGAGAGCACCTTGACGCGCTGCGCGTGCAGCTCTACGCCGCCCGGCGCGCGCTCGTCGCGCACCGCCTCGCCGCTGACTGTCACCGCGTCGCCGTCGCGAACGTCTTCTCCCGCGCCCAGCACGCACTGCAAAACGCCCTGCGGCATTCTCAGCAGCGCGAAGCGCACGTCGCCCAAGTCGCGCAGGGTGTGCACCAGCCCGTGCACCGTCGCCTGCGCGCCCGTTTCCATCGCCAGCACCTCATCCAGCGTGCTGTGCCTTCCTTCTGTTTTGCCTGTCATTGCCTGCATCGTCATCAGCCTTCCTTTCGCCCGCATGGGCAACCCTTTGGCTGTTCGGTTCGCTTTTTTCCAAAAGAAAAACCGCCCCGAACAGATTCGTTCTGCTCGGGACGGGATCGTGTATACGCATACCCCGCGGTACCACCCAAGTTGCTGCCTGCGGCCATCACCCGGCAGCCCCTCTCATCCTTAACGCGGATCAATCGGATGCGCCTGGGCGACTGCGTTGGCGCACCGGCTCGGGAGTGTTCTTTCCGCCCGCGGGGTTTCTGCGCATGGCTCTCAGCCGGCGACCATGCCTCTCTGGTTGAAAACGCGGGGTACTCGTCTCTTTCATTGCCGTTTTTGCTTTGGATGGATGGGATTATAGCGCATCCGCATGAAGCTGTCAAGCGTTTTCTTTCGATTTCTTTTCAAAACCAGCTCAATTCTATCGGTTTATGAAAGTTTATATTGTTTTCCGTCATTTTTTGTATGAGTTTGACATCGCTCTCCGCTTCGGGGTATACTGTTCACAGCATGATTGATCGTTACGCGAACGGAGGCATCACCATGGCGTATTCTCAGCCCATCGCAGACGTGCTGCGCGAGTTTTTCGTGCTTTCCAATATCGACGCAGGCTTTGAGGAACAGGCGGGCTGCGGCGTTTTCACCTTCCGCACGAAGCTGCATTGCCGCATGCAGACGGCGCAGATGACCGTGCTCGTGCGCGAGGATAATTTTTCCACGCTGACCGCCATCCCCCTCGCCGCCGACAAAAACAGCCGTCTGGCCGTCGCGGAATACCTGACGCGCGTGAATTTCAACATGCGAAACGGCAATTTTGAATTGGATATGGAGACCGGGGAAATCCGCTTCAAGACCTACGTTCACGTCGGCGGCGGTCGGCCGGATCGCGGCGCGACGCGGCTCGCCGTCATGCTCCCGTTTTTGATGCTGGATCGTTTCGGCGACGGTCTGCTCGAAGTGCTCTTCGGGTTCAAATCGCCGAGGGAAGCGTTCGAGTCCGTCCAGCGGACAAGATGAACCCAACGCAACAAAGGGGCTGTCAAGCTCACAACACCGATATTTCAAGCGTAAAACTAAGTATTTTTGCCCGAAGGTTTCCAAAGGGCGACCGGAAAGCCCTTTGGTGGGGCGATGGGGCAAAGCCCCATATCCCAAAATGCTTAGATGTTTGTTCCTTGAAATGTTTGGTTTGAGCTTGACAGCCCCTTGTTCTTTTGGATGCGTTCGCCCGAAGGGCTTACGCCTTACCGCCTGCCCGGAGCGCGCTGGCCGCCTGCTTGCGGCGGCTATTCTCGCTCCACGCATGCATGACCAGCGCCAGCGCAATCACGCCGTAGCAGATGAACACGCGGAAATACTCGCCGATGGCCGCGTCGCCGAAGAGATTCTTGCCGGCCGCCGGGGCGAGAATGAACATCAGGTGGAACAGCACGCAACCGACGAGCGCCTGCGTGTTGGTCGCGCGGATCACGGAAGCGCCGCCGACCAGAATCGCCGCGCCCGCGTACAAGCCGACCTGCTCGTGCGCGCCGTAGGTCTGGAAGGAGCCCATGTTCTGCACGAAGATGAGCTGACCCCAGCCCGCGAGGATCGTGGAGAACACGATGGCGATGATGCGCACGCGATCCACGTCAATGCCCGCCGCGTTGGCGACCACGCCGCTCTGGCCGACCGCGCGGAGCTGCTGGCCGAGCCTCGTGCGCATGATGACGACGTTGAACAGGCAGAGCAGCGCCACCACGCCGAACGTCGCCATCGGCACGCTGACCATGGAGAACAGCGCCTTCATCGCGGGGAGCTGCATCACGGCGGCAGCCGCGGCAATCATGCCGAGCTGAATGGCCAGCTTCTTGGCGTTTCTGCGATGGCTGACCAGATAGCCAGCCACCAACAGCACCGCCGCGACGGCGGCGAACACCAGCGCCGCCTGAGACGCGGGAAGCTGCCAGAGCTTCTCCAGCGAATAGGCGAAGCCGCCCTCGCGGGAGAGATCCATCGTGTTGGCAATGCCCGTCGAGCCCTTGATCGTCAGGTTCGGGTTGTGGATCGGGATGATGTTGTCAAAGATAAACAGGAACAGAAGCTGATACAGGCCGTTGGCAAAGTAGCCCAGAATCATCGAGCCGATCATTTCCTGCCCCTTCATCCGGTTGAGCAGCTTGCCGATCAGGAAGCCGAAAATGCCGCCCAGCGGCACGGTCAGCAGCGCCGCCAGCGCCAGACCGCCGATGCCCGGAACGCCCCATTCCAGCACGAGCAGGCAGGCAATCTGCGCCGCCATCGCGCCGATGGTGATCGCGAAGTTGATGCCCATGCCCGCGACAATCGGGATGATGAGCGAGAGCACGATGAACATATTGCGCGACAGACGGCCGAACAGCTCATAGAGCACGTAGTTGGGCGCGTAGCCGGAGAAAGCCATGCACACCGCGCAGAGCACGATGAACATGATGGTCACGATGTTGTTGCGCGCAGCGTCGCGCAGTCGATTCTTATCCACGGTTCGCACCTCCCGACTTGGTGAGCGCATAGAGAATAATGCCGTTGGAAATCAGGATGCGCAGCGTTTCGGAGATGGTGCTCTGCGGAACGAGCGCGTTGGCCACCGGCATGCCCAGCGTCAGCACGCCCTGAAACAGGAACGTGCCGATGACCACGTTGCTGATCTTCGCGCGGGACGTCGTCGCACCGCCGATGAGGATGGCGGAAGCGGCGAGGAAGCCCATCTGGCGCGGCGCCTGATAGAGCTGCATGAAGCCGTAGCTCTGGCCGTAGACGATGATGCCCACAGCCGCCAGCATCGTGGAGAGCATCGTGCCGATGATGCGCATGCGATCCACGTTGATGCCGGTCGCGGCGGCGAAGCGCGGGTTCGCGCCCGCGGCGCTCATCGCGATGCCCGTCTTGGAACGCATGAACAGCCACACCGCCAGACAGCAGGCCGCAAAGAACAGCAAAAGCCCCGTCGGGATCGTCACGCCGAAAATCTCAAAGGAGAGGAAATCGTTGAGCACGTGGCGGTAGGAGGTCTGCAAACCAATGGTGGTGCGCAGGCCGTTGCCCAGCGGCCACTTCATAATCGGGCTCTTGAACGGAAGCACCAGCCACGCGATGCACATCAGCGAAACGACGGAGAAGCCGACGTAGGTGGTGACGCTCATCTCGCTGCCCTTGAGGCGGTTGAGCAGCAGGCCGTAGAGCCAGCCCGTCGCCGCCGCGATCACAAGGCCGACCGCAATCGCGAAAAACAGCCCCGTGAAGCCGGACATGCCAAACTCGATGCACAGCAGGCCGCCGATCAGGCCGCCGATGATGCCGATCGGCAGGCCGAGGTTCAGGCTGATGCCGCACTGGATACCCGGCAGCATCGCCAGCACCAGCACGCCGTTCATGCCCAGACGCACCAGCGTGTTGCTCAGCTGGCTCGGCAGGGATAGCCCCAAGATCATGGCCAGCAGGCACAGCAGAATGAAGAACAGGCCGATAATCAGCCTCGGCACGCCCATCTTTGCGACCAGCGGGATATAGCAGAGCACTGCCGCCGCCAGAATCAGCAGGCCAAACGCGCTGACGGCCATGGTATACGCCTCGCGCAGGATCACGCCGTTCAGCCCCGGGTTCATGCCGCTCGCCGCCAGCGCGCGGTCGTATTGCAGCTCAAAGCGATCGTTCTGCACGGCGACAATGCCGGTGATCGTCGGTTTGAGCGTGGCCAGCACATCGTCCGTCAGCGCCGGGAAGACCGCCTTGATCTGCCCGCACAGCGCGCCGTATGCGTCGTCCGCCTCGGCAGACAGGCGGTTCATCGCCTCCGTCGCGACAAAGCCGGACAGATCGACCGTCTCTTCTTCCATCGTCAGGTCGTCCTCGGCCGTGTCGTCCGCCGCAGCCGCCGCGTCGTCCGCCGGGGCGCTCTGCGCGGCCTGCGCCGCATACGCCGCCTGCGCGCTCGCCTCTTCGGCGAAATACGCCCGCTGCGCCGCGAGCAGCACGTCGAGCGCCGCGCTCATCGGCTCGGTGTCGATTTCGGTCAGATCCACCGCGCCGATGCCGAGCTCCTCGGCCTTCGCGCGGGCTTCCTCCTCCGCCTTGGCCGCCGCCTCGCGCACGGCGGACATGCCGCCGCCGCTCTCGCGCGCCTTGGTCGAGGCTTCCGACTTGGCGGCCGCGACATACGCATCCACCGCGCCGCTGCCCGCCGTGTTGAGAATGGCCTGCAGGCGCATATCCTCCAGCACCTGCGCGCCGCTTTCGGAGCCGCGCGCGCTCAGGCCGTACAGGCCGACGATGCCCACCACAATCGCCAGCGCGGCGATCACCGCCGCCGCAATCACCTGCGCGCGGGTTGCCCTCAGCTTAGTCATGCGCCTCGCCTCCCTTCTTCTTGACATGCTCGGGCTTGATGCCGGACATCGCCAGACCGAAATCCGCATCGGATGCGTCCGTCTCCAGCACGTCCACCACCTTGCCCTCCGCGACGATGGCGATGCGGTCGCAGATCGAGCGCAGTTCCATCAGCTCAGAGGAGACCATCACGACGGTCATGCCCTTTTCGCGGTTGAGCCGCACGAGCGTTTCCAGCACCAGCTTTTTCGCGCCGATGTCAATGCCGCGCGTCGGTTCGGAGACAAAGAGCAGCCTCGGGTTCATGGCCAGCGCGCGGGCGATGCAGACCTTCTGCTGGTTGCCGCCGGAGAGCGTGCCCGTATGCTGCTGCGCGGAGAAGCAGCGGATATCCAGCTCCTTGATGACCGCGTCGGCATAGGCGCGGATGGCCTTTCCATCCCGAAGGTGCATGCCGAGGAATTTCTTGGTAAAATCGCCGTTGATCTGCATGGCGTTGAAGACCACGTTGTTTTCGATGGATTCATCCAGCAGCAGACCCACGCCGCGCCGATCCTCCGACACGATGGCCATGCCGTTTTGGAGCGCCTGCCGCGCGTTGTTCAGCGGGGAGGGTTTGCCAAAAAGCTCAACCTCGCCCGTACCGGGATAAATGCCCATCACGCCGTTGGGAATACCGACCTTGCCCTGACCGGCCAGACCGCCGATACCGAAGATTTCGCCTTCGCGCACTTCGAGGGAGACGTCGTTCACCGTCTCGCCCGGCATATCCACCGCCAGATGGCTGAGCTTCAGCGCGACCGGCGCATCCGGGCGCACCTTACGCGGCTCGGCGGTGACGAAGGCGGATTCGCCCTTGCGGCCGATCATCATTTCGGCCAGCCGGGTCACGTCGGTGTCCTTCGTGCGGCACTCGGCGACGAGCTTTCCGTCCCGCAGGATGGTGATGCCGTCCGCGGCGTTGATGACCTCGTCCAGCCTGTGCGTGATAAAGATGATGGCGATGCCGCGCGCTGCGATATCCTTCATCACCTTGAGGAGCTGCGCCGCCTCGCTCTCGGTCAGCACGGCGGTCGGCTCGTCAAACACGAGCAGCTTCACGCCCCGCTTGTCAATCTCGCGGGCGATTTCCACAAACTGCATATAGCCGACCGGCAGACCGGCCACGAGGGTATATTCGTCAATCGACATGCCCACGTTATCCAGCGCCCTGCGCGCGTCGGCGGACATCGCCTTCATATCCAGCGTTTCAAGGTTTTTGCCGAACACGCGGGAAATCACGCTCGGCCGGCTGATTTCGCGGTTGAGCTTGATGTTTTCGGTGATGGTGAAGCCCGGCAGCAGCATGAACTCCTGATGCACCATGCCGATGCCCTTGGTCATCGCGTCATGCGGAGAGGCGATGGTCGTCTTCTCGCCGTCGAGATAGATTTCGCCGCCGAAGCCGCCTGTTTCGTGGATGACGGGCATGCCGAAGAGCACATTCATCAGCGTGCTCTTTCCCGCGCCGTTTTCGCCCAGCAGCGCGTGAATCTCGCCCGGCTTGACCTTGAGCGATACGCCGGCGAGCACGGCGTTTTCGCCGTACTTTTTGGAGATATCCCTCATTTCAAGGATGTATTCCGAGGCCAATTTCATTTCTCCTCCTGTCTTTTGAAACGGCAAAAGCGACCCGCCTCAACGCATGTGAAGCGGGTCGGCTTTACCTTTGTTTCACCGTGTATTACTCAGCGTAGTCGTTGAAATCGACAGCGCCAAGCAGAACGGTGTAGTAGTTGTCGAAGGTCTGGCCGTCGGCATTGGTGTAATTGCTGACGATCGCGCCCGGCGCCTTCTCCTCGAACATGGCGGCAATCGCAGCGCCGTCGTTCTTGGAGGTGATTTCACCGGCGATCCACTTCTTGGCGTATTCCACGCTCACATCGACGATGGACATGTTGACCGGGGACGGCCAGGTGGAGTAGCGGCCCAGCGCGTTGTGCTCCTTGAGCACGGCGGCAATCGCCTTCAGCGCCTCGGTGTCGTCGCCGCCGGCCTGAATCTCAAGGCCGAGGGAAGCCGGGAACGCATGATACGGGCTCGGGCAGCACGGCTGCGGATAGTAGGCGTTCGGCTGATCGAGGATCGCGGCCTGAAGCGGCTCCTGCATTCCGCAGTTGGTGGTGAAGAAGGCAACCTTCTTGCCCTCGAACTCCTTCAGCTTGAGCGGCACGTCTTCAAGGATGAACTGCTGCGCGCCCGCAACGCCGGCGTCGCCGGTCGGGTCAGGCGCGGTCGCCTCGACGTACTGAATGCCCAGCGCCGCGGCGTTCTCCTCCAGCAGCGCCTTACGAGCGGCGATGGTCTCCATCGCGAGGTGGCGCGGGAAGGAGTAATGCACGAACACATCAATGCCCCACTTGGCGCAGGTCTCCATGATGGTGTCGCCCTGCTTCGGTTCGTCGGTGTAGAGCACGAAGTCGGCAGCCGCGGTGATGACGGCCGGGTCTTCCTGCGGCACGCCCGCGATCAGCAGCATGTCGTCGCGGCCCATGGCGCGGATCTTGTCAAACGCGGCCTTCGCGCCCGGAACAGCCTGACACATCACGATGGCCTTGACGTCCGGATCGGACGCAAACGCGATGAGCTTGGAGATGGTCGTTTCGGTTTCAGCCATGAAGTTATCCGGGTAGGTATCGGTGACGATGTGCTCCGGGTCGGCCTTCTGGGCGCGCTCGGCGGCGCGGAATTCTTCCTCGCCCTGAGAGGTCGTGCCGGTCAGGATCGCGATCTTCCAATTTCCCTCGGCCACCGCGCAGGCAGCCAGCGCCAGACACAGCATCGCGGCCAACGCCAGACAAAGCAGTTTCTTCATAGTGTATGCCCTCCATCAATTTTTTCTATTCCCGGCGCTTTGTCAATGCAAAGCGTGAAACAGCGAAACGGTTCAGCCTTCTCAAAAACGATTGTTTTTGTAAAACTGAGCTCATTATAGCAGGGTTTGTCAGTCTATGCAAGACCTTTTTTAATTTTTATTCACATCGTTTTGCAGTTTCAGCGCATATTCAGGCGTTTTTTTGCCGTTTTTCGCATTTTGAACGACTGATTATTCATTTTATGGGTTTCATCTGCTCCTTTTTCGTCCGAAGGGTTGACTTTTTGCATGATTATGCAGGATTTCGTTTTTGATTCAATTTTGCGTGCTTGTGAAAACGCTTTGTCAACTTGCATCGTAAAAGCGCCTTTGCGGCATCATGCGAAAAAAGCCGTTCCCTCCCGATACGCGGAAAAGAACGGCTCGTTTTCAGCCTTATGCCTCCACCAAATGGCAGGCCACGAAATGCCCCGGCGCGGCCTCCTTGAGGGTCGGCGCGCTCTGGCGGCACTTGTCGCAGGCCAGCGGGCAGCGGCTGGAGAACGCGCAGCCCTTGGGCTTGTTGATCGGGCTGGGCACGTCGCCCTCGATGATCTGGCGCTTCTTCTGCGCCTCCAGCTTCGGGTCGGGAATCGGCACGGCGGAAAGCAGCGCCTTCGAATACGGGTGCAGCGTGTTGGCGTAGAGCTCGTCGCTCGTCGCCAGCTCCACCATGCTGCCCAGATACATCACCGCGATGCGGTCGGAGATGTATTTGACGATGTTCAAATCGTGCGCGATGAACAGGTACGTCAGCCCCATGCGCTCCTGCAAATCGTGCAGGAGGTTGATCACCTGCGCCTGAATCGACACATCCAGCGCGGAGATCGGCTCGTCGCAGACGATGAACTCCGGCTCGATGGCGAGCGCGCGGGCAATGCCGATGCGCTGGCGCTGACCGCCGGAAAACTCGTGCGGGAAGCGGTTGGCGTGCTCACGGTTGAGCCCGACGATCGAGAGCAGCTCAGCCACGCGCTCCTGACGGCGCTTCGCGTCGTACATGTTGTGGATAATCATGCCCTCTTCGATGATCGAGCCGACGGTCATGCGCGGGTCGAGCGAAGCGTAGGGATCCTGAAAGACGATCTGCGCCTTTTTGGCGAAGGCAAAGCGATCCTTCTTGTTGGATAGATCGACCGGCTTTCCGTCGTAAATCAGCTTGCCCTTGGTCGGCTGATAAATGCCCATCAGCGTGCGGCCGAGCGTCGATTTGCCGCAGCCGCTCTCGCCGACAAGACCGAGCGTCTCGCCGCGGTGGATGTCGAGGTTGACGTCCTCGACCGCGTGCAGCATGCGCCCGCCGCCAATCTTGAAATATTTGCAAATGTGTTCGGCGCGAACCAGAACCTCGTCCGTCATTGGTCGTCCCCCCTCTCCGCTGCGCACGGGCAATCCGGGTGCAGCAGCCAGCAGCTCGCCTTGTGCCCGTCGCCCAGTTCAAACTCCGGCGGCTGCTCCTCGCGGCAAATCTGCATGCAGTGGCGGCAGCGCGCCGCAAAGCCGCAGCCCTTCGGCGGGCAGAGCAGGTCGGGCGGCGTGCCCGGTATGCTCATCAGCGGTTCGCGCTTGCCCGCCTCGGCGGAGGGCAGGCTGCGCAGCAGCGCCTCCGTGTAGGGATGCTTGTGCTCGTAGAAAATCTGCGCGGTCGTGCCGGTCTCAACCACCTTGCCCGCGTACATCACGGCGACGCGGTCGGCGATGCCCGCGACCACGCCGAGGTCGTGCGTAATGAGGATGATGGCCGTGTTGATCTTGTCCTTCAGCTCCACCAGCAAATCCATGATCTGCGCCTGAATCGTCACATCCAGCGCCGTCGTCGGCTCGTCGGCGATCAGCAGCTTCGGGTTGCAGCTCAGCGCCATGGCGATCATCGCGCGCTGGCGCATGCCGCCGGAAAACTCGTGCGGATACTGCTTGGCGCGCTCCTCCGGGTTGGGGATGTTGACCTGCTTGAGGCACTTGACCGCCTCTTCCTTCGCCTCCTGCCGGGAGAGATGCCTGTGCAGCTTGATGGACTCGACAATCTGCTTGCCGACCTGTGTGGTCGGGTTCATGCAGGTCATCGGGTCCTGGAAAATCATAGCGACTTCCTTGCCGCGAATTTTCTGCATTTCTTTTTCGCTGGCCTTCACGACGTCGTGCCCGGCCAGATTGATGCTGCCTTCGACGATGCGCGCCGGGGGCATCGGGTTGAGCTTCATAATCGTCTGCGCGGTCACGGACTTGCCGCAGCCGCTCTCGCCAACAATCGCCAGCACCTCACCCTCGTCCACGTGCAGCGTCACGCCGCGGACAGCCTTGACCTCGCCCGCATAGGTGTCAAACGACACATGCAGGTTTTCCATATCCAAAACTCTCTCTGCCATGCCGCCTTACCTCCTCAGGCGCGGGTCAAACGCATCGCGCAGGCCGTCGCCGAACATATTGAACGCCAGCATCGTCAGGCTGATGCAGATTGCCGGAATGATGAGCTGGTAGGGATAGATGCGGAAATTTTCAATGCCGAGCTGCGCCAGCGAGCCCCAGGAGCACATCGGCAGCGGAATACCCAGACCGATGTAGCTGAGGTAGGCCTCCGAAAAGATGGCGCTCGGGATGGAGAGCGTCACGCGGACGATCACCACGGAGAGCGTGTTGGGCAGCAGATGGCGCGCGATGATGCGCGCGGGCCCCGCGCCCATGGCTTCCGCCGCCGCGATGTATTCCTGCTGCTTGAGCGCGACAACCTGACCGCGCACGAGACGAGCCATCGGAATCCAGCCGACGAGCGAATAAGCGAT
>QWCN01006184.1_pt1 | contig 11230 bp, 10 predicted proteins | sample 1972711 | NCBI WGS metagenome assembly QWCN01 (sample SAMN09866707, study PRJNA288562) | Human gut metagenome isolate term1_stool, whole genome shotgun sequencing... | isolation source: gut | host: Homo sapiens | place: USA: California | reverse complement strand
GCAGACAGGATTAATACCTTTGTCTCTTCATTTTCTTTGCGAAGCTCCCGGAGGATCTCCATCCCATCCAGCCCGGGCAGGTTCAGATCAAGCACAATCAGATCGTACTGTTCCGCATAGATCATATCCAGTGCCTGCTCGCCGTCATTGCACGTATCTACCTCATAACCTGCCTGGTGCAGACTTTTCGCAATCATATCACATAATTTCTTCTCATCTTCAACAATTAATAATCTCAATTCATTTTTCTCCATTTTCTTAACAGGGAATTTACATCCCCTATTATATAATGCAATCATGGAGCGGTCAATAAGCCGACTTTGGGCAATATCATCGAAAGGAGCAGTTACTATTCGCAGTAACAAGTGATATTTGAATGAAATCAGAAAAAGCAGCGCAGATTTTTTTACTTGCAGCCGGTCTGGTATTTTTCCTTATTGGAATTTTCCGTGGAGAGGCTGCAGTCGTACTCAGTAAGGCAATCAAATTATGTATGGAGTGTGTGGGAATTGGATAAGAAATTAAAATCAAACAAAAACTTCCTGGTCCGCTTCCGCGGATGGATTCAGGCAGCTGCAGCGCTGCTGACCAATCTTCATATTCCGAATCTGTTTAAAGGGAAGCTTTATCAGGGAAGGGTAAAAACCATATGTGTTCCCGGGCTGAACTGTTACTCCTGCCCGGCTGCCACAGGCGCCTGTCCGATTGGAGCCTTCCAGGCTGTAGTCGGTTCATCAAAATTTAAGTTCACCTACTATATCACCGGCTTCTTTATCCTGCTGGGGGTTCTGTTAGGACGATTTATCTGCGGCTTTCTCTGTCCGTTTGGATGGTTTCAGGATCTGCTACATAAGCTTCCGGGCAAGAAGCTGTCTACTGCAAGGCTAAAGCCCCTGCGGTATCTGAAATACGTGATCCTGGTCGTCTTTGTGATACTGCTTCCGGCACTGGTAACGAACTCACTGGGTATGGGCGATCCATTCTTCTGCAAATACCTATGCCCGCAGGGCGTACTTGAAGGCGCAATTCCGCTGTCCCTTGCCAACTCCGGAATCCGTGCGGCGCTCGGGCACTTATTTACATTTAAGTTTGCAATCCTCGTACTTGTTATCCTCTTAAGCATTCTGTTTTATCGTCCATTCTGTAAATGGATCTGCCCCCTTGGCGCTATCTACTCGCTGTTTAACAGCGTATCCTTTCTTAAGCTTCGGGTGGATTCTGAAAAATGTGTCGGCTGTCAAAAATGTAGTCATGCCTGTAAAATGGACGTCAATGTAACAGACACGCCAAACCACCCGGAATGTATCCGATGCGGAGCATGTATGAAAGTCTGCCCAACAAATGCGATCTGCTATCATTACGGATTTTCAGCCAGGAAACAGGCTGACAATAAATAAGCTAAAATGAATCAAATCATATTCAAAAGGAGAATAAAAATCATGAAAAACAAATCTGGTAGAGTAAACTCAATGAAATTAAAAAAGGCAATTGCGGCGTCTCTCGCCATTTCCCTGCTTTTTGCATTCACAGGCTGTGGAAATTCCTCTGATTCCGCCGCAACGGAAAACACGAAACAGGAGACTGTTTCCGCCACAAATGCAGGCGACACGTCTGCGCCCGACGAAAAGCTGGACGACCTGTACCAGCAGGAAAATCAGATTTTTGCAGATCACAAAAATGTATGGGACAAGGTCTTTGGCTTTATGAGCAAGAACCCTGACGATGCTGCCTCGAATGAAAACTATGCGGACTTTCTTGCAAATACAATAGAATCAAACAAGGCTTCTTTCTCTGAAGAGGAATTTGATACTCTGAACAAAGATATCGAAACCATCCGCGGCATTGAAGAAGAAATTGCAAGGCTTGAGAAAGAAATTGCAGCATCTGATTCCTCCGGCAGCAGCTCCTCCGGCTCAGCTGACTCTACAGGTGTGTTCCACGATTTTAAAGGGAAAGATCTGGATGGGAACGATGTAGATGACAGCCTTTTCGCCCAAAATAAAGTTACGGTTGTAAACTTCTGGTTCAGCGGCTGCAAGCCCTGTGTTGAGGAGCTTTCCAAGCTGAATGAGTTAAATGATAAACTAAAGGAAATGGGCGGCGAAGTGGTTGGTATCAATACGGATACATTGGACGACAATCAGGACGGAATCAAAGAAGCGAAAGAAATCCTGAAGGCCCAGGGAGCCTCCTACAAAAACCTGACCTTCGATTCCGATTCCGCCGTTGGAAAATACGCAGGGGATATCATGGCATTTCCGACAACCGTTCTCGTAGATAAAGACGGAAATATCGTTGGCGATCCTTTCATGGGCGGAATTGATGATCCGTCAAACTACGAACAGCTGATGAAACAGATTCAGTCCGTGCTGGATCAGAAATAAAGCTATCTGCCGGAGTGCATAGGATCCTCTCTATGATGCTTCTCTTTTTCTTCATACATACGCTGGTCGGCAATAGCCCGGACTTCTTCCGCTTCACTGCTGTCTTCCGGAAATGCTGCGCATCCGCAGCTGACTCCAACCCGAAGCGTCTTTCCGGCCAGCTTTATCGGCTCCGTCAGTGCAATTTGAATGCGTTCCGCCATATGGCAGCAAAATGCTTTGTCATAGGCGGAGCAGATAATCAGGGCGAACTCGTCTCCGCCTATACGGAACGCATAATCGTTACTGCGGATACATTCCTGCAGACGTCTGGCAATTTCCTGAAGCACCTGATCTCCGGTGCTGTGGCCATAGGTATCATTGATCGGTTTGAATCGATCCAGATCGATATAAAAGAGAACAAACGGAAGTTTCTTTTTTTCCTTGTTCTGCAGAATATTGGTAAAATACCGTTCGTTGAACAGCCCAGTCAATCCATCTGTATTTGCCATATTCTCCAGTTCGATTTTTTTCCCAATATCCATAGATACCAGCATAACCTTAGTCAGTCTGTTATCCTTCGCCCATTCAATCGGAATCACATGCATGACTTTGTAAATATTTTCATTTCGGATGCAATACTCAAATTTTAAAATGTCGCTTTGCTTTCGAAGCACCTTTCTCAGATAATCCGGTGCAATCATGCGGCAAACTTTTGCGTTCTCTGTATTGGTCAATACAATATATCGTCGGGAAATGTAATCAACCAGACTCCAATATGCCCCTGTTTCAGGATAAAGAGGCTCATCCAGGATTAACTCATGATATTCATATCTGTCATTTTCCAGGTCAGCAACCGCATACCGGTCAACAATCCGGGAAATACCTTCAAGGAACTGCGTGGCTCGTTCTTTCTCTTTCTCCAAAAGGAGCCGCTCCTTCTCTTCATTCAGCAGCTTCGCACGATTTTCTGATACGAGTGCCAGCACCACGAGCAGTATAATAATAGCTGCCGAAGTTCCAAGAATCCCCAGCGTAACCTTCTGCAGGTTTCGGTCGCCATAGTCTATCGCATCAGAACACACAATTCCAAGCAGTGTCCAGTCTTCAATCCCAACTGGCTCAGAGACCATATAATAGGTTCTTCCTCTATAAGTATACAGGGTATTTCCTTCGCGCTGCTGTTCGATGCATCCCTGTATATACACCAGATTCCTGTTTTTCCAGACAATATCCGCATCCGTGTAAAAAGAAATCAGATTATTTACATCCTGCGGTATCTCTGTTTTAGCTGTCAAAGAAAGTAAAATTTCCCCATCTGGACGCACAACATAGCAGTCACTTTGACCTTCATACAGATTGCTTGCCATCAGGTTCTCCACAACAGACGCATCATAGCTGATTGCAAGTCCGGTGTAGCTTACGTCATCGGATATAAATACTTTCGGGAGCGGGGCGGCAAGTACGATTTTCTTTATCCCGGAAGATGCCGTATATGAAGAAATCACACGCCTGTTTTTCTGAAACATCTCATCAAAGGCTCCGGTAATACTGTCCGCTGTCCCTTTTCTGCCTGCGGCGGTAATGAACTGATTCTCTTCATTAAACATAAAGAAATCGCTATACTGCCAATCACTTTTCCCTTCCTTCAGATTTTCCCACATTTCTTTCATTTCCTGTTCTGTCTCGAGCCTGCCCAATTCTCTGCTCCAATCAGACAAAACATTCCAGTTGCGCTGGATAAAAAGAGTCAGGGCTTTTGACACCTGTACATAGCTTTCCTGCAAATGAGCGGCATTTTCCCTGTAGATTATACGGCTGGCACTATGCATGTAGAATCTGATTCCACACAAAAGAACTATCGCCATAGCAATTACTAACGCAGTGATTCGATAATGCTTTTTCATCCTTTGCCCCTCCCCTATTGCTTTCGTATAAGTACATTATACAGATAATACCTTCTAAAATAAAGAGGGATTATCAATTTTTACATTTTTATACAATCTTTATACACCGCAAATATCCCCTTCTTTTTGCTCTATAGGAATCATGGCTTTTACACTTTAATGTAACACGGTATTTCCTAAAGATCAAAAAGAGACTGTCGCCATATGGCGGCAGCCCCTTCACTCTGCTTCTGTAGCGTTACTTTGCTTCCGTGACAGAAAGCACCTCTCCCATAAAGGGATCTACTTCCGACACTGTTCCCGTATAAGTCACCGTAACCTTATCTCCGACCTTCACCTTGTCAAGCCCCTCCGGCTTCTCCTTATCAAAGGTAAATTCGTAGGAATTTCCGGCATCATCCGTCACTATAAACATAAAATCTTTCCCTTATATCATAAAAAGCCATTCAATTAGCAATATTAGCTAAATTAAATGGCTTTTTATCACGTTTTATAGCGTTATATTTGGTTATTTTGCCTAATTTATTAGACTTACTTGTAATTTACAATCTTTCCGAAGTCCGGCTTCAGAGCTGCGCCGCCTACCAGGCCGCCGTCGATGTCTGCCTGTGCGAAGAGCTCCGGTGCGGTAGCTGCGTTTACAGATCCGCCGTACTGGATACGGATAGCTGCTGCAGTTGCCTCATCGTAGATCTCTGCGATGCATGCGCGGATGCCTGCGCAAACTTCCTGTGCCTGCTCAGTTGTAGCTGTCTTACCGGTTCCGATAGCCCAGATCGGCTCGTAAGCGATAACTGCTTCCTTAGCCTGATCTGCGGTTACGCCCTGGAAACCAACCTTAACCTGCTGACGGATGAAGTCCATGGTTACGCCCTGCTCTCTCTGAGTCAGAGTCTCGCCGCAGCACATGATCGGTGTAAGACCATGCTCAAATGCCTTCAGCATCTTCTTATTTACAGTCTCGCTGGTCTCTGCGAAGTACTCACGTCTCTCGGAATGTCCAAGAATTACGTACTTTACGCCTGCGTCTGTCAGCATATTCGGGGAAATCTCACCTGTGTAAGCGCCCTTCTCCTCGAAGTACATGTTCTCAGCGCCAACCTGGATGTTGGATCCCTTGGTAGCCTCTACGACCGGGATGATGTCGATAGCCGGTACGCAGAATACTACGTCTACGTCATCGTTTGCTACCAGCGGCTTTAAGGTGTTTACCAGTTCTACTGCCTCGCTGGGAGTCATGTTCATTTTCCAGTTACCAGCGATAATTTTCTTTCTTGCCATTGTTTTGTTCTCCTCTATCTTTTATATAAAATAACTTAAGGATACTTCTCGTCACTAAGTTCAGCCCGCGCTTTCAGCTTGGCTTCACTAAGTGTCGACAAGTAAGTTCACACTAAATTCAGGCTTCGCCTACCGCTCGCCTTCATTAAGTGTTTACTTATCGTTAGCTGCTGCTACGCCCGGAAGCTCTTTACCTTCCAGGAACTCCAGGGAAGCGCCGCCGCCTGTGGAGATGTGAGTCATCTTGTCGCCGAAGCCAAGGGTATTGACTGCTGCTGCGGAGTCGCCGCCGCCGATGATGGTGGTTGCATCTGTCTCAGCCAGGGACTTTGCTACTGCAATGGTACCCTTTGCCAGGATCGGGTTCTCGAATACGCCCATCGGTCCGTTCCATACTACAGTCTTCGCAGACTTCACAGCCTCAGCGTACAGCTCTGCGGTCTTGGTTCCGATATCCAGACCCATCATGTCAGCCGGGATCTCATTGGACGGTACTACAGATACCTCGATCTCTGCGTCGATGGGGTTCGGGAACTCTTTTGCGATGGTGGTGTCAACCGGAAGAAGCAGCTTCTTGCCAAGCTTCTCAGCCTTCTCCATCATTTCCTTGCAGTAGTCGATCTTCTCATCGTCTACCAGAGAGGTTCCTACCTCGTAGCCCTTTGCCTTCAGGAAGGTGTAAGCCATTCCACCGCCGATGATCAGGGTGTCGCACTTCTCAAGCAGGTTTGCAATTACGTTCAGCTTATCTGCTACCTTTGCGCCGCCCAGGATCGCTACGAAGGGACGCTCCGGGTTGTTGACTGCGTTGCCCAGGAAGTTGATCTCCTTCTGCATCAGGTATCCTACTACAGAAGTCTTTACATACTGAGTTACGCCTACGTTGGAGCAGTGCGCGCGGTGCGCGGTTCCGAATGCGTCGTTTACAAATACGTCTGCCAGGGAAGCCAGCTCCTTGGAGAATGCCTCGCCGTTCTTGGTCTCCTCTGCGCGGTAACGGGTGTTCTCAAGAAGAACTACCTCGCCGTCCTTCATAGCTGCTACAGCTGCCTTTGCGTTCGGTCCTACAACCTCCGGATCAGCTGCGAACTTTACTTCCTGGCCCAGAAGCTCGGAAAGTCTCTTGGCTACCGGCGCCAGGGACAGCTCCGGCTTCGGCTCTCCCTTGGGCTTGCCCAGGTGGGAGCAAAGGATAACCTTTCCGCCGTCAGCGATCAGCTTCTTGATGGTCGGCAGCGCTGCAACCAGACGATTCTCGTCTGTGATCTTGCCATCCTTCAGCGGTACGTTAAAATCGCATCTTACCAGGACACGCTGTCCTTTTACGTTGATGTCATCTACAGATTTCTTGTTTAACATCTCAATCTCTCCTTACTTGTCATGGATAAATAATAAAAAGAGGTCCGGTCCATAAAGACCGGACCTCTTAAGGTCTTAATTCAATACTGATTAAGCGAGCTCAGCGAAGTACTTGATTGTACGAACCATCTGAGATACATAGGAGTTCTCATTGTCGTACCAAGAAACAACCTGTACCTGAGATGTGCCGTTGCCAAGGTTTACAACCATGGTCTGAGTAGCGTCGAACAGAGAACCAAATCTCATACCAACGATATCAGAAGATACGATCTCGTCTGTGTTGTAACCGAAGGACTCGGTAGCTGCTGCCTTCATAGCTGCGTTGATTCCATCAACAGTAGCCTCACCCTTAACAACTGCGTTCAGGATAGTAGTAGAACCAGTCGGGGTCGGTACACGCTGTGCAGCGCCGATAAGCTTGCCGTTCAGCTCCGGAATAACAAGGCCGATTGCCTTAGCTGCTCCTGTGCTGTTCGGAACGATGTTGATAGCGCCTGCACGGCTTCTTCTCAGGTCACCCTTTCTCTGCGGTCCGTCAAGGATCATCTGGTCGCCTGTGTAAGCGTGGATGGTGCACATGATACCGGACTCGATCGGCATGTAGTCGTTCAGAGCCTTAGCCATCGGTGCAAGGCAGTTTGTTGTACAGGAAGCTGCGGAAATTACAGTATCCTCTTTTGTCAGTGTCTCGTGGTTTACATTGTAAACGATGGTCGGAAGGTCATTTCCAGCCGGAGCGGAGATAACTACCTTCTTAGCGCCTGCTGTGATATGAGCAGAAGCCTTCTCCTTGGAGGTGTAGAATCCGGTACACTCCAGAACTACGTCTACGCCGATCTCTCCCCACGGAAGCTCTGCTGCGTTAGCCTTTGCGTAGATCTTGATCTCCTTACCATCAACGATGATGGAATCTTCTGTTGCAGATACGGTATCTGCCAGAGCATATTTACCCTGAGAAGAATCATATTTTAACAGGTGAGCAAGCATCTTCGGGCTTGTCAGGTCGTTGATTGCTACAACCTCATATCCCTCTGCGCCAAACATCTGTCTGAATGCAAGTCTGCCGATACGTCCGAAACCGTTAATCGCTACTTTTACTGCCATTTTAAATTTCCTCCTAAATATGAATTTAGATTATTCGTGGTTTTCCGCCCCTTTCAGGACAGAGCCCAACCTGCAATTATTGTACCCAATTCCATACAAAAAAGCAAGTCCCAATTCCGCAATTTCCCTGACGTTGTGCAATTTTTGTCAAAACAATGAATTTCCCGTCGATCTTTTTCTTGTCATTGTGTATTTTTTCAATTAAAATGGGTGTATATTCGTTGCAGAGGTGAAAAATATGACTGCTGATTACCATTTACATTCCTGTTTTTCCGGGGACAGTGAGACGCCCACGGAGGAAATGATAAAAAAGGGGCTGGCGCAGGGGCTTTCTCTTATGTGTATGACCGAGCACCTGGATATGGATTACCCCTATTCCGATGTAAGCTTTGACCTGGATGCGGACGCTTATTTCCGGGAAATGCATCGGCTTCAGGAGGCCTACCATGACCGCATTGAAATCCGTATCGGAGCAGAGCTTGGGATCCAGCCCCAGCTGGGAGATGCTTACCGGCAATGGCTTTCAGACAAGTCCTTTGATTTTCTGATCGGCTCCACCCACCTGGTGGATCGGTTTGACCCTTACTATCCGGATTTCTGGACCTCCTATGACGCTGCTTCCGGCGTAAACCGGTACCTGGATGTGACCCTTCAGAATATCCGGGCTTTTGATGATTTTGATGTATACGGGCATATCGATTATATCATCCGCTATGTACCGGATGGGGATCGCGTTTTTTCTTACAAAAAGCATGCCGATCAGGTGGACGCGGTTCTGAAGCTGCTGATAGAAAAGGGCAAAGGCATCGAAATCAACACCGGCGGCTACAAGGCCGGACTTTCTGAGCCAAACCCCTGTCACGACGTGCTGCGCCGCTATAAGGAGCTCGGCGGGGAAATCATTACCATGGGATCGGACGCCCATACGACAGAGTATGTAGCATATCGGTTCGCAGACGCCAAAGAAGTGCTGCGGGAATGCGGATTCCGATATTTTACGGTATTCCGGGAGCGGAAGGCGGAGTTTGTGCCGTTATAAATATGTTCTGTTATATAGAAAAAGGCTGCTGCAAAATGATGATTTCTCTATTTTGCAACGGCCTCTTCTTCTCATTCTTCGTAATGTCCCCTGCAGGCTGCTATCACAATAAATCCATCTTTTTCCCGATACACAATTCTTCCCAGAGCATTTTCATCCACTAATCCTCTATCAACTCGTGCTCTGTAAGCTTTACTTTTCCACTTTCGATATTCTCAATTACGCAATCCAGATATCGCATATTTGCCTCTGAATAAAAGGATTCCGGCGTCCGCACGATGGTTCCCCCGCCCAGCACATAGTCGCCGTCGTAGAAGACCACGGCCTGGCCCGGCGTCACGGCGCGGACGGGTTCTTTAAAGTCCACACGCACCAGATCGTCTCCCTCCCGTCGGATGACGCAGGGAGAGCCCTTATGATTGTAGCGGATCTTGGCCAGTATCTCTTTTCCTTCGGGGAAATCAGGCTCGGACATATAATTCAGGCGGTTGGCGTAAAGAGTCGTGGTAAATACGTCCTCCTGCTCGCCGATGACCACCTCGTTGGTCTCCGGGCGGATCTCGGTGACCACCACGCGGCGGCCCATGGCCAGGCCTAAGCCTTTTCGCTGGCCGATGGTATAGTGGATGATGCCCTTGTGGCGGCCCAGGACGGTGCCGTCGGCGGTTACGAAATTGCCCTCCTTCGAGGGTTCTCCGGTGGTCCGCTCTATGAAGCCCGCGTAATCCTGATCCGGCACAAAACAGATCTCCTGGCTGTCCGGCTTATGGGCTACCCGGAAGCCCAGCTTCTCCGCCATTTCACGAATCTCATCCTTGGAATAGGCTCCCACCGGCATCAGCGTCCGGGAAAGCTGCTCCTGGGTCAGGTTATAGAGGGCGTAGGTCTGATCCTTCGCTGCGGTCACTGAATTACGGATGGCGTAGCGGCCATTTGGCAGCTGCTCCACCCGGGCGTAATGGCCTGTGGCGATGTAGTCCGCGCCGATGTCCAGGCTACGCTTCAGGAGGGCCTCCCATTTCACATAACGGTTGCAGGCAATGCAGGGGTTCGGCGTCCGGCCCGCCAGGTATTCCGCCACAAAATAATCCATGACTGCCTCTTTGAAATCCGTCTTAAAATTCATGACATAATAGGGAATGTCAAGCTGGGCCGCCACTCTTCTTGCGTCATCCACCGCAGACAGACCGCAGCAGCCGCCGTTTTCCTCCTGGGTAAACTCATCCTCATCCTGCCAGATCTGCATGGTGGCACCGATGACCTCGTAGCCCTGTTCCTTTAAGAGATAGGCCGCCACAGAGGAATCCACGCCGCCGGACATTCCTACTACTACTTTTTTCTTAGCCATATTTATTCTATTTCCTTCTGTTTTTTCTTTGCTGCCCTGGGAAAAAGGGAGCTTCCAACATCTGAATTTCCCTTTGCGGCAAAACTCTGTATACAAAAATGTGCGCTACACAGGAAGGACACCACATTCTTCCCATGCAACACACATTTTCTATGCTAAGGCAAGACTGGTTTTAGTAGTCCTCGCCCTCTTCTTCCTCGCCCTCATGGATATCAGACTTCGGCTTTTTCAGGCCCTCGATCTTGATACCGTGCTTCTCTGCGTAATCCCAGAGTGCCGCGTGAATGGCCTCCTCTGCCAGCAGGGAGCAGTGGACCTTGACAGGGGGAAGTCCGTCCAGAGCTTCCATAACGGCCTTGTTGGTCACCTCCAGGGCCTGCTGGATGGTCTTGCCCTTTACCAGCTCGGTCGCCATGCTGCTGGTGGCAACTGCAGCGCCGCAGCCGAAGGTCTTGAACTTACAGTCCTGGATGACGCCGTTGTCGTCGATGTCCAGGTACATACGCATGATGTCGCCGCACTTTGCGTTGCCGACGGTACCGACGCCGCTGGCGTTCTCTATCTCTCCTACATTACGGGGATGCTGAAAATGATCCATTACTTTTTCGCTGTACATAATCGATTTCTCCTCTATTTCTATAAATTATTTATTTTTCTTAACGAAGTCCTCATAGAGCGGTGACATGCTACGTAACCGGTCGATGATTCTCTTCAGATTCTCCACTACGAAGTCCAGATCCTCTTTCGTGATCTCCTCGTTCAGCGTCAGTCTCAGAGAACCATGCGCAATCTCGTGGGGCAGGCCGATGGCCATCAGCACATGGGACGG
>QWCN01006183.1_pt1 | contig 11230 bp, 7 predicted proteins | sample 1972711 | NCBI WGS metagenome assembly QWCN01 (sample SAMN09866707, study PRJNA288562) | Human gut metagenome isolate term1_stool, whole genome shotgun sequencing... | isolation source: gut | host: Homo sapiens | place: USA: California | reverse complement strand
TGATTTCACCCGCGTCTGAAGAAGACGAAATAATGACTTTAAGTGATGATACAGCAGACTCGCGCGGTGATATATTCCTTATTGAATTAAATAATCAATCCGAACAAGGTGTTTTTGACGCCATTAAGCAGCTTCAAGCAAATGAAGACGTTCTATGGGCGGAACCCGACTACATACAATATTTCTATGATACCATACCTAACGACGAGTTTTACAATGAACTGTGGGGAATGGAAAGAATAAACGCACCGAAAGCATGGGATAAATTTACCGGAAGTTCAGATGTTGTTGTCGGCGTTATCGACGGCGGCGAGTTCTCCACGCCGTGCTCGGATGATTCGCTGAAATTGCAGGAGGTTGCCAAGTACTGGTGCTCGCCTGCATGGTATCAGTCCGGCGGTGTCAACGGCGTTATGATCAACAAGGATGCATGGAATCAGCTCCCCGAGGAGTACCAGAACGCCATCCAGATGGCGGCTGAGATCTGCACCTCCGAGCAGCTGTCCCGCTACCTGTGGATGGATTTCGATTCCACCAAGAAGATGCTCGAGGAGGATGGCTGCATCGTCACCAAGATGAACCAGGACGACTGGAATACCATCCGTGAGACCTGCCGTCAGGTTTACGAAGAAGAAGCTGCGAAGAATGAAAACTTCAACATGGTATACAGCTCTATGCAGGATTACCGTGAACATGCCGATACCTACCGCGCAATGCTCGGTGACTACGGCTGGGGCTTCAACTACGATGAATCCGAAAAGTGACCGACAGAGTGTTCCGTGCTCTCTTTTGAGAGCACGGAGCCTCAGAAGATGAGGTGTAATATATGAAAGTGATCAAACGCATCTGCGATGTGATCGACCTCGTCAATGACTGGATCGGCAGGATTGCTTCCTTCGCCGTTCTTGGCATTCTCGCGGTCATTGTTACCGAAGTCGTGCTGCGCCGTTTGTTCCACAGTCCGCAGATCTGGACGATGGACGTCATCTGCATGACCTTCGGCTGCTACATTATCATGGTCTGCGCCTACGGCTTCCAGAAGAAGGCCTTTGTTGCGGTCGATGTGCTGTATGCACGGCTTAAACCGCTTGCGCAGAATATTCTGCACCTGATTACCTATCTGGTGTTCTTTGTTCCGTTCGTATTCGTGCTCGTGCCCGAGAGCTTCGGATTTTTCCTTCGCTCGTATACCACGGGTGAGCGCGGCTACTCGGTATGGGCGCCGCCGGCATGGCCGGTCAAGCTGGCGCTGTTCGTCGGTATGACGCTGCTCGCACTGCAGGGCATTTCTGAGATGCTCAAGTGCGTGCACGGCATCGGTGAAGCCGTTTCCGGCACGGATGATACGAAGGGAGGCGGCGCTGCATGATGGAAATGCTGACCAATCTTGTCACGCAGTCCGGCGTGGGCGCAACACAGCTCAGCGCGATCCTGCTTGGCGTACTGTTCCTTATCATGATCATCGGTCTTGCGGCCGGTCAGGAGCTTGCGTTCGTCCTCGGCGGCGCCGGTGTTATTATCGGTTATCTCGCCTGGGGCGGCCCGGGCATCACCATCGCCATGACCAAGGTGTACGACCAGATGCAAAGCTACTCTATGGTCGCCATTCCGATGTTCGTACTGATGGCAAACTTTTTGACACATTCCAAGGTTGCGGATGGGCTGTTCCTCTCTATCCGCTACCTGCTGGGTCCTCTGAAGGGCGGTCTCGGTCTGGCAGTGATCGTGGTTTCCACCGTGTTCGCTGCCACGACCGGTATCGTCGGCGCATCCGTTGTTACCATGGGCATGCTGTCCGTACCGGTGCTGCTGAAGTGCGGCTATAAGCCGTCTCTCGCGTGCGGCATGGTGTGTGCGGGCGGTTCGCTCGGTATCCTGATCCCGCCGTCCATCATGCTGGTTTCGATGGGCTCCTATGCGAATGTATCGGTCGGCAAGATTTTCTTCGCCGCCATCGTTCCGGGTCTTGTCCTGTCGCTGTTCTACATGGTCTATGTGTTCGTGATCTGCCACATTCACCCGGATTACGGTCCGGCGATGACCACCGAAGAGCTGGCTGCCATGCCGCTGCGTGAGCGCATCACCGGTTCGCTCGTCAACCTGATCCCGCCGGTCATCCTGATCGTCGGCGTGCTCGGTTCTATCTTTACCGGCTGGGCAACTCCGACCGAGGCAGCAGGCGTTGGCGCACTGTTCTCGCTTATTCTCGCAATTTTCTACAAGCAGTTCAGCTTCAAAATGCTGTACGATTCGCTGATCGACACCGCAAAGACCTCTGCGATGGTATTCATCATCCTGTTCGGCGCGTCTGCCTTCACCGGCATATTCATGTCGCTCGATGGTGACCAGCTGATCGCAACCTGGATTTCGAGCGTTGGCATCGGCAAATGGGGCGCGTTCGCAATCATGATGGCGATTGTATTCGTTATGGGCATGTTCCTCGACTGGCTGGGTATCGTTATGATCGTGTTCCCGATCTTCCTGCCGATTATGGATATGTTCGGCTTTGACCGCCTGTGGATCGTCGCAGTTACAGCTGTTATGCTGCAGACCTGCTTCATGACGCCGCCGTTCGGCTTCGCACTGTTCTACATCAAGGGCATTGTGCCGCCGTCGGTCAAAATACAGGAAATCTACCGCGGCGTTATCCCGTTCATCCTGATTATCATCGCAGTGGTAAGTCTGGTAACGGTATTCCCGCAGATTGTATATTTCCCCCCGAATCTGGTAGCATCTTAATCTTTCTCCTGAGCCTTCCGGCAGCCACCTGTGCCGGAAGGCTCATCTGCGTTAAGGAATAGCAGGCTTTGGGCAAAAAATAACTATTGACTGTGCAGGATATGGTGTTATACTGGATGGGTACGCAAAAAAACGTACTATTTGTTACCTGTGTTATTTTACAGTTCAATGCGGTTCCCTCTCACCGTGAAAAGGGACATGTGTAGATGCGTTTGAACTGTGGAATAAATTTCTGTCTGCCGGATTGTTGGAGTATTTGCCGGCGGCAGCCCCCTCCGGGCTCTCTGATCTGTTGGAAATCAGAGAGCACTTGCTTATTCTTGCGTGGAAAAATTCCGTAAATCGCTTGACTTATCGAAAAATTTCGGGTATAAGATTATATTGAACAGTCAAAAATTCGATGTTATACTATTATATAATGTATGCCTGTTTGAAGCCTGAACGGTATGGTCAGGCTTGGTTTGCCGAAAAGGTCAATATTCATGCAGCTTCAGCCAATTCGCGCGACAGCGCGTGTAAAATAGCATTTGCTTTGCAAATGCAAAAAAGTCGGGGCGAGTACCTGACTTTTTGACTTCTGGAGGGAGAAAGTTTCTGTATTGGAACTTTCGGACGACTTTGGAACGGCTCACGGTCCGTTCCTGCTTGTCGGCGAAACTGTAGTTTCGCCGACAGCCTAAGCCTGAACGGTGCGTTCAGGCTTTCGGTATATCATACTGCAGCATCGTTAAAGGAGGGGATTTATCGTGCAGACGCAGATTTTTATGGTGCATAAGCGGCATCTGGGACTGCGGGCGCCGACGGTGCTTGCCGTCGGCTTTGCGCTGACGATTCTGGTGGGTGCGCTGGTGCTGATGCTGCCGGTCTCGGCGGCAGACGGACAGATAACGCCGTTTCTCGACGCGCTGTTTACAGCAGCCTCGGCGAGCTGTGTTACCGGACTCGTCACGGTCAGCACGGCAGTGCACTGGTCGGTATTCGGCAAGTGCGTCATCCTGCTGCTGATTCAGATCGGCGGACTCGGCTTTATGTCCGTCGCGGCTATTGCGTCGTTTGTCCTGCGGCGAACGATCACGCTGCACGAGCGCATGGTGATGAGCGCGGGGCTTAATCTGTCGGACGGCGGCGGCATTGTCCGTCTGACACGGCGCGTGCTGTTCGGCACGTTCATCATCGAAGGGACGGGAGCGGTTCTGCTGTCCTGCCGGTTCGTGCCGCATTACGGTTTCCCGAAGGGAATCACAATGGGCGTGTTTCACGCGGTTTCGGCATTCTGCAACGCAGGCTTTGACCTGATGGGCACACCGGACGATCCGTTTCAGTCGCTCATCGGCTGGGCGGAGGATCCGCTCGTGAACATTACGCTGATGGCGCTCATCGTGCTCGGCGGTCTCGGCTTTTTCGTGTGGAGCGACGTGTGGGACAAGCATAGTTTCTGCCGTCTGCGCCTGCACACGAAAATCGTGCTGACGGCCACGGCAGGACTGCTGCTGTTCGGCTTCGGCTGGACGCTGCTGTTCGAGTGGAGCAATCCGGCAACGCTCGGTGCGTTTGATACTCCGCACAAGCTGCTTGCGGCGGCGTTTGAGTCCGTGACCCTGCGCACGGCAGGCTTCAACACCATCGACCTCGGCGCGCTTACCGGCCCGAGTCAGGCGGTGTCGTGCCTGCTCATGTTCATCGGCGGATCGCCCGGCTCAACAGCAGGCGGCATCAAGACCGTGACGGCGGCCGTGCTCGTGCTCACGGCCATCAGCGCCTTCTGCGGGCGCACAACGGTTTCGGCGTTCGGCCGGACGATTGCGCCGCGCAGCATCATGAACGCCGTAACCCTGCTCATGGCAGGCGGCGTGCTCTGTCTGGTCGGCGCCTGTGCGATCGCCGGAATCGAGGACGCACCGTTTCACCAGTGCCTGTTTGAAGCGGTCTCCGCGTTCGGCACGGTCGGTGTGTCCATGGGTCTGACACCGACGTTGGCGGCGGCTTCGCGCGTCATTCTGATCGTGATGATGTATATGGGCCGTGTCGGTGTGCTGACGCTCGGCGTTGCCGTTTTCATGCGCCGCAGAGAGCCGCCAAGGCTCAAATACCCGGACGCAGATGTGTTTATTGGTTGAGGCAGCATTCCGCAATTACATTTTCGGCATTTTGCGTGATGATGCCTTTATGGTGAAGTAGATTAAGCAGTTATCCAAAGGAGAGACAGATATGAAATCCTTTCTGGTGATCGGCATGGGCCGATTCGGTACCGCCGTTGCGCAGGAGCTGACCGAGCTTGGTCAGGAGGTTTTTGCCATCGACGAGAACGCCGAGAGCGTGCAGCGCATCGCGGATGATGTGACGCAGGTCATGCAGGGCGACGCGCAGGACGAAGCCGTGCTGGGGGCCATCGGCGTGCGCAACTTCGACTGCTGTATTGTTGCGGTAGGTACGGATATGGAGGCGAGCATCCTCATCACAGTCATGCTCAAGGATCTGGGCGCGCAATACATCATTGCCAAAGCGAGAAGCACTGTGCATGCCAAGGTGCTCGAGCGCGTCGGTGCGGACCGTGTTGTCCTGCCGGAGAGCGAAATGGGCTGCAAGCTGGCACAGCGCCTGGCACATACCAACGTGGTGGATTTTATCGGCGTGTCGGACGAATACAGCATTCTGGAGATACACGCGCCGAAAAGCTGGGTCGGCAGATCGCTGGTGCAGCTTGACGTGCGGCAGAAGCATAAAGTGAATGTGCTCGCCGTCCGTCATGGTGAACAGGGTGCACTGGATGCAAGTCCTAAGCCGGATAGGGCCATCGAGCCGGATGATCTTCTGTTTATCATGGGCGAAAATAAATTTGTGAGCAGGGTGGTGGAACTGCATTGATTGAGATACAGAGCCGTCAGAATGCCGCGCTCAAGCATCTTGCGCGGCTGGGACGGGAACGAAAATACCGCCGGAGCACGGGGGAAATGCTGTGCGAGGGCGAAAAAATGCTGGGAGAAGCACTGCGTTCGGGCGCGAAGCTGAAAACCGTGCTTGTGAGAGACGGCTGGGACAGTCCGCTCGTCAAAGAGGCGGAAGAGCAGGGAGCATCGCTCTATTCTGCACCGGATGCGCTGTTCAAACTCGCAAGTGAGGTGGAAACGCCGCAGAACGTCATCTTTTCCTGCGAGCAGCCGCAGTGGACGGCGGACGCGCTGGACGGAGCCGGGCAGGTGCTCCTGCTGGACGGCTTACAGGACCCGGGCAACCTTGGCACGATCTTACGCACCGCCGAAGCGTTCGCGCTCGGCGCCGTTGTGTTGTGCGAGGGCTGCGCCGATCCGTTTTCACCCAAGGTCGTGCGCTCGACGATGGGCGCGGTGTTCCGTCTGCCGTGCGTGACGCTCCCGCTTGCGGAGGCTGCCGAACGGCTGCACCGGAACGGTCTGCCGCTGTACGCCACCGCGCTGCATGAGGACAGCGTGCCGCTTTCTTCGGTTTCGCTTTCCAAAGCCGCCGTTATCATCGGCAGTGAGGGAAAGGGCGTGACCGAGCAGGCGCTCTGTCTGTCCGACAGGCGCGTGATCATTCCCATGAAGGGCCGTGCCGAATCGCTCAATGCGGGCGTTGCCGCGGCCATCGTGATCTACGAAATGACAAAATGAGGAGGCGGGCACTATGCCGTCAAGACTCAGCTATGTTTGGCTTTCGCTCAAGCGCGGACTCGGCTCGCGCACAGCCGCCGAGGTACTCGATGCCTTCGGCTCTCCGGAGGCAGTGTTCGCCGCCGACCGGCAGGCACTGACAGCTGCGCCGTGTGAGCTGCGCAAGACCCATGTCGATCTGCTGTGCGACAAGGATACGTCCGAAGCAGAGCAGGTCATCCGCTCCTGCACGGAAAAGAATATCCAGATCATTACCATCGGTGACAGCGCTTACCCGGACCGCCTGCGGGCGATCCCGGATCCGCCGACCGTGCTGTATGTGCGCGGACGCTGGCCGGATTTCGACAGCGTTCCCGCCGTAGCCGTCGTCGGCACGCGCAAGGCGACGCCGTATGGCCTGAAAGTCGCCGATCAGATTGGCACAACGCTTGCCCGAGCGGGCATGATAACCGTCAGCGGCATGGCACTCGGCAATGACGGCGCGGCACACCGCGGTGCGCTGAAGGCGGGCGGTCTGACCGTTGCCGTGCTGGCGGGCGGTCCCGATGTGTGTTATCCGCCGCAGCACCGCAGCCTGATGGGCGATATCCTGCTCATGGGTGCCATCATCAGCGAATATCCGCCCGGCACCGAGCCGCACGGACGCAATTACCACCAGCGCAACCGTATCATCAGCGGTCTGTCGGTCGCGTCCGTTATCGTGGAGGCGAGCGACTGGCGTTCGGGTGCGCTCATTACCGCGCGTCATGCGCTCGATCAGGGACGCGATGTGTACGCCGTGCCCGGTCCGATCGACGCGCCGCAGTCGCAGTCGTGCAATGAGCTGATCGAAAAAGGCGAAGCCGCGCTGCTCAGCAGCCCGGTGACGCTCGTGCGCGCCTACGGCGGCATGATGCCCGAACAGGCGGTACAGCAGGCGTTCCGGCGTCAGACCGGCGAGTATCCGGAACCGGCTGCCAGAAGTGCTTGGGAGGACATTCGCAGGCGTGAGCAGCAGGCCGAACAGCGCCGCGCTGCTGCCGCAGAAAAGGCGAAGGCCGAACCCAAACAGCCGTCTGCGGCTGCAAAACCGCTGCCGGACGGCTTAAATGAGGATGAAAAGACCATCGTCACGCTCGTGCGGGACGGTGTGAGCACGCCCGAGGAGCTGATCGACCGCTGCGGTCTGGCAGCGCCGCGGGTGATGAGCCTTGTCACCATGCTGGAAATGGATGGGATTCTGCGCCGTGAAAAGGGCAGACTCATCCTCGGCACCTGGTGATAAGCAGGAGAGAGAAGAAAAGAAATACACGCATTCCGCACCGTAAGGTGCGCATTCAATAGAATTTCCGCAGGAAATTCATAAAAAGGGGGAGCATGTATCACCCTTTTTATACAAGTGCGGAGAAAAGTTTCGACGAAGGAGGAACTTTTCGCAGCCTTGGCCATATCTGAACAGAGTTCGGTATGGCCTTTCGATTGCAAGCGTGGTTGCAATCGAAGTAAGTTTTTGGAGGTTTTTATGTCTAAGTTAGTCATCGTGGAGTCCCCGGCCAAGGCAAAGACGATCGGAAAATATCTCGGTTCGGACTATGTCGTCAAGGCTTCGATGGGACATCTGCGCGATCTGCCGAAAAAGAAAATGAGCATCGATATCGAGCACGATTTCCAGCCGGAATATGTGCCGATCGAGGGTAAAGATAAAATCATCAAGGAAATCCGCAGCGAAATCCGCAAGAGCGATTTCGTCTATCTCGCAACTGACCCTGACCGCGAGGGAGAAGCGATTTCGTGGCACATCAAGGAGCTGTTCAAGCTCAAGGACAAAAATTCCCGCCGCGTGACCTTTAACGAGATCACCAAGCAGGCGGTCCGCTCGGGTATCGAGAACCCGCGCGATATTGATATCGATCTGGTAAATGCACAGCAGGCACGCCGCATTCTCGACCGAATCGTTGGCTATCAGCTGTCGCCGTTCCTGTGGCGCAAGGTCAAGCGCGGTCTGTCCGCAGGCCGTGTGCAGAGCGTTGCAACCCGTCTGGTCGTGGACCGTGAGAACGAGATCCGCGCATTCGTGCCGGAGGAATACTGGTCGATCGAGGCTCTGCTGCAGACCGCGGACGGCGGTCAGTTCACCGCGCGCTACTACGGCGACGCGAACGGCAAGGCCGAGCTGAAAAACGAAGAGCAGGCGATGCATGTTGTCAACGCCGTTACCGGCAAGCCGTTCACCGTCGGCAATATCAAGCGCGGCAAGAAAAAGCGCACCGCCGCACCTCCGTTCATCACCTCGACGCTGCAGCAGGAAGCCAGCCGCAAGCTGAATATGACGCCGCGCCGCACGATGAGCATCGCGCAGGAGCTGTACGAAGGTATTGAACTCGGTGAATACGGTCTGACCGGTCTTATCACCTATATGCGTACCGACTCGCTCCGTCTGGCGGACGAGGCCACCGCTGCCGCTGCGGGCTTCATTCGCGGCCGCTACGGCGAGGAATATTATCCGGGCAAGCCGCGTGTGTTCAAGACCAAGGGCAACGCGCAGGACGCGCACGAAGCCATTCGTCCGTCCAACGTGCAGCTGCTGCCCGAGGAGATCCGCAAGTACCTGACGCCCGATCAGTTCAAGCTGTACCGCCTGATCTGGTCGCGCTTTGTGGCCTGCCAGATGGCAGACGCCATTCTCGATACGGTTTCCGCCGATATCGTCTGCGAGGGTCAGGTGTTCCGCGCATCCGGTCATACGGTCGCGTTCCCGGGTTTTACTGCGGTTTACGAGGAAGGCACGGACGACGAGAAAAAGCAGGATTCCGCAGGAAAGCCACTGCCGCGCTTCGATCAGGGCGACAAGCTGACCGCCGAGAAAATCGAGCCGTCCCAGCACTTTACGCAGCCGCCGGCTCGCTACACCGAGGCATCGCTCATCCGTGCGATGGAGGAACGCGGCATCGGCCGGCCGTCCACCTATGCGCCGACTATCTCGACCATCATCGACCGCGATTACGTCACCAAGGAGAACAAGGCGCTCCGTCCGACGCCGCTCGGCGAAGGCGTTACCGGCCTGCTGGTTGACGAGTTCAAGTCGGTTGCCGATTACGAGTTCACCGCCAACATGGAGCACGAGCTGGACGAGGTCGAAGCGGGCAAGCTGAATTATATCCAGCTGCTGCACAACTTCTATGACGGCTTTGAAGCCGCGCTCAAGCAGGCGGAGATCGATCTGGAGGGCAAGCGCATCAAGATTCAGGACGAGGTGACCGACGTTATCTGCGAGAAATGCGGACGCAACATGGTCATCAAGTCCGGCCGGTTCGGCAAATTCCTTGCGTGCCCGGGTTTCCCGGAGTGCACCAACACCAAGCCCATCACCGAGGACACCGGCGCTGCGTGCCCGGTCTGCGGTGCAAAGGTCGTCAAGAAAAAGTCCGCACGCGGCTATGTGTACTACTCGTGCGACACCTATCCGACCTGCCAGTTTATGACGTGGGACAAGCCGCTCAAGACCAAGTGCCCGAACTGCGATTCCTCGCTGTTCCGCCACACCGACCGCGATTCCAAGGAGGTCACGGACGTTTGTCTGCGTGAGGGCTGCGGCTACAAGGAGCTGGTCAAGGAGGGTCTGTCGCCCGAGGAGACCGAAAAGCGCCGCAAGATGCGCGAAGCGCGTGCCGCCAAGGCTGCGGAACGTGCTGCCGCAAAGGAAGCCGACGAGAAGAACGGCGAGACCGAGGAAAAGGTCAAGAAGGTAACGAAAAAGGCGGCTGTCAAGAAATCCACCGCGAAGAAAAACCTGCCGTGGATGACCAAGACCACCAATAAATTCAAAAAGCTGAAGGACGAGGCTGTACAGGAGCTGACTGCCAAGCAGCAGGAGCAGTACGCCAAGGCTCTGGCAAAGTATGAAGCAGAAAAGGCGGCCGAGAAGGCGAAAAAAGCCGCTGAGAAGAAAGCAGCAGCGAAAAAGCCTGCCGCAAAGAAAAAGACCACGGCAAAGGAGAGCGCCGAATGAGTGAAATGGTAACAGTAGTCGGCGCAGGACTGGCCGGCTGTGAGGCTGCATGGCAGTTGGCACAGCGCGGCATCTCCGTGCGCCTGTGTGAGATGAAGCCGGTGCAGCACACGCCTGCGCACCACTCGGACGATTTCGCTGAGCTGGTGTGCTCCAACTCGCTGCGCTCGGACGAGCTGGCGAACGCAGCTGGTCTGCTCAAGGAGGAACTGCGCCGTCTGGACAGCCTTATCCTCTCCTGTGCGGATGCGCACCGCGTAGAGGCGGGCGGCGCACTGGCGGTTGACCGCGAAGCCTTCGCGGCAGCTGTCACCGAGAAGATCAAGAACCACCCGAATATCGAGGTGGTCTACGGTGAAGTGACCGAGATTCCGGAGGGCCGCGTTGTAGTTGCCTCCGGTCCGCTGACGTCGGATACGCTGTTTGACGCCATCCACGCCAAGGTCGGCGGTGATTTCCTGCACTTTTACGATGCAGCCGCGCCGATCGTCACGGCTGAGAGCATCGACATGGATTCTGCCTACGAGGCTTCCCGCTACGGCAAGGGCACCGCAGATTATATCAATTGCCCGTTCTCCCGCGAGGAGTACGAGGCGTTCTGGAACGCGCTGACCACCGCCGAGGAAGCGCCGGTGCACGGCTTCGAGGATTCCAAGGTATTCGAGGGCTGTATGCCCATCGAGGTTAACGCACGCCGCGGCTTTGACACGCTGCGCTTCGGCATTCTCAAGCCCATCGGCCTGCCGGATCCGAAAATCGGCAAGGATCCGTATGCGGTCCTGCAGCTGCGCCGCGACAACGCGAACGGCACGCTGTACAATCTGGTCGGCTGCCAGACCCACCTGAAATTCGGTGAGCAGAAGCGCGTGTTCTC
>QWCN01006181.1_pt1 | contig 11232 bp, 8 predicted proteins | sample 1972711 | NCBI WGS metagenome assembly QWCN01 (sample SAMN09866707, study PRJNA288562) | Human gut metagenome isolate term1_stool, whole genome shotgun sequencing... | isolation source: gut | host: Homo sapiens | place: USA: California | reverse complement strand
CGAGTTTGAGCCTCAATTTAATAATTGCCAGTACCGTTGATAATCGGTCGCAGGTACAGCAAAAACAGCTTTCTGCCATCCTCTTCCTTAAACTTATCTGGTTGACTGCCATAGATGTCGTTGAAGTGGCGAATAAACTTCTCCAGAATCTTTTCCATATTCAGCTGATTGCCCTGAATAAACTGATTTTTGTCGTTGACGCCCTCGGAGTACATCTGACTATCAGTTGCCTCCTGTGAAATAAACCAGTTATAAATTCTAGTTTCAAAGATACGATTTGCAACAGAAACGCAGTCATTCTTGTTGGAAATAAAGCCATACATTGCAGCATTTTCAATCACAACATTGTCGATATTATAAGAGATCTTCTGCCCCAAAAACAAGACATTGTACAGTAGATTTCTCAGGTTTTTGTCGTCTTCCAGTTTGTTGATCAGCGATTCTATCAGAGGATTTTTCTCTTTCACAAGATACTTGACCGCATTTTCAAAGGATAAATTATCCCAATTTCCGCTCTCATCCATATGCTTGCAAATCATCGAAACCAGCACCGGATAACCAGAAGTATAATCGTAGATCAACTGGGACAATTTCTGTATGTCCATTCCAGTATGATGGTCATTCTCGTATTCTGTGAGCATTCCGGCAATGTCATGCACGTTAAAACTCATATCGATTTCAAAGGCAGAGGCAATATTCCATGGACTGTTATGCTTATGTTCTGCATCTGGACGGATTTTCTGACGAAGATTTCGGATATCGTGAACACCTGCCAAAATAACCGATTGGAAGGTTGGACGTTTGTTGCGAATCAGATAATAGCCTCTGAGCTGCGACAAAAAGTCCAGAAACACCTGATTATTGCTGGCACTGTCTACCTCATCGATCATCAGCACGATCTTCTTATCATTCAATTTGCAGACAACACTAAGCTTGCGGAACAACTCCACCAAATTTGTAACAGAAGTCAGTTCTCTCTTCGCAATTTCCATCAATGCAGTTTCGTCAGAAAACATCGCAGTTTCCACAAAAGCGTCAATGAAAGCCTTGGAAAAAGTTTTTTCATTCTCAAATGTTGCAACACTCATCTGTGACTGAAAATCCATAGAAATCACCGTATAGTCATTTCGCAGATAGCTTTGCAGTGCATCCAAAAGTGTGGTTTTCCCATACTGCCGTCCTCGATTGATACAGAAGTACTGCCCTTTGTCCACCATTTCCTTTATTCGTACAAGGCGACTGTCCAGATCGACCATGTAATGCTCCTGCGGATTACAGCATCCGGTGATGTTGAAGTATCGTTCCATGTTTTTCACCTCGTGTTCGTGTGTAGATTTTTGTTACTTCTATTATACCATATCGCCAGAGCAATTACAACTGCATTTTTACTTGAAATACAATTCACCTGGTACTGGAAACTCTAAAAAACTTAATTGCAAACAAAAATGTACATGGAACGCGGAACATTCAAATAGCATCATCCATCACAGGCAGAGCATACAAAATGCTCTGCCTTTTTCAGTCCTTCCCCGCAAGCTTCCCCTCCACATACGCTGTCACTGACTTTCTCGGTATTTTCCAGACCTTCCCGATCCGAAACGCCTGAATTTCGCCGCTGTTCAGGAGTGCGTACAATGTATTTTTTCCAACGCTGAGAAACTCCATGACCTCCTCAAACTTCATGATCTCATTTTCCATGTTACAGGACTCCTTTCCGCATTTTCTCGTATTTTCCTGCTTTTTTTATCTCTATGTTAGGCCGTTTGTAAAAGATTTCAAGCCATAGCTCCGTTATTTTTGCCTGTACAGCTCCATATTGGATTTTTCCGATTTATTCTGTTTTTTGGACACACAAGCGGTCTATATATTTTGCCTGTTCCACCGGGAATCCGGCATAGACAAATACCCGGCAGTCTTCCCGCAGCAGTCTCGCACGTCCCACTGCCTGTTCCAGCTGGGAGGACAGCAGCCAGGTCTGCACCATCCGGAGCGTTTCGTCCTTGTAGGTGTTGAGAAAAAACGACTTGTTCTGATAGGTGATTCTCTGCGGGTACATATGCACTTTTGCCAGACCTGCCCCTGCACGCATCGCATACAAGCCATACACCACCTCGTCCAGATTGGGCAGTCCCACAACAGACAGATCCTTTCCTTTCAGTGCATTGATGCCCTCCACATTGCCGAAGTGATAGTGTGTGATGAACTCTTTTTCAATGTCCTTAAAAGTGATGACCACGGTATCTCTGCACAACTCTTTGAGCAGGCAAATTTTGTCATAATTATTCTGAAAAGCATATCGGCTGTAGCTGGAATCGGTGTACTGGAAAATATGTCCTTTGTATTCCGCCTTCGGGCATTCGTGAAAGTCAATTGCCCGGTTGGGGTAAACCTTTTGATACAGTTCCCGGCAAACCGTTGCCGAAAGCATCACCAGTTTGCAGTCCGGCAGCGGTTCTTCGATCAGAAAGGTCACCCGTTCTCTGTCCGCATGGATGTACTTTGCACGCAGCAGACCGTATAGATTCACTCCAAAATGGCGTATCTTCCGCAGCTGTTTTTCCTCCAGCTCCACTTCAAACTCGTCCATCTGATGATAACCCCGTTTCAGGCAGATTCCGTTCAGGCGGCTTTTTACCGAGTCCGGAAGATACCGACTGCCAGTCATTTCTTTTAGCGTCTGCATCGAAACAGACTCCGTGCGGAAAATCGTCCGGAAAATGTCCTCGTCCAAAATCACATCATGAGTCTGAAACACCTCCTTCGGCAGATGCAGCAGCTTGGCATGGGTGGTGATGATATGCCCCTGAAATCTGGCAGTGCTTTTGCAGTCCTTCAAAAACCGGGAGATTTTCGCATAATCCGGGTTATCTTTTCCCATATGCTGTAGCGTTTCCGCCAGAAACCGCAGAGCATATGCACCTGCTCCGATATCGTAAAAATCCTGCATTTCCTCGGTCACTTCCTCTGAGATGCCGTATGTGGCAATATCCGGCGTAACACAGATCGCTTCGATTCCATGCAAATTCGCATCATAGAATATCTGCCGTTTCAGTTCATGAGTCGGCACAGCGATCACAACAGGACGCACGCTGTCTTTCATGTAGTTGAGATAGGTGCTGGTCTTGCCCAAAGCGGTCTGCCCTTTGATGAGGTAAAGCTTGTTTTCCGGAGATGCCATTGCCGTTTGAAAGGCGTTTTGCAGGTCCTGGTGAGCCGTTTCCAAGTCCACATAGCGCTCCTTTTTCAAAATGCACACTTCTCGCCGGGTCGGTTTCGCCGTGGAAAGCATATTTTCGGAATGGCTGCACCGGTCACAATAATCGCAGTTTTCACAAGGCGGCACAGGCAGATTGTCCTTGATGATCGCTGTCAGAATTTCCTTCCAGTTGATATTCTGGTAGTGCTGTTCGGCATTCTTTTCCGAATGCATGATCTCCAGAAACTTTTGCTTTCCCTTTTCCGCACCGCACATGCCTCTTGCCAGAAAATAGATGTCCTGGGTGTTTTCGATTCTGCCTTCGGTGAAATCCCAGTAGAGCGGACAGCGGTCATAGAGATTTTCCCAGCTGAAATTGCGGTAGACCGCTCTTCGCTGCTTGTTCCGGACACCCTGTCTGGCTTGGGTCTTGCCGTGGAGCTTCCATTTCGCCATGACCATTTTTGTCTCGTATCCATAGGTACAAGCATCCAGAGGCGTGACGGAATAGGTGTTGTCTTTCAGCAGATAGATGATGGGGAGCGTGTCTTCGACCTCTGTCTTTTCTTTTGCAAATTCTCTTCGCAGCACTTCCTTGTAGTGCTTGGCATCGGTCAAGCCTCTCACATAGCTCAAAAAGGCGAACAGGACATCGTAAATGCTGATCTGAAAGCGTGGTTCAAATTGGGTGGGATAGGCATAGGTTCGGTCTGCATACTGCGTTTGAAAAATCGCACAGAGCAGGTCGCCAAAAAACCGTGCAGTTCGTTTGTCGGCAAGCTCCTCCCGGAAAAAGAACAGCATATCGCCGTGTTGTTCCTGGTATAGGATCCCGTAGTGATAGGCGAGGTTCAGCATATGGTCTCCGTGAGGATTGGTTTGACAATGTTTGAGTGCAATGACGTATTTCACGTTATCTTCCCCCTTCGTGCATTATCTTTTACCAGATAGTTCTGTCTGTTTTATTTTGAAAACCGGCGGTGCTGAAAATTTCGTCCATGCGTGCCGTCGTCGCTATGCGCCGTCACGCACAGACCAAAACGCCAAAAAGAACGGGATTTTTGTACACTGCCCTTATATAAATAAGGGAGTTGTGCATTTTTCCCGTCTGGTTGTTCTTCTGTGGTGTTTGTCGACCGGGGAGACAAAAACACCATGGAAGAAACGGTCAGCAGTGCCGGATAATTTTCAACTTTCAAGCAAACATATCAATAATAGCAGTATACATAATTCCTATAGGGTATGCTGTCCATGGTTTTTGCGGATATTTCAAGGAAAATCCGCCACACGATCGGTTTTATTTCACACACAAACATACCACACACTTTTACATCAACACACCACCGAAACCGAACGATCACTACCTGAAAAGACGATGTATGAAAAAGAAGAAACAAGCTGAATCTGAGAGAGGAGACTTCCACAAGTGAGGGCTCGGATTCAGCAGAGGGGCAAAGGAACGCTGCAATTGCCTTTGCCCTTCCACTCCTCGTGTCAGCCCTCATACCCTCTGCGACACCCTGTACAACAGCGTACAGGGGATTTTTTTTGCCCTGAACATACCACAGTGTGTAAACTGAAACATTGCAAAATCTCTGTAATCCACTGAAAAAGTCAACGGATACAATTATATATCATTATCGTGAATCTGTGCCAGGTACTGATGATACGATCATGTCGACCGCATAGAAAAACCGCCTTCGGGCGGAGCATAGGGACATAACAAATTAGCGAAAGGAGGGAAAAAGATGTTCCAGAACAAGCGGTTTTTGACCAGAGGTGTACAGGCAGAACTACCGATGGAGTTACAGCTATTCCTATGGAACTGCATTGACCAGTTGCCAGAAGAACGGGACTATTTCCAGGTATTCAAGCTTGATGTGCGTAACGGAAAACAGCACATCCACCACTTTTCCGAACAGCCGGAGTACAGCAAGGAATATATGATTGACCTTGCCAATCCAGTCAATCAAAAGGTCTATGTCATTGACGACATCGACCACTCGACCATGCTCTTAGCAGAAGAATATTAAACCCAAACACAAAGCCCTACCGAAGAAAATCGGTAGGGCTATTTTCATTTTACGGAGGAATTTCAAATGAGCGAAGAAGTAAAAAAAGAACAGAACGAACAGGAAGAAACCTTGTATTGTGAGTGCTGCGGATGCCTTATCGATGACGATGACTACACGGAATGGAATGGACAAATCATCTGCTCTGACTGCCTGGAAAATCACACCACCACCTGCGAATGCTGTGGGGAACGCATCTGGGATGAGGATGTCTATGGTGATAACGACATCACGCTGTGCAGCCATTGCTATCATCACAGCTACACCAGATGCAGCTGTTGTGATGCTCTTTTGCACGAAGATGATGCCTACTATCTGGATGGCGAGACATACTGCCGTGACTGCTACGAGGACGAACGAGAGGAGAACAACTTGATTCACGAGTATGGCTATAAGCCAAATCCCATTTTCTACGGCGAAGGCAACCGTTACTTTGGCATCGAACTGGAAATTGACGGAGCAGGCAGAGACGATGATTATGCCGAAGAGTTGCTGGACATTGCCAATGCCCATGCAGACCTGCTCTACATCAAGACAGACGGCTCGCTGGATGATGGTATGGAATTGGTCTCCCATCCCTGCACTATGGACTATCACATTAACGAGTTCCCGTGGGAAGACATCATGCACCGTGCCGTTCGTCAAGGCTACCGCTCGCACCAGACTTCAACCTGCGGTCTGCATCTCCATGTGAACCGAAACGCTTTTTCCGATAGCCAAGAGGGGCAAGACGAGGTGATTTCAAGGATTTTGTACTTTGTAGAGCATCACTGGAATGAACTCTTGAAATTCAGCCGCCGTTCGGAATACACCATGAACCGCTGGGCGGCAAGATACGGCTATGAGCATACCCCGAAAGCAATCATGGACAAGGCGAAAAAGGGTGGAAACGGTCGATATGCTGCAGTCAATCTCTGCAATTATCATACCGTGGAGTTCAGACTTTTCAGAGGCACTTTGAAGTACAACACGTTCATTGCCACCATTCAGCTAGTCAACCGTATCTGTGATGCCGCCATGTACAACACGGACGATTCTATTGCAAAGTTGTCATGGTCGGATTTTGTGGCTGACATCACTGAGCCAGAATTGATTCAGTATCTGAAAGAGCGTCAGTTGTACGTAAATGAAGAAGTTCAAACAGAGGAGGAGATGTAAGATGTGTGCATTATTTGGTTGGCTGGACTACAAAGGCATCGTGTCAGACAAGTTGCTGAAAAAACTGACACAAGCTCTGGCAAATGCGGCAGAAGAACGAGGAACAGATGCGTCTGGCATTGCCTATGTGAAGAGCGGCAAGGTTACCATCTACAAAAGACCAAAGCCAGCTCACAAAATTCGATTCAACGCACCCAATGGCACAAGAGCCGTTATGGGACATACTCGCATGACCACACAGGGTAACGAGAAATTCAACTACAACAATCACCCGTTCTATGGTCATGCCGATGTGGACTTTGCCTTTGCACATAACGGCGTGCTGTATAATGACAAGGAGCTGCGTATGGAAAAGCATCTGCCGCAAACGCAGATCGAAACTGACAGTTATGTTGCAGTGCAGCTGTTGGAACAGCAGGGCAAATTGAACTTTGACTCACTCAAAAACATGGCAGAATCCGTGCGGGGCAGTTTCTGCTTTACCGCCTTGGACGAGAACAACACGTTCTATCTGGTGAAAGGTTCAAACCCAATGTGCCTGCTCCACTTTGCACAGCTGGGGCTTTACATCTATGCCTCAACGGAAAGCATTTTGAAAAAGGCGTTGCAGAAGACTGATTTCCACAAGTATCCTTTTGAAGTGTTGCATGTGGAAGAAGGCACAATCTTGAAGATTGACCGCTATGGTTTTCTGACCTGCTCTACCTTTGAGGTACAGGAAAGTTTCCGGTTCGGCAAGTGGTACAACTGGTACGACGAGTTGGAGGAAGAGTATTACTCGCAGCAGGAGGAATTGCTGTTGGAGATGTGCAATTGCTACGGCGTGACAGAGGATGACGTTCTCTTGCTGTTGGATTATGGCTACTCTGCCGATGAGATCGAGGAAATGCTGTGTGACAGCAACTTGCTTTTGGAAACGCTTTGTGCGGTTCGGTGTGAAGAGGAGTTCTGCTGCGAATAAACACAAAAAGAAACTGCCTTCCTCTTGGAAAAGCAGTTTCTTTTTTCGATTGCGACAATGTTGACTTGCTTCTTGTTCCACGTTCCAGGTAGTTTGCAAGGTCAACAACATTTTTTTGTTCTCGAAGTTTTCGATCGCCTGGAACATGGAACACCACATCCAACTCACACCACAAAATTATTTTTATTTCTCTTTCTATATAGAGAGTCAAATGAAAAAAATATTTGCACAAAAATATTTTCGGCGAAATTGCAATGCTTTTTTACAAGAAATAGGCGATACAGATCCACTCTATTGTTTCTGTAAATTCACGCAATTCATTTGATAAATGATTTGGAAGTTTATCTCCAATGTAATCCCACAACAACTCCCGCAATGTAAAAAGTCTTATTTTAGCTTTGCTCAGTTCTTCACAATTTAATCGGTACCTGCATTCCTTTTCTTGTTCACACTCTGATATCTCACACCATATATGGTTCAAGTCTGTCCTCTCTTTACAGGTATTAGCACTATGGTATACGATACTTCTAACCATTCCTTCCTCATAAAATTTTAGACGCGTCAAATCAGTCTGATCTGATGTGTGGTAGCAGATCAAACGTCTGATATATTCCTCTTTCCAATCTCTTTTTTTCTCTTTTTTGCTTGCTTTTTCAAAAGTCTGCGCTTTTGTTCTAAACAAGTACTTCAGATTTTCTTCGATATCTTTTAGTGTTCTGGCATTATGAATGGTCCTTATTCCTGTTTCTATGTTGTATAAAACTGCATTCATGCGCTGCATAAGAGATTCATTCTTTTTATCCACCTCATTCCGATACAGATTGTATTGAACGTCAGGCCTATAAACTACATGACACAATTCTATACTGGTTTTTTTCTCACATTCTATGATTTTTTTCGCTTCTAAAGGCAAAAACGTTTTAAAAAGTTCCACATTTTCCTGAATCAAGAGGCGTCGATAACGAACATACAGAAATCTGACCCATTTTTTAAAATCGTCTATGTGTATCGAATTATGAAGTTGTGGACATCCAAAAGGCACACAATTTGTTTCCATAAAAAAAGTTAAAACAGAAGAAAATAGATCTTCCAGACACTTCTTTTGACAGGTAACTATACTTTCTTTTCTTTTTAGCTTAATTCTTAGAAAAGAAAAATCGATTCCAGTGAGAGAAAAGAACATTGTAACACATCTGTTTGAAAATGCACTCTCTGAGTCGACGCCTTCACCATTTTTTAGTTTATATGGTTTTCTTTTTTCCGGATACAGATAGTAACGGCATTTGTCCAGATAAAAGTTTTTCGTTTTTTGAGTTAAATGCGGTGCATTCGTGTGATTTTCTATAGCTTTTCGGCTTTTTTTCTTATAATTACGAAATGCCGGGTTATCTTCTAAAAACAGCTCTCCGGTATCTGGATCTGTCTTTCCAACAGTAGTAACAAATTGACTAAAAACATATTCTGATTCTTTTAAGAAAAAATAGAAATTAATTGCGGTTTCAAAATCATTGTCGAACATTTGAGATCCTCTTTTCGAATTCTTAGTATCACTTTATAGAATATCAGTGACAAAATCCATCTTTATTATATCATACTTCCCCATAAAAAGAAAGTATAATTTCATGCCATAACCACAAATCGAAATAAGATTTCTACATGCGAAAAAGTGCTGTTCATCATAATTTTTCTGTATATTTTATTTTTGGAGCAAAACTTTTTTCTATACTTGTTACGTTGAACATTAAAAAATCAATTTTTTATATTAGCTTGTTGTTAACTTGTTAAAAGTATGGTATAATAAAAGCAGGCAAAAAGCCGTATTCACAACGCCGCCACTGGCAAGTGAAAATAATTCTAGGAGGAATGCAAATTGAATGAATTGCAGAACAACAACATCACTATCCTAAAAGGCAAACAGTTGAAAATCTATGAGGCGCAGATATCGGATTATATATGCAGTACGCATCACTTTAAGCTCTATGAAGGCGATCTATATGTGCGCAATGGATGCCAGGATATAAAGGTCGACAAATACGAGTTTTACAACTGGATATATCAACTAGCAGCTCAGAATGGGGTAACATTGATGTCTTCCAACTGCGCCGACATTTTGAAGGAGGTGATGCTTCGAAGTCTAAAATTTAAAGGAATCCCAAACGGAGAGGAGTATACTGTTTTCAGAAACTGCTGTGTTTCCAATCTGACCGGTCAAATCGTTAGCCTGCCAGATGATTATTTCTCCACAATTTGCGTAGAGGCAAACTATGTGACAGATCCAGTGTTGAATCACCCAGTTGCAGATCAGTTCCTATATACCATTAGCGGTGGTGACCCAACATTGATTTCGCTGCACTGGACATATTTGGGATACTGCCTCTCTTCAGATGCTCACGCAAAAGCCCTTTTCTTTCTATATGGACCTTCCGGCAACAATGGAAAATCTACAGAGCTGAATCTGCAAAAAAGCCTTCTGTCAAAAGGAAGTGTAGACTTTATGCCCATTAGAACGCTCTTATCAGAGTTTGGCAAAGCACGTCTGCGCAATATCAGAATGGAAATCTCAGCAGATGAAGGCGAATTAAACCTGAGCGCAAGAGATATTGGTTATCTGAAAACTTTTTCAGGACATGATGATTTGACAGCAAATGTCAAGTTCAAAGAATTTGTATCCTTTCCCTGTACCAGCAAAATCGTAATTTCCAGCAACAACAATATTGGTATGGCATATTCCAATATCGATCCGGCTTTTGCAAGAAGAGTCGTTACAATTCCTTATCCGGTTTCCATTCCAAAGGAACAGCAAGATCCATATATTCTGGAAAAGCTGCTGGCAGAGAAAGATGCCATTGCTACAGAAGCATTTCGCTACTATTTGAATTTCAGAGCAAATAACTATACATTTCCAAACTGTGCTGCATATACAATGCAGTCGTTATCACTATTTGTACAGATGAACAGCACATACAGTGCAATTCAGGTCTTCAGCAACACCAGCTGTGACTTTTCTGACTCAGATGCTTTTACAAGCACCATCGACTTGTATACAGCGTTCTGCGCTGTGTATGGCAGCATGTTTCAAGATATCACAAGCTTTTCTCAGGAATTTTACCGTTTCAACGTGGAAAGACTGAAAAAGGTCAGAAAACGAATTGGCGGACAAAACAACCGTGGTTTTTACGGTGTTAAGCTTCATGTGTAACACCGCAGCAATAAAGGAGGAAAAAATATGCATATTCTAATTCATCCCCAAAAAATGGATCCCACAACCGTCTCTGCTCAATCGGAAGAGATAGCAGAAAATGTAAACGATCCAATGCTTACGTCACTCTGTCTGGTAACAGGCTCAACGCATGGTAGTTCGAAGGAATATCTGACTTCGATCATCGGCACAGAAGATGTGGACAAGTTGGAATACGGCGAGTCCTTGTGCGTCTTCTCACCGACTGGCTCAGGCAAGACAAAAGCGATGGAATTGATCATAGCCGCCTTATCCTCGGATTCACATCTCATTGTCCTGGCAAACCGCCGCATATGCAAAATACAGCTGCTCAAGGATTTTGTCAAATGCCAGAATATTTCGGGAGCCTTGATCGAAAAAATAAAGGTCAATGATAATGTGGAAGTCATGACATACCAGGAATTCGCAAGAAAAAAGCATAAGTACCAAGGAAAAAAGCTGGTTTTGATCTGTGACGAATGCCACTGTTTTGCGGAAGATGCAACGTTTTCTCTTCATCCACAGCATGTGGTGAATTTTCTCAATAGCAACCTCGACAATACGAAACGAGTCTATATGACAGCAACGCCAAGTGATGTTCTTCCTATTCTATGGGACATTGAGAATT
>QWCN01021571.1_pt1 | contig 11237 bp, 11 predicted proteins | sample 1972711 | NCBI WGS metagenome assembly QWCN01 (sample SAMN09866707, study PRJNA288562) | Human gut metagenome isolate term1_stool, whole genome shotgun sequencing... | isolation source: gut | host: Homo sapiens | place: USA: California | reverse complement strand
CTTGCAGCCCGCGAGGCGCGCCGCGCTGACGCTGCCCGGATGGCGGATCATCTCGTCCATCGGCGTGACCTCGCCGGTCCGACCGTCTTCCATCACGCAGACGCTGCGGCAGTTGCGGTAACACTCATCGCGGTCGTGGCCGACCCAGAGGATGGGGCCGTTGAACGTCGCGAGCAGGTCGGCAAGCTCGATCTCAAGATTCCACTTTAAGTAGCTGTCCAGTGCGGAGAACGGCTCGTCGAGCAAAATCGCCTCCGGCTCAGAGCACAAAATGCGCGCGAGCGCCACTCGCTGCTGCTGACCGCCGGAGAGCTGCGCGGGGTGCTTTTTCTCCAGGCCCTCGAGGCGGAACATGCGAATTTTTTCCGCCAGCACGCGGCGCTTTTCCGCCTTATCTCCGCTGCGGATGCCGCAGAGGATATTCTGCTCCACGCTCATGTTCGGGAACAGCGCGTACTGCTGGAAAAGATACCCGACCTTGCGCTGCTGAGGCGGCAGATTGATCTTCTTTTCGCTGTCAAACAGCACGCGGCCGCCGAGCACGATGCGCCCACGGTCGGGCGTCACGATGCCTGCGATGCACTTTAATGTCATGCTCTTGCCGCAGCCCGAGGCGCCGAGCAGCGCCATCGTCTCGTCCGGCGCTTCAAACTGTGAGCGCAGATGAAACGCGCCAAGCTTTTTTTCAATATCGACAGACAAACTCATCTTCTCGCCCTCCTCGCCTTGCTCGCATCCGTGAGGAAGTCACGCCGCTCGAGCATGTTGACCGCCAGCAGCACGACGGCGGAGATCGCAATATTGACCAAGACCCACTTCGTCGCCAGCACATCGTTGTTCGTCTGCCAGAGCTGATAGACCGTGGTGGAGATCGTCGCGGTCTTGCCTGGTGTGTAGCCCGCGATCATGCTCGTCGCGCCGTATTCGCCAAGTGCTCTGGCAAAGGCCAGCACTGTGCCGGCCAGCACGCCCTGACGGCAGTACGGCATGCGGATACGCCAGAAAATGTAGGTATTCGACAGGCCCAGCGTCTGTCCAGAATAGGCCAGCGTCTCGTCAAAAGACTCGAACGCGCCGCGCACCGTGCGGTACATCAGCGGGAAGATGACGACCACCGTGGCAAAGATGGCCGACCACCAGGTCATGACCATCTTGACGCCGAACGTTTCGAGCACCCACGCGCCGATGACGCGCTTGGGGCCGAACACGGAAGCTTTGCGATATAATAGGCGGCAAAAATGCCGGCAAAGAAAATAACGACCGTGGAGATCGCCGCAATGCGCAGCGAGTTCCATAAGGGGTACCAATCCATAAGTGACCTCCGATTTTCTGGAGTTTGGGAGATTCAGGCGATCTCCACGCCGCCGCAAATGCGGCGAAAAAAGTTTGCCACAAGACAAGCGGGTTTTCCGCCAGTGGCGGCGGAAAGTTTGTGCCGCATCCTGCGGCAGGAAACGGGACAAAAGGAGATATCTCTTCCGAAAGAGATATCAAAAAGCGTCGCAGACTTTGCGCCGCGCACGGCGCAAATAATCTTGAAATTTTTTGCCGCGACATGTGCGTGGCAAAAAATACCTCTCACGCAGCGAGCGTCGAAGGCCGCTCACTTCGGTGAGCGGCCAAGGCGCAGAGCGTAGTGCAGCTCTTTAAAATGAAAGCCTTTTAGGCTTTTATTTTAGTTAGCGAGGGAGAAGCCGACGCTCTTGAACACTTCCATGGCGTCAGCGGTCTGGAGGTAGTCGAGGAAGGCCTGGGCGGCTTCTTCCTTCTCCCCCTTCAGGACGGCGGCGGGATAGATGACCTGGCCGCACATCTCGGCGGTGGCGCTGTCGACGACTGTGAGGCCGGCGGAGTAAGCGTCGGTGGCGTAGATGATGCCGCAGTCAGCGCTGGCCTCGCTCACCTGAGTGGTAACTTCCTTGACGTTGTTGCCGTAGGTCAAAGAGTCGGCGAGAGCCGCTTCGTCAAGGCCATAGTAGGCGAATATCTTCTCGGTGTACTGGCCGACGGGCACGTCGCTGTTGCCGATGGCGAGCAGCACATCGCCGCCTTTCAGAAGCTGCGCGAGCTGGTCGAAGCTCTCAATGCCCTTGGGGTTGCCCTCGGGAACGGCGAGCGTGACCTTGTTCTCAAGCAGGTCGATGCGGCTGTCGGTCACGATGAGGTCGAGGCCGTCGGGATTCTTCTCCGTGTCGCCGATGAGGCTGCCGTCTATCGCGTTCATCTGCTGGGGTGCGGCGGAGATGAAGAGGTCGCAGTCCGCACCCTCGCTGATCTGGGTGAGGAGCTTGCCCGAGGAATCAAAATTGTAGGTGATGTTGACGTTGGGGGCAACTTCCTTGTACATCTCGGCGATCTCCGTCAGAGTCTCGGTCATGGAGGCGGCGGCGAAGACGACGAGATCAACGCTCTCGGCGTTCGCATCGCCTTGGGTGCCGTCGGTGGTTGTGTCGTCAGTCTTGCTGCTGCAGGCGGCCAGAGAGAACACGAGCGCAAGCGCAAGGAGCAGAGACAAAAGCTTTTTCATGTTTGGATACTTCCTTTCAAATTTTTTCTTTTTCGCGCGTTCATTGAAAAGCGCGGCGATACAGGAATTGGCAAGAACACGCCGCACGCAATTTATTTCCAATCCCCATCAGGAAACTCGGACAGCATCATTTCGCTATTCTTAAAATAGATAACGCGCCCCCAACATTTCGCGCCCGCAGGCGCGAAGCGTTAAAGTTGTCAAAACAGCACCGACTCATTCGGTGCAAAGATCCACCAGTCCTGCCCCCCTAACCCCGCGCCCCTGGGGCGCGAAACAGCGTCGCAGACTTTTCCCCGCAAGGGGGATGCGGCATCCGTAAAGCGGCAAAGCCGCTAACGGCTGCCCAAGCCGTCCGCAGGCGGCAAATAATCTTGATCCTTTTTTTGCCGCGGTCACCGTCGCGGCATTACGATTCCCGCGCCCGTTGGGCTTGCCAATCGTGCCGCTTCCTCGAAACTGGCTCGCTTCATCCGCCGCTGGCGGCGCTTCGCCAATTTCCATGCGCGTGGCAAAAAACACCTCTCAGCCTGCAAGTGTGCGAGCGCCAGCGAGTGCGCGAAGACCGTCGCGCCCGCATACATCACGCAGCCGGGCAGGCCCATGACGGGCATACCGTCGTCAAAATAGCCGAGCAGGAACATAGCCCCCGGCAGGACCGGCGCGCCGTAGGCGATGATATTCGCGCCCGCGGCCTTGATGCCGCCCGGCGTGTTGTCGTCGGGGTCGACGCTCATGCCGCCGGTACAGAGGATCATGTCGGGCTTCTTTTCGCGCATCGTGAGCACCGCGTCGCGCACATTCTCCACCCCGTCGCCGGAGTAGACGACCTCGAGCGTTTCGATGCCGTAGGTCTTGAGCTTGTCGATGACGACCGGCGTGAACGTATCCTTGATGAGGCCCTTTTTGACCTCACCGCCGGTGGCGACGATGCAGGCGGTCTTGCGCACATAGGGCTTGAGAGACAGCAGCGGCTTATCGCCCGCGGCCTGCTTGGCCTTTCGGAGCTTTTCTTCCTCGATGATGAGTGGGATGACGCGCATGCCCGCGAGCTTGTCGCCCTCGCGCACGGCGGTGCCGCCCTTGCGCGTGGCGATCATCACCTCGTCCTGGCTATTCACGGCGACAAGGCGCGCGGAATCGACCAGAAACACGCCGTCACAGGCGGCCTTGAGCTCGATCTTGCCCTCTTTCACGCCGCTGCGGATCATATTCTCCTGCCCGCAGAGGGCCAGAAGCCGCTCCGCCGCGTCGTTTTCGTGCACCATGCCGGACGTCATTTCCCAGACATAGAGGTGCTCCTTACCCATGCTGAGCAGCACGGGGATGTCCTCCTCCGTCACGACGTGGCCCTTGCGGAAGCGCGCGTCCTTATACTGGTCCTTGATGATCTGCGTCATGTCGTGGCAGAGCACATGGCCCACCGCGTCCTCGGTTTTGATAAGTCTCATTTCTTCAGCACCTCGATCTCGTCTCCGGCCTGAATGCGGCCCTCTTTGATCACAATGGCAAAGATGCCTTCGGTCGGCATCACGCATTTGCCCGTCGTGCGTTTGATCTCACAGTCGTTGTGGCACTGCTTGCCGATCTGCGTGACCTCAAGCTCCGTCTCGCCCACGCGCAGGCGCGTGCCGACGGGGAGCGTCTTGAGCTCGATGCCTCGGGTGTTGATGTTTTCGGCAAAGATACCCGCGTCCAGCTCGAGCGGGCAGATAGCGCGCATCGTGTCCACGCTCTCGTCGGCCAGCAGGCTGATCTGGCGGTGCCAGTCACCCGCGTGGGCGTCGCCCACAATGCCGTGGCGGTATTTTACGTCGATATAGGGCACCTCGTGCTTGCGCACGCCCTTTTTTTCGCTGATGTTCACAGCGGTCACCTGTGCCATTTCTTCATTCCTCCGCTTCATAAACGCCGCTCTTGCCGCCCTCTTTATAGAGAAGGTGGATACCGTCGATGCGCATATCGCGCTGCACGGCCTTGCACATGTCGTACACCGTGAGCGCGGCGACGCTGACAGCTGTCAGCGCTTCCATTTCAACGCCCGTTTCGCCGTGGCAGCGGACCTCGCTGCGGATGTGCAGGGCGGTTTCTTCGATTTCGAATGAGATGTCCACCTTCGTGAGCAGCAGCGGGTGGCACATCGGGATCAGTTCACTGTTTTTCTTCGCGGCCATGATGCCCGCGACCTGCGCGACCGCCAACACATCGCCCTTGCCGATGGAGCCCTCTTTGATCTTGTCCATCGTCGCTTTTGCCATGCGGACCGTCGCGGCGGCGCGCGCCACGCGATAGGTCTGCACCTTTTCGCTCACGTCCACCATGCGGGCGCGGCCCTGTTCGTTAAAATGCGTCAGTTCCATCCTCAGCCTCCGATCGCAAACATGCCGCGGTGCGTCTCCGTGACGCCAGTCTCGTCCATGTGGTGGCGCTCCGGCTTCATCAGAATGCCGCGGCGGATGGCCTGCTCCAATTCCTCACCGGACAAGCCCCGCAGCGTGATCTCTGCGTCCGAATGCAGGCACGGCTTCAATTTCCCGTCCGCCGTGATGCGGATGCGGCTGCACTCTGCGCAGAACGCATGACTCATCGGCGCGATGAGGCCGACGGTCCCCTTTGCATCCGGCAGACGGTAGCACGCGGCCACGCCGTCGTGCGAAACGGCCTCCAACTCCGGACAGCGGTCCAAAACCGCCTGCGAGGGAAGATATGTGCCAAAATCCTTTCCGCAGCCCATCGGCATGCGCTCAATGAAGCGCACCTGCCACGGATGCTCGCGCGTCAAAGCGACAAAATCGGTAATCTCGTCATCGTTGACGCCGCCGAGCAGCACACAGTTGAGCTTGATCTTCGCAAAGCCCGCGCGCTCCGCCGCCTCGATGCCGTCCAAGGTATCCTGCAGCGTACCAAGGCGCGTGATGGCGCGAAAGCGCTCCTCGTTCAGCGTGTCGTTGAGCAGGCTGCCATTCGTCGTGACGCAGAGCTCTTCAACGCCGGGAATTTCTGATAACATGCGGCAGAAGTCCACCGCACCGCGGCGCACGAGCGGCTCGCCACCGGTGACGCGGATCTTTTTGACGCCGCACCTGACCGCCGCGGCGGCCATGTCGCGCAGCTCTTCCAAAGAACAGATGTCCTCGTGCGCGCACTTTTCAATGCCGCCGTCCGGCATGCAGTAGCGGCAGCGATAATTGCAGCGGTCCGTGATGCTGATGCGCAGGTATGTAATTGATCTTGCAAAGCCGTCCAGCATCTGAAACGCCTCTTTCTTCCATGGTACAGCATGATATTTTAGCAAATATCACGCTCTTACGCAACACAGTTGTCCGATAATGTCGAACTGTATTTTTATATTATCGTAATCTTGACTTTTTCCGCAGTATTTTTTAGAATACAAGCAACGATTTTTGACCGGGAGGGCCGATTTATGACTGACGGCAACACCATCCGCTCCGTGGCGAAGGCGATGGAGCTTTTGCAGCTCCTCAGCGACGCGGGCGAGGCGATGACGCTCACGGTCATCAGCGAGCGCGCAGGGCTGCCCAAGAGCACAGTGTTCGGCCTTTTGACCACCATGCGCGACTATGACGTCATCACACAGCACGCAGACGGCAAATACGCCCTCGGCCTGCGCCTTTTTGAATACGGCTGCCGCGCCAGCGCGTTCTGGAACATCTCGTCCCTCGCGCGGCCTTACCTCGAGCATCTGGCAGAAGCGACCGGCGCCTCCGCCATGCTCTCCACCTATGAAAACGGGCACATCGTCGCCCTCGACCAGGCCGAGGGGCGCGACAGCCTTCGCATCGTCTCCGCGCCGGGGGCGCGGCTGCCGCTGCACTGCACCTCGCAGGGCAAGATCGTCCTTGCCTGCATGAGTGAGAGCGAGGCGGCGACTCTCCTTGCCCGTGTGCCGCTCACGCCCTACACCCCGCACACAGAAACGGACGCGGGTGCTTTGCTCGCATCGCTCCCCGCCTGCCGCGAGGCGGGCTTCGCCGTGGAAAACGGTGAGTATAAGATCGGTCTTCGCTCCATCTCCGCGCCGGTGTTCACCGGCGGCGGCGCGCTCAAGTACGTCGTCAGCGTACTGGGGATGTTCCGCTCCGTGCACTCGGACGAGTTCGCGCACGCCGAGCGCGCGGTCGTCGCCGCGGGGCAGATGCTTTCCGCCGCACTGGGCTATCCGGGAAAGTGAGACTTTTTTCCGCGCGGAGAAATCTACGCTTGACTCTACAATTGTTATAGAGTTTATGATGACTCCATGCCATACTGATAAGGAGTCCTTTCCGATGCAAAACGATCTCACCACCGGCAGCGTTTTTCGCAACGTTGTGTCCTTTTCGCTGCCGTATCTGCTCTCTTACTTTTTGCAGACGCTCTACGGCATGGCCGACCTCTTCATCATCGGCCAGTTTGAGGGCGTCGCCAGCACGACCGCCGTCTCCATCGGCTCGCAGGTGATGCACATGCTCACAGTCATGCTCGTCGGCCTTGCGATGGGCGCGACGGTCAGCATCGCGCAGGCCGCCGGCGGCGGCGACAAAAAGCGCACCGCCTCTGCCATCGGCAACACGGTCACGCTCTTCATGCTGCTGTCTCTTGCGCTGACGGCACTGCTGCTCGCGCTGCGCGGGGGTATCGTCTCCATCATGTCCACACCGGAGGAGGCCGTGCAGGGCACGCTCGCCTATCTCACGGTCTGCTTTATCGGTATTCCGTTCATCACGGCGTACAACATCATCGTCTCGATCTTCCGCGGCCTTGGCGACAGCAAGAGTCCCATGTACTTCATCGCCGTGGCCTGCGTCGTCAACATCGCGCTCGACTACTACTTCATGGGCACGCTGCACCTCGGCCCCGCGGGCGCGGCGCTCGGCACCACGCTCTCGCAGGCGGTGAGCGTCCTCGTCTCGCTCGCGATCATCTTGAAGCGCAGGCTCATCTCCGTCCGCCGCGCGGACTTTCGCCCGCAGCGCGCCGTCATGGGTAAGCTCCTTCAGATCGGCGTGCCCGTCGCTCTGCAGGACGGCTTTATTCAGGTCTCGTTCGTCATCATCACGATCATCGCCAACCGCCGCGGTCTGACGGACGCGGCCGCCGTCGGCATCGTCGAAAAGATCATCGGCTTCCTCTTCCTCATCCCGTCGTCGATGCTCTCGACCGTCTCGGCGCTCGGCGCGCAGAATATCGGCGCGGGCAAGCCCGAGCGCGCGCGTCTCACGCTGCGCTACGCCGCGATGATCGCCTGCTCGCTCGGCATCGCGGTCGTCATCCTCACCCTGTTTATCGCCGAGCCGCTCGTCGGCCTCTTCACGCCTGATGCCGCCGTCGCCGCCGCGGGCGGGCAATATCTGCGCGGCTACATCTGGGACAGTTTCTTTGCCGGCGTGCAGTTCAGCTTCAGCGGCTATTTCTGCGCCTGCGGCAAGTCGGGCATCTCGTTTCTGCACAATTTGCTCTCGATCCTGCTCGTGCGCGTGCCGGGGGCGTACCTTGCGTCCAAATACTTCCCGCAGACGTTGCTGCCCATGGGCCTTGCCAACGCCGCGGGGTCGCTTTTCTCCATCCTCGTCTGCGTGATCGCCTACGCCATCCTCACGCGGCGGGAAAAACGTGCGCAGGAGGCATCATAAATGGCTCTTCCCCAGCTTTTCTCCATCGGCGAAATGGCAAAAATTTTCCATCTCAGCGTGAGCAGCCTGCGCCACTACGAGGCGCTCGGCCTTGTTACGCCGGAATATGTCGATCCGTCGACGAATTACCGCTACTACAGCGTCCGCCAGTTTGAGCCGCTCAACACCATCCGATATCTGCGCGCGATGGACATGCCGCTCACCGAGATCGCTGATTTTCTGCAAAACCGCGACGTAGAGACGATCGAAGAAAAGCTGCGCGCGCAGAAGGCCGCCGTCGTACAGAAGCAAAAGGAGCTCAAGCGCATCGAGCGCAAGCTCGACGCGCGCCTTAGCCAGCTCCAAGATGTGCGGCATGCGCCGCTCGGCGAGATCACGCTCATCCATTCGCCCGCGCTTCGCCTTTTCTGGATCGACACGGCGCTGACCGCGCCGGACTACTCCGCGCTCGAGCTCTCCACGAGCCGTCTTGCCGCCGCGCAGGCCGAAGCGCTGGTCTTCCTCGGCAAGGTCGGCTTCAGCGTATCGCAGGAGCACTTGAACAAGGGCAGCTTCGGGCAGTACGACGGCGAATTCCTCGTGCTTGACGAGGCCGACCGCTTTGCGGGCGACGTCATTGATCTGCCCGCTTCGCTCTGCGCATGCGTGCGCCGCGAGGAAGGCTACACCGCCGCCGGATTTTCGCGCGAGATTACAGTCATCGACTACGGCTTCACGACCGACACGGAAAAGTTCGTCACTGAAATCATGGTTCCCCTGCAAAAGGTATAAAAAAAGTTCCCGCGTATGAACGTGGGAACTTTTTTATACTTTTTACTCAATGCCCGCCGCCGGCGATCATCTTGAGGGCGTGGTCAAGCGCGCCGAGCACGGCGCTCAGGTTTTCGCGCGCAGCCTTTTCCGAGCCGGGGAGGTTCAGGATGAGGCTGTTTCTTCTCGTGCCGGCCACGGCGCGGGAAAGCATCGCGCGCGGCGTGATCTGCAAGCTGTAATAGATCATCGCCTGCGGGATCGCGGGAATTTCGCGCTCGAGCACGGCGCACGTCGCCTCAGGCGTCACGTCACGGGGAGATAAGCCCGTGCCGCCGCTCGTGATGACAAGGCCGCAGTGCTTTTCATCCACGCAGGAGATGAGCTCTTCGCTGATCTTCTCCTGTTCGTCCGGCACGATGGACGTGTACACGACCTCGTAGCCAGCCTCCTTCAGCATCGCGGCCACAGCTGGGCCGCTCTTGTCCTCGTACTCGCCCGCGGACGCGCGGTCGCTCACGGTGATGACTGCCGCCTGATAGCTCATAGCATTGCCGCCTTTCTCAAAAGTCGATCGTGCCCTCGCGCACGCGCAGATCATAGGGCTCGTAGACCACCTTGCGGTACGCGTCCACATCGAGCTTCACACCCGTCCAGTCGGAATGGATCTCGCCGGTCTGCTTGATGAGGATATCATAGAGGATATCGTAGGTCACGCCGTCGTCACCCGTCTCCACGATGGTGGAATAGGGCAGCGTCTTATGGTAGGTCATGTGCAGGCCCTTGTAGTCGAAGTGGTAGCCGTTGCGCATGCGGCAGCCGTCGAGGCCCTTGTAGGTGAAGCGCTTTTTAAGGTCTGCCAAAATCTTGTCGCCCTCCTCCTGATAGAGGTTTTCGGGCGTCGTCTCGGTGTAGTCGTAGCGGAACTGCACGGGGATGTTGTATTTGCGCCAGCGCTCTGCGTAGTCCACAAGCTCGTCGGCGGGATAGTCCATGTACAGCACGCAGTTCACACGCTTGGGCGTTGCGATACGGGCGACGACCTCGTCGGGCGACTCCTCGACATACTTCGTCAGGTGGCGCGAGATGTTGATGCAGGTGATCTTGTCGCGATTGCGCTCGGTGAAAGCGATCATTTCCTCCGCGCTGCACCCGGGCTGCACGGGGAAGGTCGTGTTGATATAGACCTTGTGGGTCGTGGGGATGGCGTCGAGCATGCGCTGGAGCGCTTTTAAGTTGGCAAACGGCTCGCCGCCGGTGAAAACAAAATCGCAGCGCGGCGTGATCTCGTCCATCACGGCGATGCTCTTGAGGATCGCCTCCACGCTGAAGCCCTCAGCATGGGCGTATTCCTGCTTGTTCACGCAAAACGGGCAGTGGTTCCGGCAATCGTAGGGTACAAAGATCGTTACCGTCGCGCCGCCCTCGCGCGTCTTGTAGGGATGAGTCATTGGTTCTTGTCCGTCCTCTGTTAAAATTCTATAATGAAAATAGTTTACTCTGAAATATGCAGGATTGCAAGCGATCTTCTGACAGTTTTCTCATTTTGTCGGACATTGCTTTTCCTCGCGCAGAAGAGCACGCACATAGTCGAACGCCGCGTCCTCGCCCTGCTCCTTGAGTACGAGCAGCATCTTGCCGATGAGCTCGCCGGTCTCGGGATGGATGAGGATATGGCCGCGCGACTTTTCGTAGTAGTCGTAGGCCGAGGCGTCGGTATATTTGTCGCCCTGATAGACCTTGCAGGCGGCAATGCGGTCGCAGAACATTTCGGCTACATATTTGAGCGGCATTTTGCACCCGCCCATGTAGACCTTACCGTCGTCGGCAATACAGTAGTCGATCCAGTATTCAAAGTGGTGGCGGTTGCGCCCCTTGTGGTGGAGCCACGCAAGGCTCACGCCGTTTTCGCGCCGCTCAGCGTCGTTCGGGCTGCGGTAGCCCTGATAATACTTGACGCCGCGCCAGAATTCCGAGGGGCTGTATTTGCTCAGGTCATGCGTTAACCCCTGATAGTACAGGCCGAGGCGAAAACAGTATTGCCGCACCAGATGGCGATGATGCGTGATGGTTTTAAAGTGCTCGATGGCGCGCATACGGACACCTCCCTGCGTATTCCGGCAGGCCGCCCGCCGCGGTTCGCCGCTTTCCCGCGCGCGTATGTTTCCGTTTGAAGTAATACATGCACAGTTATTAAAATTTTATATCAAATCAGCAGAAAATGCAATAAGGTATTTTTGCAAATAAATTGCGCAAAATGAGCACCAAGGGCGGCAAGTCCCCTGCCCTTTTGTCTCCTCCGCGCGGGAATGGAAAATATTCCCGCGCGG
>QWCN01006177.1_pt1 | contig 11238 bp, 11 predicted proteins | sample 1972711 | NCBI WGS metagenome assembly QWCN01 (sample SAMN09866707, study PRJNA288562) | Human gut metagenome isolate term1_stool, whole genome shotgun sequencing... | isolation source: gut | host: Homo sapiens | place: USA: California | reverse complement strand
CGGCAGTGACTTTTGCTTGATGTACTCAAGCGTATCCTGCGCGACTGCGCAGGTTTGATTTTTAGCCGTAAGGTAGAAGATCTTATCGCAAAGCCCCGCGCCGAGTGCCTTCAGGGCGGGGAACAGGGTGCCGATCGTCTTGCCGGTGCCGGTGGGTGCCTGTGCAAACAGAGTGTTTCCCTGCTTGATGCAGGTATATACCTGCGCGGCGAATTCATGCTGGCTGGGGCGGTAGGAAGCAAAGGGAAAGGAAAAATTCCGCAGGGCTTGATTGCGCGACAGCCTGTGCCGCACGGCGTTATCGCTGATGCGGAAGTAATCCTCCGTAAGCGCGTTGAAACGCTGTTTAAGCGTTTCAAACGTCTCGGTTCGCTCGAAGGAGCGTTCTTTCTTTTGTTGAAGCTGATAATAAGTGAGGCGAAGCGTGATTTGCTTCAGCCCGTTTTCTAACGCGCAAAGATAGCCGTAGGTATCAAGCTGGGCGTGATAGGCCGGATAATGCGCCGGCGTAAGCTCCTCCAAGGGCAGGTAGGTGGTTTTGATTTCCTGAATGCAAATGCCGGCGGCAGAGGTAAAAACGCCGTCCGCTCGGCCGGAAATGCGAAGCGTGTAAAATTCCCGATCCAGCTCGGTGCTGAAGGCGACTTCCTTGCAAAAATCCGTATCTGTTTCCAGCGCGCGCTTTTGCAGCAGACGGTGTGCGCGTGCGCCCTCAAGAGCACGTTCTGCGGAAGCCTGTTGATCGCCTACAAGATTTCCGGAAGCAAGACAATATTCTGCAAGCGCGCGTACGGAGAGCTGTACTACGGGCTTTTCCATTAAAACGCCTCCTTTTGAAGATAAACTGAAAATATTATAGCATAAGTGCGGGAATTTTCTACAGCATATTGCGGAAAATTCCTCTGCAATAAAGAAAGCAGCGGGAATTGTGAATAAGTTGTGAACTTTTGAGACGCTACATAGCAAATTGCTGGAAAAAAAGCTATAATAAATAAAAACATTCTTTGGCTTGAAGGAACGGAAAATAATTTATTGTGCCTTATTTCAGGAACGGAGGAGGAAAAATACCATGAGTTTGCTGGTAACGGATATGTGTTGCGATCTTTCTAAGGAATTTTGCGAGAGGAACCATGTGCTGGTCATGCCGATGGTCTACAATCTTAACGGAACGGATTATGTGCATTCCTTTGCAAAGGAATCTCCGGTAGCGTTTTACACGGCAGTGCGCAACGGAGCGATGCCTAAGACCAGCCAGATCAATACCAACGAATTTATTGATTTCTTTACTCCGCTTTTGGAGCAGGGAAACGACATTATTTATCTTGCGTTTTCCAGCGGATTGAGCGGAACGTATAACAGCTCGCGCATAGCGGTGGAGGAGCTTCGGGCAAAATTTCCGGAGAGAAAGATCGACACGGTCGATACGCTGGCAGCCTCTATGGGGGAGGGGCTTTACGTTTACTATGCCGTATGCAAGCGGGATAGCGGCGCCTCCCACGAAGAGATAGTGGAGTATTTGGAGGGAATCAAGCAGCATATCAACCATTGGTTTACGGTGGACGATCTTCATCATCTGCGCCGCGGCGGGCGTGTTTCGGCAACGACGGCGATTGTGGGCAGCATGCTTTCCATTAAGCCGGTGCTGCATTGTGATGAAAACGGAAAGCTGACAGCCGTGAGCAAAGCGAAGGGACGTAAGAGGTCGCTGATCGGGTTGGTTGAAAAGCTGCGGGAGCAGGGGATCGACGTAAATGGCCAAAAGATTTTTATCAGCCATGGGGATTGTTTGGAGGATGCGCTTTTTGTTCGGGATCTGATTTTAAAGGATTATCCGCAGTGCACTTTTGAGATCAATTTTATCGGTCCGGTGATCGGCGCGCACTCAGGACCCGGAACCGTTGCGCTGTTCTTCTACGGAAGCAAGCGTTAAAAAACAGGATGATATGCACCCCAAAAGCGTTTAACTTTGGGGTGCATAATTTTTAAGGAAAAGTTTCTGTTTTTGCTGCGATAAAAGCGGCCGCGATATAGTGGCCGCAAAGGGGGCGCGTGCGCCTGCGCCCCCACTTGGTTTGTGCGCGAAAGAATCGGCGTGTTCGGTGCGCCAAAATAGGGCGACTTCCGCGTTCGAACCGCCTCCTTGCGCGGCGGTTCTTCTCCTTCCGCCGCCCTATTGCAGCGGAGCAAAACAACCTTGTGCTTATCAATTTTTAACAGAAAATCTTTTTTGTTAAAAATGAGAAAGAAACGGTGTAATTGCGATAGATCATTATAAAAGAAGCTATAGGATCGATTCATAAGCAAAAGAAAAAAGACAGCTACATGGAGTAGCTGCCTGATATAGAAGCGTTATTAAAAAATAAATTGGCAATACCATTAATACTGTATCAAAAGAGCGAAAAGGCTGTTGTTTCTGCGTGTGCGCAAAAGCAGGGCTTGTGTTCAATGCTTCCGCAAACCGATAGAGCGTTTTCATTTTGCCGTGTATGCACGGCGATGGTTTCTCCGTGCATCGCTTCGTGAAGAAAGTCGATCTGAAAAGCGCGGATTATACGGTCGGTAGGAACAGCGTCCAATAAAAGCTCCCCGTAACGGGCGTTGTTCATGTGGCCGTTGTGATCCAAATCGCTGCGGCGCACCGTATGTTCAAATGCAAGCGGAAGCGTTTCCGCCGGCGGGAGCTTTGCAAACGGCGGTTCAAAGTTTTTTTCAAGGCAGAATTCGCCGGGAAAGACAATATCCTGCGCGCGTACAAGCTTGCGGGAATTCAGGTCGATCACGCACCATTTGCTGACGCCTTTTGCGATGATACGGCCATCCTCCCCGCGAACAAGATAATCGCGGTCAAAATCTACGCGGCCGGTAGGCTCAGGCCATGTCTCGGCCGTAACGGTTTCATAGAGCGCGGGCTTGTTTTCGATCACCGCTTTGATTCGGGAGACAACCCATAACCGTCCCTGCCGGTAAAGAGCGTCAAAGCCCACGCCAAGGGTTTCCGCATGCTCTCCGGCCAACTGCTGGAACAGGTCGAGCAGCGCCGTAGGGCGGATATGATCGTGCTCATCCAGCTCCGCGGCAGAAAACACCTTTTGCTTGCTCATGCGCATTTGTGCCATTGCTTCGCTTCCTTTTTATTGTGTGAATATTTTAGCTTTCAAAACCGTCGTTATTAAAACCGTTTTCGTTTTCAGGAGCGTATTCGGTGCGAGGTTCTGTGTTTTGCGCTTCCGATTCAAGCTGCGCTTGCTGTGCGGCTGCTTCCGCCTGCTCTTTTTGGCGTGCCTGCTGCTGCTCAAGAACGGATATGTTTGCCTTAACGGTTTCCAGCTTGCGGCATGCGGTAAAGCCGCTGTAGAGAGAGACGAGCAGAACAGCGTGAACGGCAATATCAACGATAAAGCTGGTAAAGGGAAGTGCGTCTGCAAGAATAGCGATTAAAACAAACATGGCGAGCATATCGATCGTGTAGATCACTGCACCTGTAAGAGACAAAGCGCGTTCGCTTTTTTTAAACAGTCCGCCCATAACAAGAAAGGCGGCGCCGAACAGAACGGAAAAGACTACATAGAACACGGTCCATGTTTCCTCAGCAGCAAAAAACCATGTGAACAGCAGCGGCATGTATCCTCCGGCTACAAAGCTGATTCCGGAATCGACAAGCTCCAACAATGCGTTGATAATGGTCAGTGCGCCGATGATGAACAGCGTTCCCTTCGCGCTGTTTATACGCTGCGTCAGCTTCTGCATCTGCTGCCGGAGCATAAGCTCTTGATAATTTGTTCCTGCATTTTGATTTTCCATATGATACCCCCAAAATTTTAATATAAATTCTATCATATTGTACCATTTGCGTTTGGATTTGACAAGATAAGCAATATAAAAAATTAGAATTTTTTTTTGTGTAAATTGACGGTGAAGGCACTGATAAATAAAGAAAAACAAAAAAATTTTCGTTATTGCTTGCATATAAATCAAATTCATGCTAAAATAATCTGCCGATAAAAATTCCTTGCTTCGCATATTGCGAGGCCATAAGACCATAAGGAGGTGACAACATGAACAAGTATGAAGTGATGTATCTGATTAAGCCTACAGTTGAAGCGGAGGCCAGAACGGCTCTGATCGAAAAATTCAACCAGATTATTACGGCTAACAACGGCACGGTTGATTCCGTTGAGGAGATCGGTACGCGCAAGCTTGCTTATGAAATTAACTATATCAGCGAGGCATTTTATGTGCTGGTTAATTTCACTGCGGCTCACGACCTGCCTGCCGAGCTTGAAAGAAATTTCAAGATCAATGAGAATATCATGCGTTTTCTTGTAATCAAGAAGGAAGCCTGATGAAAGGAAGGATGCAAGCATGAACAGAGTAATATTAGTAGGGAATCTGACAAGAGATCCCGAGCTGCGCGCAACCTCAAGCGGTTTATCGGTGTGCACGTTTTCCATTGCGGTAAACAGGCGCGTTTCGCGTGAGGCGCAGGCACAGGGGCAGCGCGATGCTGATTTCTTTAATATCGTAACATGGCGCGCTTTGGCGGATAATTGCAGCCGGTATTTGGCAAAGGGTCGAAAGGTCGCCGTGGTGGGTTCGCTGCAAAACCGCAGTTATGACGCGAATGACGGCACTAAACGCTATATAACGGAGATCGTTGCCGACGATGTGGAATTTCTTACGCCTGCCGGCAGCAGCGAGCCGCGTCAGTCTATGCCCGAAGAAGCGCATCCTGCTAACAGCTTCCATGCGCCCGCTCCCTTTAACGAAGGCATTCAGCCGGTTGAAGAGGACGAGCTGCCGTTTTAATTTGTAATGAGGGAGGAAAGACCATGTCTGAAAGAGAGTTCAAGAAGCCGAGAGGCAATGGCGCTCGCAGACCGCGCAGAAAGGTATGCCAATTCTGCGCCGATAAAGTAGAGAGCATTGATTATAAAGACACTGCTCGTCTGCGCCGTTTCGTTTCTGAGCGCGGCAAGATTATGCCCCGCAGAATGACAGGCACTTGTGCAAAGCATCAGCGTGAGCTTGCTGTTGCGATCAAGCGCGCAAGAATCGTTGCATTGCTGCCGTTCAATAACGATTAAAAATATTTCCGTGAATGATTTAAATATACTCACATCGGAAAATGAAGCCGAAGCTGAAAACAGCTCCGGTTTTTTTTATGCGTTTTCCGATACTCAAAGCATATGCCGTGATATGAAGCATCCGCTTTTTATGAGGCGATCGGTTAAATTCAGCCGTTGTTTTTTGCTCCGATACGAATCGGATGTGATATAATCAAAGCAGCGAATGATTTTGCTTGAGGTTCCAAGGGATGTTAGATTGCAGCGAGTTAAAAAACGTTCTTTTCAGAAGTTTGGCAGCAGAATGTTATTGGGGGGGAGATCTGTATGAGCGGGAAGAGAAATTTTTTCGTTTTGTTGAATGCAGAGACGAGAATACAAGCTGCATTATAGCGCGCATACAGAATAAAGATATGGGGAATGGAAAATGATTTGTAAAATAAGAAAATGGAAGCGATCGGATGCAAAAGATCTGGCAATAGCGCTTTCCAATAAAAGAATACAGGATAACCTTCGGGACGGATTGCCGTATCCTTACACGGAGCAGGACGGAGCGGATTATATTTCCGCTATGCTTTCCGCAGATGAAAATGAAGTTTTTGCTTTTGCTGTTACGGTAGACGGCAGAGCGGTGGGGAGCATTGGCGTTTTTCGCCGTGAAAATATTCATAGACAGACTGCCGAGCTGGGATATTATCTTGCAGAGGAATATTGGGGTAAGGGGATTATGACGGAAGCGGTAACGCAGGTTTGTAAATATGTTTTTGAAAAAAGCGATGTGATCCGCATTTACGCGGAGCCGTTTGCGTATAATGCGCCGTCTTGCAGAGTGCTTGAAAAAGCCGGATTTCAATATGAGGGCACATTGAGGAGCAATGCCGTTAAGAACGGTAAGATCCTTGACATGAAAATGTACTCTTTACTGAAAACAGAAAGATAAATTTATGGTGCGGTGCAGATAATGAAAAACGGTTTGCAGAAAAGGAGCCAAAGAATCGGTTTGTGCGCGAAAAAATCGGTTTCTTTTTTGCATTATTAAATCAAACCAGCTGCAAAAGCAGTTTTCCTGCTCAAAACTTTCTATTCTTACTACACCAAACAGGCGCTTTAAGGGGTTGTGGGGAATCGTTAAGGGGGAATTTATTGCGGTCATAAACTAATAATGCCAAGGCGCTTTGGAGACACTTTGACATTTATAAAACCGCGCTGCATGATGCGGGCATAGGTTACGTCTTTTGCCTGAAAGAAAAGCCTACATTTTTTACAGCTTCTTTACAGGCCGGATATATTTCCAGAACCTTGTGCAGTCGTGATAGAAATAGAAGATTCTTCCGGGAGTGGTATCAAGACAATAACCTGTGGCTGAATAATCAAATTCCTTCATAGCTTTTTCAATTTTTTCCTCAACCGTGCGGTTTTCCGTTTCAAAATCAAACGGGCCGTGTTCAAAAACGATATATTCTGCTTCGGGAATATCTGTCAGAAGCATTTGTTTGGGAACTTCACCGTTATAATTAAGCGGCAAGCGAACGCCGTAGCATTCGGCAAGCGGAATGCCCCAGCTGCAGATTCTTCCTGTCGGTTCGTTGATGAACGCCATGATTTGACCGCTGCCGCTGTTTGCGTCGTTGCCGCCCAGGTCGTCCAGCTTTCCCTTGATGCTGTCCAACAGCCCGCAAACGGTTTCGCAGTCCTGCCCGGGAATCAGGCTTTGCTTTTGCCAGAAATCCCAATATCCAATGCTTTCATAGTTTCTGATGTGCAGAAACTTATGCGCAGGAATGGTAATAAAATAGGTTTTTATTTCTTCTGCCGTATTGTGCATATCGATTCCCCCGGTTTCTAAAAGATAACAGTCAAAGGGCTTGATGACCGTGCGAAGCGCAAGCGGGATCGGATGGCGGCGGTATTCGCTCGGGGTTATTCCGTAGGCGTCCTTAAACGCACGGGTGAAGGCTTCGTGAGAGGAAAAACCGCAGTCTAAGGCGATATTGAAAAGACTGTCATTTGTATCACGGATCCGCTTCAATGCAAACGCCAACTTTCTGAGACGGAGATAGTCTCTGAGCTGCATTCCGGATATTTCCCTGAATTTTCGTGAAAAGTGGTATTCCGAGTAGCCGAACCTTTGCGCTAAAACATTCAGGGCAGTTTGTTCATTGTGTTTTTGTTTAATGCAGCGGTCGATTTCTTCTACGATCCCCTGAACGGTTTTATGCCATTGGCACATCGGCTCACCTCCCGACTGTTTAAGGTTATTATACCAAATCGCGCGCCTTTACGCTTGATTTTATTTGCGGTATATGAAAACCCACGGCAGTTTTTCTTGCCGTGGGTTGAGTTGTTTTATGCATATCCGCCTACTTTTAAACGGCATTTTTTATTCTATCGTTACGCCGACGATCCGTTCATCGCGGGTGCCTACGACGATTTTATTTTCAAACACGCCGGGGGTGGCTTCAATGTTTGTGCCGAAATTGAGCTTGTGCAGCACTTTGCCGGTGGTTCCCTCAATCAGCATCATGTTGCCGTCAGAATCGCATTGGATCAGATAAGCTTTGCCGTTATCGGCATACACGGCGATCGGGCTGGACCACGCGTAATGATCCATGTTCAGTGTCCAAACGGTTTGGCCTGTTGTTTTGTTCAGCGCGACCAGCTTTCCGGCAAACAGACGGGGTGTGCGCGCAATGGGGTAGATCACCAGATCGGAAATTTCACCCTGCCCGACGACCGGCGTTGCTTGAATGCCGCCGCTGATCGATTGCACGGTATGGCATTCATAGGGCTGCTTCCAAATGATCTCACCCGTCATGGCGTTAAGCTTAAAAATGGAAACCTTTCCCATCTTGGTGGTGAGATTCGTTTGCCAGTGCAGAGAAGGCGCAACGTACAAAAACTTGTTTCCGTTTTCATCTATTTCAAACACGGGGGAGGCATTGGTATCATCCATCGTGTCCTGCACCCAAACCACCTGCATGGTGTTCAGATCCAGGCAGAATACGTCTCCGGCATTATCCGTGATGAACAGATAGCCTTCCCAGATCACCGCGCTGGATTCCATGCCCCACCAGAAATCCTTTTCGCTGGTGCGCTTCGTGGAATAGGTCCATTTAAGAAGCTCCGACGGTGCAATGGAGAGCGTGCCGGCCTCCGGATCGTACTGTGTGTTGAGCTTCATTTGATACAGTATGCCGTTTTCGCCCGGGTAGATCAGAAGATCGTTTTTCACGTCGAAAAGCGCGGAGCTGTCGTAGGCGTGAAAGATACGCGGCGAAAAGGGATCGTTAATGCCGAATTCATAAAGCTTTGTGCCGTCGATCAGGCTGTAGATATAGGCGCCGGCGCCGGTTACGCTGCCGTCGGAATTCGTTTGCGAGTCGCCCGCGCCGAGCACCAGCAGCGGAACGCCGTCCGGATGCAGCGAGCAGGAGCCTTTAAAGGAGAGCCCTACGTTGATCGCATCGCGCGTGGGCGTTCCGTCCTCAATATCAAGAAAGTAAATGTGGCCGTCCATTGAGGGATAGATTGCCTCTATTAAGCCGGCCTTGGCTTTCTTTTCCGGATACAAATTCATGATCTGACGGGTCGCTTCGTCCCAGCGCACCAGAACCGGCTGGCCTGTCCACCCGTTGCCGGACCAGTACCCGTCCGTGTAGCCTTTGGGAAGCTTTCCGGTTTTATAGCTCCAAAAATCGGCGTTCAGCTGTTCCTTGATGATTTTTGCCGTGCCGTATGAGGAGGCGCTGCGCAGATTGCTTCCCCGGAATGTGATAAGTCCCTCTAAGGCTGTATAATCGCCGGAGAAATCAATTTTTTCCGTGCGAGAGAAGGAATCAACGGCGTTTCCGTTCAGCTCAAGCTTTGTTACGAAGCCCATATTTTCGGGCTTAGTGTTTTCGGTGGCATAGGGCGTGTCGCTGTTCGCGCCTTCGAGCGCTCCGGCGTAATGCTCAAGCGGCAGGTTCTCCTGCGCAACAAGAATAAAGCTCAGGAGATTGTAGCGGCTGTTTAACAGCATGAGGCCAGCGATGGCCGCGATCAGCACAACAGCGATTACAGAGGAGATGACAACCGTTTTTTTCTTTGGTTTTCTCATAAAACGTACCGTGCCTAAGAATGAAAATGCTTAGGCTCCTTTCTTTTGTCGTTTGTATCTGCTTTAACCGGTTTTCGTGCTGTTCGGTTAAAGGAGGGCTTGTTTTGTTATTGTAGCACGCCCGCCTGCGTAATTCAAGCGGCAGGCGAATTTTTTATTTTATGGAAGGGTTTTTATGCCTGCGGTGCGTGTGATAAAATAAAATCTGCGATCGGCGCGGGTTCCTCTAAGCTGTGCGGGTGGTGGTCGGCGCCGGGTTTTATGATGAGCAGCAGCTTGGCGCCTTGATAAAGCGCTGCTAAGCGCGCGCCGTTTTCTTCATAGGGAACGGTTTGATCGCTGTCGCCGGAAACGAGCGCAACAGGGATACGGTGTTTGAGAAGCTCCGGAACGCGGTCAATTGGGTTTTCCTTGAAGGTGCGAGCCGTTTCGTCCGTAAGGCTGTAAACGGCTTTGCACTGTTCCCATTCCGTTTTGCCGCCGCAGCCCTTGCCCCAGCCGGCCGGCCAGGATTTCATATCCAGCACCGGCGCGTCGAGATACAGCGTGTTGACGGCTTCGGGAAAGCGCGCGGCAAAATTGACGGCATACATTCCGCCGCGGCTGAAGCCGAACAGCTCTGCACGCGCGCTTAAAGCCTTTTTTTGCGTAAGATAATCGTAAAACAGCTTCATGCCGTTGATTGCCTGCGGCGCGCCGTACAGGTCGCTTAGGCCATAATACGCGATATGATAGCCGCGCTCAAGCAGCAATAGGTCTACGCTCGGAAACGCGTCAAAAAACTCCGCGCGCCACACCCATGGGTTGCCTTTTCGCGGATTTTGAGGGCGGACTAAGATCCCGTTTCGACCGCAGAGAAGAAAATTTTCCTGTGTGCAGCCATGATATTCCGAATCCGGAAGACGGCATATTTCAAAATCCAATGAGATCACCCTTTCCTTTAAAAATCGTTTGGCTTTTTGTTTTATTATAAACGCAAAGTGCAAAATTCACAAATGTTTCAGTAAAATTCCGTTTAAAATGTGAAGATTCTGAAAAAACGCAAACTTATTCGTTGATTGGTTGGGAAGGATGTGGTATACTACCGAAGTATTAAAATCGGGAGGTATATACCATTGAAGAAATCTATGGGCGCGAAGCTGCTTTATTTTGTGTTGGTGGCGGTCGTTCTGATTTTGTTGTATAACATGATGGCGGGCGAGGCGCAGCAGAGCAAGGAGCGCAGCCTTGGCGAGCTGTATCAGATGATCGAAAACGGCGAAATCTACAGCGTCGGTATTTATAACAGCGAAGCGGTTATCGTTGCAGTGAAGAATGACGCAAATTCTGCCAAAAAGGATAAAGACATCTCTAATAAATACGATTATTATGCGACGATCGACGGTTCGGATTCCGGGCGTGAAAAGCTGACGGATAGGTTGAATCAGCTGAAGGACGGCGGAAAGCTGAATAATATTCAGTTTTTGCAGCCTCCGGGAGAGTCTATTTTCTCGCTGATGCTGCCGTACCTGATCATGATCGCGTTGATGGGCGCGGTTATGTTCTTCATCTTCCAACAGACACAGGGCGCCAACAGCCGTGCAGCGCAGTTCAGCAAGGCCAGCGCTAAAATGTATGTGGACGGGAAGGATAAGATCAACTTTGACGTTGTAGCCGGTGCGGATGAAGAAAAGGCCGAGCTTGCGGAGATCGTTGATTTCTTAAAGAATCCTAAAAAGTATGCCGATATGGGCGCAAGGATCCCGAAGGGCGTGTTGCTGGTCGGCCGGCCGGGCACGGGAAAAACGCTTCTTGCCAAAGCGGTGGCAGGGGAGGCGGGCGTTCCGTTCTTCTCGATCACGGGTTCGGATTTTGTGGAGCTTTATGTGGGTGTGGGCGCGTCCCGCGTGCGCGATCTGTTTGCGCAGGCTAAGAGAAATGCCCCTTGTATCATCTTTATTGATGAAATTGACGCGGTGGGCCGCCATCGCGGCGCAGGTCTGGGCGGCGGTCATGATGAACGCGAGCAGACCCTTAACCAGCTGCTTGTGGAGATGGACGGCTTCAATGCCAATACCGGCATTATCGTGATGGCGG
>QWCN01006173.1_pt1 | contig 11243 bp, 7 predicted proteins | sample 1972711 | NCBI WGS metagenome assembly QWCN01 (sample SAMN09866707, study PRJNA288562) | Human gut metagenome isolate term1_stool, whole genome shotgun sequencing... | isolation source: gut | host: Homo sapiens | place: USA: California | reverse complement strand
GCAAGCTCAGACTTTGTCTTATCTTCAAGTTCTTTTTCAAGATTCCTTTTCGGAACCAGCGATATAACAGAACCATGATGATTATTTACAAGCCACTCCTCGATTATTTTTTCAAATAATCCTGACTCTTTTTCTTTTTTAATCTGCTCAAATGTCTTTCCCGCCTCAATATGAATAAACGGCTTATTTTCATCATAAAGCCAGCTGTCCATCATTGTGAGATAATACATTAATCCCTTTGGATATGCACCATAATCAGCCTCACGGTATTTGAATTCATAATAATTGATTCCCGCATCAATCATACGCATATCAATACCATTTTTTACAATATCACTGAGCACTTCATTAATTGTATCTGTGAACTCCTGTCTCTTATTTTCATCTGCATTTTTAGCAATAATTGAATAAATCGGCTGATACACAGATGTCTCAAAACTGCTGTAAATATCGGTTCCTATATTTTTATCAATAAGAGCCTGTTTTAACTTTGCTCCGGGAGCCATGATAAGTGCATAATCAAGAATCTGCATTGCAAGATAAAGTTTTGCATCAAGTGATGTTCCAACAACCTTGTTATATGAAAGAAATGCATTATTTTCAAGCGGTTCGTCATCCGTTACAGCATAATTAAATTCCTTAAAAACATCATTTTCAAAACTCTTCTGTGCAGGAATTGATGCGTCAATCTCTACATCATCTGCATCAAAATCACTAAGGTATTCCCTGTCAAGATAATCAAGTCTTTCCTGTACATCCATATCACCATACAGATAAATATAGCTGTTTACAGGATGATAAAACTTCTTGTGATAATCAAGAAATTCATTGTAATCAAGTTCAGGTATATGAGCAGGCTCACCGCCCGACTCAAATCTGTAAGGCGTGTCAGGAAATAAAGATACACATGTATATCTTGAAAGCACGTCATCCGGTGACGAATATACACCTTTCATCTCATTATATACAACGCCATTGATTTTAAGCTCATCATCCTCATTTTCAAGTTCATAATGCCAGCCTTCCTGCTTAAAAATCTGTGGCTTATTATAAATATCAGGATAAAATACCGCATCCATATAAACATCCATAATATTTTTGAAATCCACATCATTGCAGCTCGCAACGGGATATACAGTCTTATCCGGATAAGTCATAGCATTAAGAAATGTGTTGAGCGACCCCTTGCAAAGTTCTACAAACGGGTCTTTCACAGGATATTTTCTTGAACCGCAGAGTGTCGAATGTTCAAGAATATGCTGCAGCCCTGTATCGTTATACGGCGGTGTCTTAAAACCTATAGAAAATACCTTATTATTATCATCATTGGAAACAATGGCAATCCTTGCACCGCTCTTTTTATGTCTTAATAAAAGCCCTGTAGAATCTAAATCTTCAAGCTTTTCAACGGAAATTACATCATATTTTGATAAATTCAGTTTATTTATATCAGTCATAAATCCTCCTTGTTTTGTATTACAAAATCCGAGTCTCTCCAGCGAGGAGAGGATTTTATCCTCCTTGTTTTGCGAAGAAACTATATTCTTTTTAATATTATCACATTTTTGCATTTATATCCATATTTATTTGTAATTAAACCTATCCTCCGCTTCTTAAAACGAAGAAAAAAAGTCTGTTTTCGTATATTGGATTCTTAATCCCGATACGAAAACAGACGTTATTTTTTTATTTATTTGAAAAATCCCTTTTTCTTTGTATGTTTTTCTTCGCCTGTAAGTGCTTTGTCGTATGCAATCAAAGCCTCTTTCTGCTCATTTGTAAGACGTTTAGGAACATCTACGATAACTGTGATGTAATGGTCGCCTCGCACTGCATTGTTTCTTACAGTCGGCATGCCTTTTCCTCTTAAACGTACAACCGTGCCTGAAGCCGTTCCCGGTTTTACTTCGTAAACCACTTCGCCATCTACAGTCTTAACTTTTACTTCACCGCCAAGAACTGCTGTTGGATAAGATATAACAACATCTGACATTATATTATATCCATCTCTCTTAAATTCAGGGGCTGCTGAAATCATTACTGTTACAAGCAAATCTCCTCTTGGTCCGCCATTTACACCCGGCTCACCTTTGCCCTGTATTCTTACACTCTGACCATTATCAATTCCGGCTGGAATTGTAACTTCGATAGTCTTTCTTGTGTTGATATAACCGCTTCCATGACAGTCAGGACATTTTTCTTTAATAATCTTACCTGTACCGTTACAGTCCGGACAAGGCTGGACATTACGAACCATGCCAAGAAATGACTGCTGTGTGTATACAACCTGACCTTTACCGCCACACTTAGGACATGTCTCAGGCTGAGTACCAGGTTTTGCACCTGTACCATTACACTTCTGACATGAGTCTTTAAATTCAATATCTATCTTCTTGCTCGTTCCTTTTACCGATTCGGCAAATGTAATTCTGACAGATTTTCTTACATCTGCACCACGCATTGGTCCATTACTGTTTCTTCTTCTTGAACCGCCGCCAAACAAATCTCCAAAAATATCTCCACCGCCAAATATATCGCTGAAAATATCTCCCATGTTGCTGTAATCAAAGCCACCGCCGCCGGCACCTCCATTTTCAAATGCAGAATGTCCAAATTGGTCATACTGACGACGTTTTTCAGCATCACTTAACACTGCATATGCTTCTGATGCCTCTTTAAACTTCGCTTCAGCTTCTTTATCACCGGGATTTGTATCAGGATGGTACTTCTTTGCAAGCTGCCTGTATGCCTTTTTTATTGCAGCATCATCGGCATCTCTTGAAACGCCAAGAACCTCATAATAATCTCTTTTATCTGCCATATTAACTCCATTTCTGTGTTTGTCTAATACACATGTAAAATTTTTGCTTTTTTCACCAAAAACTGCACAGGGCTTTCTGCCCCATGCAGTTTAATTCAAGCTCCAATGTTTAATGAATCAATACACGCTCTGTAACTTTCACTACTGCATGTAAATCCGTTTAAACATCAATTGATTTTACACTTCTTTGTAGTCACCGTCAACGACATCATCGCCATAAGGATTACCATTAGAAGCTGAACCATTGTTCATATCAGGACCTGCACCGGCACCCATATCAGGGCCTGCACCGGCTGCACCCTGCTGTGCTTCATAGAGCTTAGCAAAAAGCTTCTGTGCACTTTCCATAAGTTTTTCCTTAGCAGCCTTAATCTCATCAACCTGTGAATCTGTCATATTTTCAGCATCTGTGCTGTCAACAAGACTCTTTAATGCATTGAGGTCTGTCTCAACAGCAGCCTTATCATTAGCATCAAGCTTATCACCGGCTTCATCAAGTGCTTTCTGTGTCTGGAATACGATTGAATCCGCATCATTTCTTACTTCAATTGCTTCCTTACGTTTCTTATCCTGTGCCTCGAATTCAGCAGCTTCCTTAACAGCCTTATCAATATCAGCATCTGACATGTTAGAACCTGCTGTAATTGTGATGTGCTGTTCCTTACCTGTTCCCAAATCCTTAGCAGATACATTTACGATACCATTAGCATCAATATCAAATGTAACTTCAATCTGTGGAACACCTCTTCTTGCTGGTGGAATACCATCAAGTCTGAACTGACCGAGTGACTTGTTATCCCTAGCGAACTGTCTTTCACCCTGTACTACATTGATATCAACGGCTGTCTGATTATCAGCAGCTGTAGAGAATATCTGGCTCTTCTTTGTAGGAATTGTTGTATTTCTTTCAATAAGTCTTGTAGCAATACCACCCATTGTCTCAATTGAAAGAGAAAGTGGTGTTACATCAAGAAGAAGGATATCACCGGCACCGGCATCACCTGCAAGTTTACCACCCTGAACAGATGCACCAATAGCAACACATTCATCTGGATTTAATGATTTGCTTGGCTCATGTCCTGTAAGCTGTTTTACTTTATCCTGTACTGCCGGAATTCTTGTAGAACCACCTACAAGTAATACCTTTGAAAGTTCAGAAGCTGTGATACCAGCATCATTTAATGCATTTCTTACCGGCTCTGCTGTCTTCTCAACAAGGTCATGTGTAAGTTCATCAAATTTAGCTCTTGTAAGAGTCATATCAAAATGCTTTGGACCTTCAGCTGTAGCTGTAATATATGGCAGATTGATATTTGTCTGCATAGCACTTGAAAGTTCCTTCTTAGCCTGCTCTGCAGCAACTCTTAATCTCTGAAGAGCCATTGTATCTTTAGAAAGATCTACGCCTTCCTTACTCTTGAAATCATCAAGCATATACTGTGTGATTCTCTCATCAAAGTCATCTCCACCAAGTCTGTTATTACCAGCTGTAGCAAGAACTTCGATAACTCCATCACCAATTTCAATGATAGATACATCAAATGTACCACCACCTAAATCGTATACCATAATCTTCTGTTCTTTTTCATTATCAAGACCATAAGCAAGAGCTGCTGCTGTTGGCTCGTTGATAATTCTCTTAACATCAAGGCCTGCAATCTTACCGGCATCCTTAGTTGCCTGTCTCTGTGCATCGTTGAAGTATGCAGGAACTGTAATAACTGCTTCTGTAACTTTTTCACCGAGGTAGTTTTCTGCATCAGCCTTTAATTTCTGGAGAATCATAGCTGAAATTTCCTGTGGTGTGTATTTCTTACCATCAATCTCAACCTTGTAATCTGTACCCATATGTCTCTTAATAGATGAAATTGTCTTGTCAGCATTTGTTACTGCCTGACGTTTTGCAGGATCACCTACAAGTCTTTCACCATTCTTTGTAAATGCTACGATTGAAGGAGTTGTTCTAAGACCTTCTGTATTTGCGATAACAACCGGCTTACCGCCTTCCATAACTGCTACGCATGAGTTTGTTGTACCTAAGTCAATACCAATAATCTTTCCCATATTAATCTTCCTTTCTGTGCAATGCACATTAAATACTAATTTCAATTGTCATAATGTAAATGCTGCAATTAATCACTCAAAATCCAACTAATTGGCAACCTTTACCATGCTGTGACGAATCACAGTATCTCTATATGTGTAACCCTTCTCAAATTCTTCAACTACTATTCCTTCGCCTACTGAATCATCTTCAACATGCATTACTGCATTATGAACATCCGGGTTAAACTCCAAACCAACTGCCTCGATAGGTTTAACTTCAAGATCTTCAAGCATCTTCATTGTCTGCTTGTAAACCATATCCATACCTTTGACAAATGGTGTTTCCTTTTCTTCATCCGTGATTGCTTTAAAACCACGTTCAAAATTATCAACAATAGGAAGTAACTTTTTAATTACATCTGAAGCTCCCATTTCAAACATTGCTGACTTCTCTTTATCTGTACGCTTTCTGTAATTGTCAAACTCAGCCATCTGACGCTTAACTCTGTCCTGCAGTTCATCAATAACAGCGTCTCGTGGATCTTTCTTTTTATTATCAGATTTATCATTATCTGTATCACCTGCTGCCTCCGCATCGCTTGCAGTGTTATCTGCATCTGCGTTATCAGCCTGAGCTTCTACAGTTTCAGCGTCTTTTTTTTCAGTCTTATCAATATCTTTTTCTAATTTTTCATCTTTCTTCTTTAAATCTTTTTCTTTCTTTGACACTTTTATATCCAACCTTTCCTATGATTTCTTAAAGACATCATCCAGTTGATTCTGAATTGTCTTAAGTTTTTCAACAACTTTATCATAATCCATACGTTTCGGTCCGATAATACCTATCGTTCCACGCATGCCATCCTGCAGCTCATAAGTTGCCGTAACTACGCTACAGTCTTTCATTGACTCAACCGGTGCTTCATTTCCTATATATACCTGAATTCCTGTATTATCGGAATCATCACTCTCTGTATCTTTTACAAAATCAGTAAGTGACTGTTTTTCCTCAAGTGCATATATAAGCTCACTTGCTTTCGTCGAATCGCTAAGCTCAGGATATTTGAAAATATTAGTTGCACCGCTGGTATATATCTTTAAATTATCTTCTCCGCTTATTGTCTCAACAATAGCATCAACAACTTCTTTTACAAGCTGCATATGCTCTCCTGCCTGATTCTCCATCTTAGATACAATACTAAGATTCATCTCCTGCAATGAAAGTCCTGTAAGGCTCGTATTCAAAAGAATGTTAAGCTTTAAAAGATTCTCCTGTGATAAATCTTCACTTACTGTTATTACTTTGTTACGGATTATATTGCCTTCCATAACAATAACCGCCAGAATCTTATTTGTTTCAAGCTGCGAAAGCTGGACAAATTTAAGCTTGTTACCTTTAACCTGTGGTGCACTGACCATTGTTGCATAGTTAGTATCTTTTGCAAGCACTTTTGCAACATTCTGAAGAAGTTCTTCAACCTTATCGACCTTCTGTGAAAGGATACCCTGCATTGACTCAACTTCTTTTTCTCTGTCTGTCACTACCTGCTCCCTGTTCACAAGTTCTGTCTCTTTCTGACTCATCATATCATCCACATAAAATCTGTAACCTTTATCTGTAGGAATTCTTCCTGCCGATGTATGAGGCTGGACAATATATCCAAGTTCTTCAAGGTCTGCCATCTCATTTCTGATTGTGGCCGAACTCAGTTTCAAATCTGCATATTTGGATATGGTTCTTGAGCCAACCGGTTCGCCTGTTTCAAGATAATTTTTAATGATTGCTTTCAGAATCTTAACTTTTCTGTCATCAAGTTCCATTGACTCTCACTCCTTATCCATAAATAAATGCTGCTTATTTATCTCATGTTAGCACTCGTTAAATTTGAGTGCTAACATTTGATATACATAAAATAACACTACCTCATATTAATGTCAACACCCTTATTAAATTTTTTTATTAAGAAATTCTAAACTTTAAAAATCTCATATTAACTGCCTGGTTTATTTCATTATAAATGCTGCCAAATTCTGAATTTACCGCCTCATCCATCTCTCCGCAGATGTCCATGCCTATAACTTTACGCATTTCAAATGTGTCCTCAATTATTGCAAAAAGCTCATCAACACTCATGATTCCCTGATTCCAGTTTGTTTTATATTCTTTTTCATCAAGCACATCTTTATCAACCGAAATATATACAGGTCTTTTTCCTGTCCAGCATTTATCTATAAGTTCATTTTCAAGACCATACTGTTGTCCTCTCTTTTTAAGTATTGTCTGCTTTGTAATAAACTTTACCCCCAGCTCCTTCATTTCTTTATCTATATTATCTTTGTCAACACCTACAACAGTTACTTTCCCTTTAAAGCCGGAATCTTCCACCAGATTTCTAATCCAGCCGCCGCATGATAAAACATCACCAAATGCCGGCTTTTGCATATCAGAATGATTATCAAATACTATCAGGTCAAACGGCTCCTCTATAAGACTTAACCATAAAAGTGTGAGATAATGGTAATTGCCTCCATCAATAAAATGAATACCTTTTGTCGGATATTCTTTCATCATTTCACGAAAATTTTCTTTTGCCATATCATCACAATATCCGTTTGTCCCTGTCATACTGACAGCATCTATAACTCCAGCACCGCCTTTTTTTAATTTATCAATAAATAAAGGTTGTTCATCATAAATTCCCGATACATTAACTAATGTTACATTCCCATAATCGTCCTGCATATAATACCCCGCTTTCATTTTAGTCTTTCAAATTTTCCATATAATTGAAAACATATTCTCCCCTCTGATACAAGATATGAAAAAAGCTTCTGCAAAACAGATTCAAATCCATTTTGCAAAAGCTTTATGCTTTATAATTAATTCCGATTAAATTCCAAGAATCTTTTTAACGCTTGAACTCATCTCATTAACTTCACATACTGTATCATGAAGAACAGGTGCTGTTCTTATATCTTCAATTGCCTGTGGAACGGCAACATTAGAAATCTTGCTTAATTCATCTACAAGTTCAAAGTCAGTCATACTGTCATACTTTGAATCAATAGCATCCATAACGCTTCTTGTAAACTTATATGGACTTGCTGTTGATGCAATTACTGTAACTGTATCATCGCCGGTCTCTTTCTTATATTTCTCGTAAACTGTAGCAGCAACTGCTGTATGAGTATCGATAACATAGCCTGTATCTTCATAAAGCTTCTTTATTGTAGCTGCATCTTCAGCTTCAGTTGCATAATTGCCATAGAAATCAGATAACTGTGCTTTCATCTCAGGTGTAATCTCGTACTTGCCTGTGTTCTTTAATGATTCCATAAGCTCTGAATTCTTCTTTGCACTATTTCCGGCAATTCTATAGATAAGACGTTCAAGATTACTTGAAATAAGAATATCCATAGAAGGAGATGTTGTAAGAACAAACTCTCTGTTTCTGTCGTATTCACCTGTTGTGAAGAAATCATATAATACTTTATTCTCATTTGATGCACAAATAAGCTTGTTAATAGGAAGTCCCATATTCTTAGCATAGAATGCTGCAAGGATATTACCAAAATTACCTGTAGGAACTACAGCATTAATCTTGTCTCCGGCTTTAATCTCACCATCTGCAAGAAGTCTTGTATAAGCATATACATAATAAACAATCTGTGGTACAAGACGTCCGATATTGATTGAGTTAGCTGATGAGAACTGAAATCCTGCCTCTGCCATCTCTTTTTCAAGCTCTTTGTCTCCGAAAATCTTCTTTACACCAGTCTGTGCATCATCAAAGTTTCCTTTAATTCCGATTACATATGTATTATCACCCTTCTGTGTAACCATCTGTTTTTCCTGAATCGGGCTGACACCATTCTTAGGATAAAATACAATAATACGTGTTCCCTTAACATCGGCAAATCCTGCAAGTGCAGCTTTTCCTGTATCGCCTGATGTAGCTGTAAGAATAACTATCTCATTATGTACGTCATTCTTCTTAGCTGAAGTTATAAGCAAATGTGGAAGTATTGAAAGTGCCATATCCTTGAATGCAATAGTTGCACCATGGAAAAGTTCCAGATAATAAGCACCATCAGCTTTGACAAGCGGTGCGATTACATCTGTATCAAACTTTTCATCATATGCCTTGTCGATACAAGCCTTTAACTCTTCTTCTGTGAAATCATCCAGCATAAGCTTCATTACTTCATATGCCACTTCTTTGTATGACATCTTAGATAACTCTTCAAGACTCTTGTCAAATGAAGGAATACTTTCCGGTACAAATAAACCGCCGTCCGGTGCAAGTCCCTTTAATATTGCCTGTGATGCAGTAACCTTTACGCTGTCGTCTCTGGTACTTTTGTAAAACAAACTCATTCTTCTTTCCACCCTTAATATCATTTACTAATTTTTATATGGAAAAATCAACATCATTGACATATAATAAAACCATATAATCATTTGTTATTATACAACATAGTTATGAATAAACACAACATTATTTTGCAAATTTACACATTCATTTAAAAAAAAGGAGAAAATATATGCCAGCCGGAGTTTATACTGCATATAAAAAAGACGGTACTGTTTACTATCGTTCTTCTATAACACACAAAAACAAACATATAAGTCTCGGAAGTTTCTCTTCTGAAAATGAAGCCGCCGTAACTTACAATGAAGCATGCGAAATATTGTCCCGCAGCGATTTGCACATCATAAATACAGAACTCCACACAACATCTTATTCTCCAGACATGAATATTCCTTTTGAAAAATACATAATACTTATTAATTTCAGAGATAACGGAATATATATAAAGACGCCTGTTTACCTGTGCAAAAAGTTTTTTCTCTATTTTCTGTCACCTGATAAAACGCTTATTTTCAATACGGACAGCCTGTTTTATTATTCAACCCACAAAATCATTGCACGCGGCGGGTACTATTATGTAAATGATTTTGGAATGCAGACAAGTATTCTCTCCCGTTATGGAATCCGTGCACACTCTGTCGAGGGGCGTGACTACATTTTTAAAAATGGAGATTCATGTGATTACCGTTATGAAAACATCTGTGTCATTAACCGCTATAACGGTGTGAGCATGATTGAAAAAAACGGCAAAAAATTATATCGCGCTGCCATCCACATCAACGGAATGTACCAGATTGGAACATATGAAGCTGAAAATGAAGCTGCAATTGCATATAACAAAGCTGCTGATATGACCGAAAAGAAAACATCTGTAAAATATGAACGTAATTACATTGAAAATATTTCTTCTATACAATACGCTTCAATTTACAATAAAATAATCCTGCCTTCAAAGTTCAGAAAATACATTGATTCATTGTAAAATTTCCATGCAGTAAAAAACTCCTGCGAAGCCGTAAAAGCTGTCGCAGGAGTTATCATATTACTTTTTAATAACGCGGAGTTCACGTATAAGATTTTTAAGATTCTCAGCTTCGCTGCTCATCTGCTGGCTTGCAGCAGCACATTCCTGTGAAGTTGCTGAATTTGTCTGAACAACATCATTAATCTGGTTAACGCCTTCATTAATCTGATGAATCACATCCGTCTGTGCCTTCAAAGTCTCAGCTATATCATTTACATCGACTGTAATCTGCTTAGAATTATCAGCAACTTTTTCAAGTTTTCCTGCTGTTTCATTAGCAATTACCATACCTCTTTCAACCGCACTTACAGAATTGCTGATAAGTACTGCTGATTCTTTTGCAGCCTTGGCACTGTTCTCAGCCAGAACTGTTACCTGGTCTGCAACAACTGCAAAGCCTTTTCCGGCTTCGCCTGCTCTTGCTGCCTCAATTGAAGCATTAAGTGCAAGAAGATTCGTTCTTGATGCAATCTCGTTAATTGTTGCAATAATCTGGTCTATCTGCTGAGATGCCTCATTGATTTCATTCATAGATTCAACCATATCCTGCATTCTTGCATTGCTTGTAACAATCTCTTTTCCGAGATTATCAACACTGGTGCTTATATTCTTTGTACTCTCGGCATTCTTGTCAATCTGTTCAGCCACATTAGTGATACTAGCAGTCAGCTCTTCAACAACTGCAGCCTGATCTGTTGCACCCTGTGCAAGATCATTAGAACTTTCAGCGACCTGTCCGGCTCCTCCTGATACTTCATTAGCTGCTCTCTGTATTCCGATTACTGTATCAGACATACTGTTTTCAAATGCAACAAATGAATTAAGAATGTCAACAAAATCACCTTTCCATTCAACTTCAGGCTGAACTGCAAAGTTACCCTTTGAGAATTCTTTCATTGAATGTCCAATATCGTCAACATATGAACTTAAAATTCTTATTGACTTTCTAAGATTATGTGCAAGCTGTCCAATTTCATCA